>ENA-ORCP01002859-ORCP01002859.1-human-gut-metagenome-genome-assembly--contig:-NODE-2859-length-13352-cov-4.163691_pt1 | contig 13352 bp, 10 predicted proteins | sample MGYA00242990_ERZ507991 | MGnify/ENA primary metagenome ERZ507991 (study PRJEB26167, sample SAMN06115496) | human gut metagenome | host: Homo sapiens | place: China:Henan | collected 2015-05-07... | reverse complement strand
GTGGTGTTCATCCTCACCGAAAACGACCCCGCGGGCGCGATTTACCGCCTGAAGCACAGTCTGCGCGTGTTGTCGCGCCGCCGCAGCCAGACCGTTCCGCCGAAGAAAACACCGCCGTTTCCGCCCGCCGAGCGCGTCATGAGCGTGCGGGACGCCCGCTTTGCGCCCTGCGCCGAGGTTTCGCTCTCGGACGCCGAGGGCCGCGTCTGCGCCCGCCCGGTCACGCCCTATCCGCCTGGCGTGCCGCTGCTCTGGCCCGGCGAGAAAATTACACGGGCGCACGTTGAACTTATCCGCGAAAGATGGTACAATGATATAGACAGGATCACCGTTGTCATGCTGGAAAAGTAACGGCGGCGGTGCTCCGCACACTCTGAAACCAGCTGTCTCCGCGCCGCACGGCGCACGAAACAAAGGGGGATTTTACTATGAAAATGGTACTCGCGATCATCAACTACGATGATGCACAGGATGTAATCAGCAGCCTCATGAAGGCAGGCTTCTCCATCACCAAGCTCGCCACCACCGGCGGCTTCCTTAAAGCGGGCAACGTGACCATTCTGGTCGGTCTGGACGAGAGCCGTCTGGACGAATGCTTCGACATCATCCGCGAGCATTCCTCCACCCGCAAGCAGATCATCCCGACGACCGCCGAGCTAGGCATGGGCTTTTTCCCGTCCGCCCCGGTTCAGGTCGATGTCGGCGGCGCGACCGTATTCGTGCTCGGCGTCGAGCGCTTTGAGAAGCTGTGATCTCCTTTGACGCGCTCCCCGGCAACCGCAGCCTGAAAGCCAGCCTGCGCCGCGCGCTCGCCGGACGCATTCCGCAGACCGTTCTGCTCTCCGGCGACGACACCCGAGGACTCGAAACGCTTTCGACCGTGCTCGCGGCCGGTATTCTCTGCGAGGCCGACGGGCCGCGCCCCTGCGGCGCCTGTCTTTCCTGCCGCAAGGTGCAGGACGGCGTCCACCCCGACCTGACCCTCATTGATGAGGGCGAGGACGAACTGAAAGTGGACCTTGCACGCCGCATCAAGGCGGAAAACGCGATTATCCCGAACGACGGCGCACGCCGCGTCACCATCATCCGGCACGCGCACAACATGAACGCCGCAGCGCAGAACGCCCTGCTCAAGGAGCTCGAAGAGCCGCCGCACTTCGCGTTTTTCGTGCTGACCTCGGAAAAGCCGGACGCACTCTTGCAGACCGTGCGCAGTCGGTGCACGCGCTTCGCGCTTGAGCCGCCCGAGGAGGCAGCCGTTTCGGACGACGAGGCGACCCGGCTTCTCGCGCCCTATCTGACCGCCGTCGCGGGCAAACGCGAGGGCAGCATGATGCTCGCCGCGCTCGGCATGGAAAAAACGCCGCGCCGTGCGCTCATCGGCGTGATGGGCGTCATGCAGGCTGCGCTCCGCGACGCGATTTTCCTTGCGAAGGGTCTGCGCGAGCCGCCGCTCCAGCCGGGGCTTTCCAAGCAGGCCGAGGCGCTTGCCGCCGCACTGACCCCCGAGCGCCTGCTCGCATTCTACGACTTCACGGGCGAGCTGGTCGGGCGCATTTCGCGCAACGCGGCCTCCGCCGCCGTGACCTGTGCGCTGACGAGCGATGTATACCGCATCTGCTTCCAGTGACCGCACTTCCCCGCAGGGCGCTTCCCTGCTTTACAGATACAGGAGGACAAACCTTTGACGACCATAATCGGAGTTCGTTTCAAAACGAACGGAAAAATGTACTATTTTGACCCGCAGGATACCGAAGTCACCGCCGGAACGGGCGTTATCGTCGAAACCGCGCGCGGACTGGAATACGGCGAGTGCGTGCAGGGCAACACCGAGATCGCCGAGCAGGCGGTCGTGCAGCCGCTCAAGCGCATGATCCGCGTGGCGACCGAGGCCGACATGAAAACGCTCGAACGCAACCGCAAGCGTGCCGACGAGGCGTTTCTCGTCTGCAAGCGCAAAATCGAGGACAGAAAGCTCGAAATGAACCTCGTCACCGCGGAATGCACGTTCGACATGAACAAGCTGCTGTTCTACTTCACCGCAGACGGCCGCGTGGACTTCCGCGAGCTGGTCAAGGACCTTGCAGGCGTGTTCCGCACGCGCATCGAGCTGCGCCAGATCGGCGTGCGCGACGAGGCGAAGATGATCGGCGGACTCGGCTGCTGCGGCAGAGAGTTGTGCTGCTCGACTTATCTTGACGATTTCCACCCGGTTTCCATCAATATGGCCAAGGACCAGAACCTTTCGCTCAATCCGGCGAAGATCTCCGGCGTGTGCGGCCGACTGATGTGCTGCCTGAAATACGAGCACGAGGCCTACGCCGAGCTTCAGAAGATCACCCCCCGTCAGGGCAGCGTGGTCGATACGCCCGAGGGACGCGGCAAGGTCATCACGACCCAGATGCTGCGCGGCCTGTGCAAGGTGCAGCTCGACGACAGCCCCGAGCATTCGCTGACCGAGTTCCGCTGCGAGGACTGCACAGTGGTCAAGGGCGCGTGCCGCAACCGCCAGAACGCCGCCGCGATGGCCGAGGAGCGCCGTCAGCGCGAGGAAAACGGCGAAAATCCGCCGCCCGAGCGTCCGGCCAAGCCGCAGAAGTCTGAGCGTCCCGAGCGCCAGCCGAAGGGCGAGCGTCCGCCGCGTCAGGAGAAGCCGGAACGTCCGGAAAAGCCTGCAAGCGCTGCCGAAAACGGCGAAAGCACCGCAAACGAGCCGCGTGAGGGCGGCCCGCGCCGCCGTTCCCGTGGAGGCCGCAGACATCGCCGCCCGAACAACAACGGCGGAGAGGGCGCACAGCAAAACCGTGACGCTGCACCGCAGAACGCCGGCGAATAAAAGTTTTTCCACAGCCTGTGGAGAAAAAATTGCAAAAATCAAAGAGCGCAGACCTTTTTCCGTCTGCGCTCTTTTTGTCTGTTTTTCGCCGTATAACGGCAAAATCCCCTGCCAGCAATGACAGGGGACGCCTTTTTATGAAAAGAGAGAGAGATTTACTGATTTTTCTGCTTACAGCAGCTCGCGCTTGATGCGGTCGAGCGCCTCGGGAGCCTGCTGCTCCATCTTCTCCGGGAAGCCGAAGTAGGATACGCAGATGATGTTGTCGCCGCCGACCTTGGGAGCGTCGGCTTTCAGCTGCTTGTTTGCGAAGTCCATCTCGCGCAGGGTCTCGAAGATGCCGTCGAAATCAACTTCGCCTTCACCCATAGCGGTGTGCTGATGGATGGTGTAGTCAGCACGGCCGTGCTGGTTCAGCCAGGGCGGATTTACGATGTAGCGGCAGTCCTTGGTCTGGTTCCAGGTGTCAGCCAGAAGAACGTGGGTCAGCTCATCGCCGGCGTACTTCAGCATGTGGCGAACGTCGCCCTTACCCTGATCGTAGAAGAAGCCGTGGGATGCGGAGTAAACGTAGCCCAGGTTCTTGGAACGGAAGGACTTAACGATGTCGCAGGCCTCGTCGTTCAGCTCTACGAAGTCATACGGATGAGACTGGCACTCTACGCGGATGCCCTCACGCTCGATGATCGGGAGAAGCTCCTCCATAGACTTGAAGAACATGCCATTGCAGATCTCCTGCTGGTTCGGGTCGCCGGAGAACTCGGTGTTGATGACCGGTACACCCATGTCAACCGCGATCTCAATCATGCGCTTCCAGTTTGCAACTGCGTGCTGGCGCTGCTCCTCGGTCGGGCCGGACCAGCGGTAAACAACGATGAAAGAGGAAATCTCTACACCGGTCTCCTTGAGAGCCTGCTTGTACTCCTGCTGGCACTCCTTGGAGAACAGCGGGTGCTTGTAGAACGGGTTGATGCGCGGATGCGGGGACTGCTCAATGTACTTGTAACCCCAGTCCGCTACCTTATGAACATAATCATTGATGGACATCTGCTTGGCCAGAACGTCAACGTCAAATGCGATTTTCATGTATTTTTCCTCCTTGTCTCTTTGTGCCGTTTCCAGGGCGGCTTCCCTTTCGATGGCTCTATTATACGGCGGCGCGGCCGCTCTGCCAATGATACAAATCACCCTGTTTCTGCGAAATCCTGCTATTTTCCCGTGATGGTGCAGTTTTGATTATCTTCTGCGCAACTGCTGCATCTCTGCGTAAATCTATGCGTTATTTCGCATATTTTCCGCATTTCTCCCACGCATTTTCTCTGACGCCCTTGCGAATCGGGGTAAATTCTGCTATGATGCAGGAAAGGAGAGTGAACAAACCATGCTCATTCCGGAACAAGGCGTGCACCAGACCTCGGAGCGGTATTTCTTTACGCCGTCCTCGCTGGCGCGCGAGCTGTTTTACTTCCCGACGCGCGGCGGACACTATTTCTGCAACAGCCTCTATTCGTTCGACCACCGCTCGGAAATCGCCATGCAGGGCGACCACAACCAGAATATCATGCTGTTCTACGTCCATGACGGGGCAATGGAGCTGACGCTCGGCGGAGAGGAAATGCTCGCCGCCGCCGGGCAGGTCGTGCTGTTCGACTGCCGCGAGCCGTACCGCTACGCCGCCTCGGACGGACTGGAGTTTTCGTGGCTGCTGTTCAACGGCCTCAACACCCGCTCGTTCTATCGCCGCATTCTTCAGGCGCACGGCGGCAGACGGGTCTTTGTGCCCTCGGGCGTGCGCGAGGTGGCGCAGCTGCTCGACAGCATCTTCACCGGCTGCGCCGCAGACGAGCGTCCGGGCGAGGCGCAGCTGTCGCAGATGCTCCACCGCATTCTCTGCCTGCTGCTGCTCGATGACACCGCCCCCGCCCACACCGGCACCGACCGCATCGCGGAGGCCATCCGCTACATGAACCGCCACCTGTTCGAGGAGATGAGCGTGCAGCAGGTCGCCTCGGCGGTCAGCCTGAGTCCGTCGCACTTTTCGCGCCAGTTCAAGACCCGCACCGGCTATCCCCCCTATGAATACATCATTCTCCGCCGCATCGACAAAGCGAAGTACCTGCTGACCTCGACCCAGCTTTCGGTCAAGGAGATCGCCTTCGCCACCGGCTACAACAGCGAGGAGAACTTCATCCACAGCTTCCGCAGCAATGTCGGCGTCGCGCCCGGCCTGTTCCGGAAGTATCCTATCTGATATTCCCCCTGCCACTTGTGCTGACCATGAAAATGCGGTATAATGACATTTGTATATGAATTTTAACGAAAACGAGGTCCGGATATGAGACTTAGAACCAGACTGGCCGTCCTGGTGTGCAAGGCATCGGGCGCGGTCCTGCGCAGACTCGGCCGCGGCGGCACCAACCTGCCGGGCAAGCTCGCGCTCAAAATCGACAGGAATATTCTCGGCGAGCTGGCGCGCGGCGTCAAGGTCACAGTCGTGACCGGCACGAACGGCAAGACCACCACCTCCCGCATGATCGAGCAGGCGTTTTCCGACGCCGGGCTAAAATATTTCTCCAACAAGTCGGGCGCGAACCTGCTGACCGGCATCATCGCCGTGTTCGCGCAGCATTCCACCCTTTCGGGCCGCTGCCCCTACACCCACGCGCTTATCGAGTGCGACGAGGCGGCGTTCCGCAAGACGAGCGAATACCTGCCGGTCGAGTGCCTTGTCGTGAACAACATCTTCCGCGACCAGCTCGACCGCTACGGCGAGATCACCCACACCCTGAACGCCATCCGTGAGGGCATCACCCACGTTCCCAATGCGACGCTCTGCCTGAACGCGGACTGCTCACTGACCGCCTCGCTCGCGGAGGACAACATTCCGAACCCCATCATCCGCTTCGGCGTCAACGTGCCGATTTACAAGGAAACCGCGCACGAGCTTTCGGACGCCGTGTACTGCATCCACTGCAAGACCCAGTACGAGTACGACTACCGCACCTACGGCCATCTCGGCGGCTTCCGCTGCCCGAAGTGCGGCTATCACCGTGTCGCGCCCGAGGTCGCGGTAACGCAGGTCATCGCCACCGGCGCGGACTCCTCGGACATCGTGCTCGACATTTTCGGCCATGCCCACGAGGTTCATGTCAACCTGCCGGGCGGCTACAACATCTATAACGCCGCGGCTGCCGCAGCCGCCGCTCATGTGGTCGGCATCGACGAAAAGACCACGGTCAGCGCCCTCGGCCAGTTCGAATGCGGCTTCGGCCGCGCCGAGCAGTTCCGCCTCGGCCAGTCGCAGGCGCGCATGATGCTCGTCAAGAACCCCGCAGGCTACAATCAGGTCATCAACCTGATTTCGCACGACGTCGGCAGCTGCAAGCTGGCCTTTCTGCTGAACGACCGCTTCGCGGACGGCACCGACATCAGCTGGATCTGGGACGTCGATTTTGAGGCGCTCGCCGCCCAGCAGAGCCGCTTTACGCGCGTTCTTGTGTCGGGTGTCCGCGCGGACGATATGGCGCTCCGCCTCAAGTACGCCGGCTTCGACCCCGCACGCATCGAGGTCATCCGTGAATACGACAGGCTGCTCGGCGAAATCGCCGCAGACGCGGTTCCGGCGTTCATCATGCCGACCTACACCGCGATGTTCGACCTGCGCGGCGAAATCGGCAAGCACACCGACGTCAAGGCGTTCTACGAATAAGGAGGAACGGAAAAAATGGAACTCAATATCTGCCATCTGTACCCGGATATCCTTAATCTGTACGGCGACCGCGGCAACATCATCACCATGAAGCGCCGTCTGGAAAGCCGCGGCATCACGGTCCACATCGACGAGTGCTCGATCGGCGAAGCGCTCGACGCCGCGAAATACGACATCTTCTTCATCGGCGGCGGTCAGGACTTCGAGCAGGAGGTTCTGCTGCGCGACCTCGCCTCCGGCAAGGCGCAGAAGATCCGAAACGCAGTCGAGGACGAAAAGACCTTCCTCGCCATCTGCGGCGGCTACCAGATGCTCGGCGAATATTACAAGACCTGGGACGGCGTACAGCTCGACTTCATCGGTGCGCTGAACCTGCACACCATCGGCGCGAAAGAGCGCATGATCGGTAACTATATGTTCAAAACCACGCCCGAAAGCGGCGATACGGTCGTTGTCGGCTTCGAGAACCACTCCGGCAAGACCTACCTCGGCGAGGGCGTCGCCCCGCTCGGCACCATGCTCTCGGGAAACGGCAACAACGGCGAGGACAAGACCGAGGGCGCCCGCTACAAGAACGTGTTCGGCACCTATTCGCACGGCTCGCTGCTCCCGAAGAACCCGGTCCTGTGCGATTTTATCCTTCAGACCGCACTGAACCGCCGCTGCGGCAGCGCGGAACCGCTCGCGCCCCTCGACGATACGCTTGAAAATAACGCTCACCGCTATATGCAGGAGCGCCTGTCGCACAAATAGAATGACACACAAGTGTAACACACAGACGCGCTGAAACGTGTTATCCTTATAGTATGTAATAAGAGGTGATTACTTTGAAAAGAATTTTATCCGCAGTTCTTACGGCGGCTCTGCTCGTCGGCTCGGTTCCGGCGGCGCTCGCGGCCGACATCGACTCGCACTGGTCCAAACCCTATGTGACCTCGCTGCACGAGCTCGGCATCATCAACCCGTCCGCTTCGACCGGCAACTATACCCCCGAGGCTGCGGTAACGCGCTGGGAGTTCATGCGCTACATCAACCGCGCGTTCGACTTCACGGAAAAGGCGTCCATCAGCTATTCGGACGTCCAGACCTCGGACCCGTACTATGAAACCATCCAGATCGCCGTCAAGCACGGCTACATCAACGGCACGGGCAACAACAAGATGTCCCCCGAGGGCATCCTGACCCGCGAGCAGGCCGCGACCATCCTCGGCCGCCTGCACAAGTACGCGCCGGCCGCATCCGCATCCAAGCTGGACGTTTTCACCGACAAGTCCAAGATTTCCTCCTACGCGACAAGCTACGTTGCGGAAGCCGTATCGCAGGGCTACATCAACGGCTACACCGACGGCACCTTCAAGCCGCAGGGCAACTTAAAGCGCGGCGAGATCGCGAAGATCCTGTACTTCTACCTCGGTTCCTCGCTCGGCGAGTCCGGCAAGCAGTACACCTCGGCGGACTTCAACGGCGACACCAAGAACGTCACCATCTCCGCCGCCTGCACGCTGTCCGACGCGACTGTCAACGGCAACCTCTACATCACCGAGGACGTGCTCTCCGGCAACGTCAACCTCAATAACGTCACCGTCAAGGGCGATATCATCGTCGGCGGCGGCAACGTCACGCTCGACGGCGTGAACGCGATGAGCCTTGTCGTTTCCAACCCGATGGGCAGCAAGCCGACCGTCATCGCGACCGGCTCGACCAACATCGGCACCACCGAGGTGCAGACCTCGGCTTCGCTCGCCGAGAGCGGCCTTTCCGCCAACGCGGGCGGCTTTTCGGATATTTCCGTCACCGGCGAGGGCACGAGCCTGTCGCTTGATGCCGCTGTCTGGGACGTCAGCACCAAAGCGGCTTCCACCATCGTCACTACCGGCAGCACCACCATCAGCGAGCTGACCGCCGACGCCAAGACCACCGTCACCGGCAACGGCTCGATTCAGACCGCAAAGCTGAACGCAAGCGGCTGTGAGCTTGTCATGCAGCCGGCCGAGGTCCAGCTCGCAAGCGGCGTCACCGCAAGCATCGCGGGCAAGTCGGTCGCCTCCTCCACGAGCGTTTCGATTTCCCCGTCTACCCTGTCCATCGACGTCAACAGCAAGGACGCCATCGCGTTCTCCTATGAATTCACCTTCAACGCGGACAAGAACGACCTGACCCGCGTCACGGTCGGCGGCACCAACCTCCGTCAGGGCACGGACTACAACCTGCTCTCGGACAAGAACGGCATCCGCATCTACAAGACCTATCTCTCCACCCTGACCGCCGGCACCTACACCGCCGAGCTGAAGTTCGAGGACGGCACCAAGGCCGCTATCGGCATCGTCGTCAGCAACTCCGCGCAGAGCGCGGTCAGCCCCTCGCAGGTCACGTTCGACAAGTACGAAAGTTCGGCGAACTACAACGACGTCACCGTAACGCTCAGCCTGCCGGCCGGCACCCTGCTCAGCTCGGTCAAGCTCGGCAGCACGGTACTGGAACGCGGCACGGACTACAACTACAACGCCTCCTCGGGCACGGTGACGCTCCTTCGTGAAACCCTCGCGAAAAAGAGCAAGGGCAGCTACACCATCACCTTCGTTCCCACGAAAGGCACCTCGTCCACCTGCTCGCTCACCGTCACCGACACCGCGCCGGTCAACGAGGTTTCGCCCTCTCCGGTCGATTTCGACGCGAATACCTCCTCGGGCGGCTATCAGGACGTTACCGTAACGCTCAAGCCAGCGGACGGCGCGACCCTCAAGAATATCCGCGCAGGCGGCAAGACGCTTGAGGAAAACTGGCAGTACAAGGTAGACGGCTCGACCGTCACCATCAGCAAGACCGCTGTCGCAGAGTTCGGCAAGAGCGGCGCGACCTACGCGGACTTCACCTTCGTCATGAGCAAGGGTCAGAACCCGACCCTGCGCGTCAACTACGTCACGACCTACGCGCTGACCGCGAATGTGGTCGATGACCTCGGTCTGCCGATTTCGGGCGCGACCGTCACCTTCACACCGAACGACGGCGAAAGCGGCACCGCCGCCCAGACCCTTGTCACCGATTCGGACGGCAAGGCGACCGTTTATGTCAAGCGCGGCAGCTACACCCTCACCGCGACCCACGAGCGCTTCACCTCCGCCATCACCCAGACCACGAGTGTCTCCTCCGGCCGCACGGTCAAAATGACGGGCGAAATTCTGGAAACCGTTCAGCTCGTCGTGACCAATGAGTACGGCGCTCCGCTCTCCGGCGCGGTCGTATCCATCGGCGGCAAGAGCATCACCACCGGCGCGGACGGCACCGCTTCGTTCAGCGTCAAGCGCGGCAGCTATGTCGCACAGGTGGCCTGCAACGGCTACAAGACGCAGGCAGTTCAGCTTTCGGTCACAGGCTCGCTCCGCGAGCGCGTAAAGCTCTCCTGACACGATAAAACAGTAAAAAACACCTCCGGAACCGCAAAAAAGCGGAAATCCGGAGGTGTTTTTCTGTCTGTATCAGTCGCCCATCGACAGGCCGAGCGCACGCGCCTGCGCGACGATCTCACAGTCGGGCGGCACGGTTTTCAGCTTGCCCGCGACCTCAGAGAGCGGCACGGGAACGATTTTGTCGTCCCGCAGCGCGACCATGTTGCCGAAATTGCCGTCGCGGATAAGCTCGGCCGCCGCCGCGCCGAAGCGGCTCGAAAGCACGCGGTCCGCCGCGCAGGGAGCGCCGCCGCGCTGAAAATGGCCGGGAATGGTCACGCGGATCTCCTGCCCGGTCAGCTCCTTCAGCTCGGCCGCCAGACGGTAGGACACCGACGGATACGGCATGGCCTCGCGCGATGCCTTGAACTCCTTTTTGCTCATCGCGGCCTCCTCGCGGCTGACCGCGCCCTCCGCGACCGCGATAATCGAAAAGCGCTTGCCGTTTTTCGCGCGTTTTTCGATGGCCTGCGCGATTTTCTTCGCGGAGTACGGGATTTCCGGGATAACGATAACGTCCGCGCCCGAGGCGATGCCCGCGTGCAGCGTCAGCCAGCCGGCCTTGTGGCCCATGATCTCCACGATGAACACGCGCGAATGCGAGAACGCGGTTGAGTGGATGGAGTCGATGACCATGGCGGCGATATCGACCGCCGACTGGAAGCCGAAGGTCATTTCCGTGCCCCAGAGGTCGTTGTCGATGGTCTTGGGGAGCGTCACCACGTTCACGCCCTTCTCGCGCAGCAGGTTCGCAGTCTTGTGCGTGCCGTTGCCGCCCAGAATAACGAGGCAGTCGAACCCGGCCTTTTTGACCGTTTTCAGCATTTTATCGAGCTTTGTCTGCTCGCTGTCCTCGACCGGGCGCTGCATCTGCTTGAACGGCTGACGCGAGGTGCCGAGGATGGTGCCGCCGAGCGTCAGAATGTCCGAAAAGTCGTCCGGCTGCATCTCGTGGTAGTCCCCCTCAATGAGGCCGCGATAGCCGTCGCGGATGCCGTAAATGCGCACATTGTCCCCGAGTTCGTTGTAAAGCGTCTTTGCCACGCCTCTGAGCGCCGCGTTCAGTCCCTGACAATCGCCGCCGCTCGTAAGCATTCCGATTTTCATATTCATCATCCTTCCCCCCGCCGGTCTCCCCGCGGTTTTCTTCTCTCCATTATAGGATATTATGCCGCACGGGAAAAGCGATTTTACATACTTTTTTCGTTGGGATTTGTGCGCATGAGATTTTTCTGTCGAATTTTGATTTTTTTGCAGGAATTCTGTTGACAAAACTCCCTGTACGGGTTTATACTGTGGTCAAAAAAAGATGATGCAGTCGCTTTGACCGCATCTCAAACGATAATAGCAAAACCATCGAAAGATGGCGACGCAAAGCTATAGGGCCTTACCCCTCTGAGAGGGCTGGCAGCCAGTTACCGAAAGGAGATCGCCGGATATGAAGCGGCTTTTTCGTTTTGCATGCACAGTTTTTGCAGCAGCTGTCCTCTCGATGGGTTTCACCGCAGCGGCAGCGAATGACATTGTTGATATGAGCAACACCGACCACGGTTATGTAACCGTCAACTATACCTCGAGCGCAAAGCTCAAGGTCGGCATCCAGTATAACGGCGGCAAGACCGTTTACCGCGACTGCCCGAGCGGCAAGGACGCTTCCTTCTCCCTCGACCAGGGCAACGGCAAGTACACCGTAACCCTGTACCGCAACGTTTCCGGTTCTTCCTACGAGAAAGTTTCCTCCAAGACCATGAACGTTACCGTCAAGGACGCTTACGCTCCCTACCTCGTTTCCACCGCTGAGGTTCAGTTCTCCAAGGGCGACGCTGTTTCCAACAAGGCTGCTGAACTCTGCAAGAACGCCAAGACCGACGAAGAAAAGGTCGTTGCCATCTACAATTACATGGCAGGCCGTTACTCCTATGATTACAAGCTGGCAAACGAAATCACCAGCGGCAAGATCACCAAGTACATCCCGGATACCGCCGCTACCCTGAACGGCACCACCGGCATGTGCTACGATTTCTCTTCCCTGTTCGCGGCAATGTGCCGCAGCGAAGGCATCCCGTGCGCACTGACCAAGGGTTATGCCGGCTCGAGCTACCACGCCTGGAACAAGGTCAACCTCGACGGCAGCTGGTATCAGATCGACCTGACCTACGCCGTTACCCGCAGCGTTAAGAACGCTTCCTCCCTGCATGACTGCGTATCCCCGCTGAATTACACGGGGACCAGCGACGCGCTCGTTGTTGCAGCGGCTTAATTTCTCGTTTATTCTTTTTTCTATTTCTTATCTATTTGTATACGGACAGCGACTGTTTGCCCAGCCGCTGCTTTGTATAAATCTGTTTCAGACCGCCATTTTCTTTCAGCTTACAACATCCGCTTGCCGTTCGGATGCAGATGTAGTATACTGAAAAGGATTAATTTTGAAACATCTGTCCGGCCGTGCAAAAGGTGTTTTGTGCGCACTTTAGTTGCATATCCACCTTACCGGCAGACAAAGGCACAGCCGGTGAAAACCGGTGTCGCAAAGCCAGATGGGCCTAAACGGAGGCTTTTCTCCGCATGGCAGCCGGTTGCCGAAATGACTTGAATCCCCCTTTGCAGAGCTATGCGCGCTTGTAAAGGGGGTATTTTATTTGGAGGTTGAAACTGCATTCTGTTCTGAAGATACGCAAACCACAAACACACATGATCTGTGCGGCTCGTTGAGGAGCAAGTTGTACAGACAAAGGCACGATCGATGAAAGTCGATTTCGCAAAGCCACGGCCCTAAACGGAGGAGTTTCTTCCGCATGGCAGCCGGTTGCCAGAAATACATTTGCAATCCCTCTCGATCAGCATGCACGCTGACTAAGGAGGTATTCATATGTTAAAAAAGAATACGCGCAAACGCCTGCTCGCAGGAGCTCTTGCGACTGTCATGATGCTGACCATGTGCCCGAGCTGGGCGCTGGCCGACGATGACGGCATCGCACCTCTGCCGCTCGTGGACGCAAACCGTCCCGTAGCAGAGTCCGCTCCCGTTGAAGCAGACCCCACCGAAACTCCCGCTGTTCCCACTCCTTCTGAACCCGAGGCAAAGCCTGCCGAGGATCAGGATACCGCACCGGCTCCGTCTGACGACGAAGCAAACGGCGGTACGGACAGCACGGAGTCTGGCAATAACAACGCTTCTTCCGACGCTTCGGAAGACAATTCTCAGAACAACAGTGCAGCAGACAGCACTCCCGACGTAAACAACCAGCCGCAGGACGCGGCAAATGAGGCCAACAGCTTTATCGACGGTCTCGACCTCACGATGGACGTCTCTACGGCCCAGACGCTTACAGCTGAGTATTGGATTACCAACGCTCGCGCA
>ENA-ORCP01002847-ORCP01002847.1-human-gut-metagenome-genome-assembly--contig:-NODE-2847-length-13395-cov-8.261000_pt1 | contig 13395 bp, 9 predicted proteins | sample MGYA00242990_ERZ507991 | MGnify/ENA primary metagenome ERZ507991 (study PRJEB26167, sample SAMN06115496) | human gut metagenome | host: Homo sapiens | place: China:Henan | collected 2015-05-07 | study... | reverse complement strand
CCCCAGTGGACGCTGGCCGTGGTGTGGCAGAACCTGTTCAACTCCAACGCCGTCACCGGCACGTCCAACGGCCTGCTGGCCGCCACGCTGGGCGTGCAGATGCCGCTGTGGTGGTGCAAGGGCCTGTTCCCCAGCCTTGTGGTGCTGGGCCTGCACTACGCTCCCTTTGCCTACATCCTTATCGGTGGAATCTTCCGCAACATGGACGCCAACCTTGAGGAGGCCGCCACGATCCTGGACACGCCCAAGTGGAAGACCATGTTCAAGATCACGCTGCCCATGGTCAAGCCCGCCATCCTCTCCACCATCCTGCTGGTGTTCGGCAGCTCCATGGGCTCCTATCCCGTGCCCCACTATCTGGGCCTGACCACCCTCGCCACCAAGTACGTCTCTTTGAACTCCAAGTACACCGGCGAGGCCAGTATCCTCGCTATCATCATGATGATCTTCGGCGTGGCCATCATGTTCCTGAATCAGATGAGCCTGCGCAGCCGGAAGAACTACACCACCGTCACCGGCAAGTCCGGCCAGACCTCCAAGATCAATCTGGGCCGGGCGGGCAAGCACATCATCGCCGCCGTGCTGATCGTCATCACCTTTTTCACCAGCATCTTCCCCATCGTCTCCTTTGCATTTGAAACGTTCCTGCCCAACCCGGGCGATTACAGCTTCCTATACACCGGAGACGCCGACAACCTGACCGTCAAATGGTGGACGACGGACGAGAACATCACGGAAAACGGAATGTACGGCCAGAAGGGCATCCTGCACAACGAGACCATCTGGCACGCCTTCCGCGGAACGATCCTGGTGTCCGTGTGCTGCTCCCTGCTGGCCGGTACCATCGGCACCATGATCGGCTACGCCGTATCCAAGACGAGGCGGAGCCGATGGGCGAACTACGTCAACGCGGTGGCCTTCCTGCCGTATCTGATGCCCTCCATCGCCGTGGGCGTGGCGTTCTTCGTTCTCTTTTCCAATCGGTACGTTAACCTCTTCAATACGTACACGCTGCTCATCATCGTCGGCACCATTAAATATATCCCCTTCGCCAGCCGGGCCAGCCTGAACTCCATGCTCCAGCTCTCCGGCGAGATCGAAGAGGCCGCCATCATTCAGGACATTCCGTGGAGCAAGCGGATGACCCGCATCATCATCCCCATTCAAAAGTCCTCCATCATCAGCGGCTATCTGCTGCCGTTCATGACCTGCCTGCGCGAGCTGAGCCTGTTCATGCTGCTGTGCGTTCAGGGCTTCATCCTCTCCACCACGCTGGACTATTTCGACGAAATGGGTCTGTACGCCTTCTCCAGCGGCATCAACCTGATCCTGATCGTCACCATTCTGATTTGCAACACCCTCGTCAACAAGGTCACCGGCGCAAGCCTTGATAAGGGAATAGGAGGTTAAATCATGCCTGAGATCGTATTGACCCACGTAACCAAACGCTGGGATAAATTCTACGCTGTGGACGACCTGAATCTGGTTATCGACGACAACGCCTTCGTCACGCTGCTGGGGCCCTCCGGCTGCGGCAAGACCACCACCCTGCGCATGATCGCGGGACTGGAGACTCCCACCAGCGGCCGCATCACCATCGGCGGCCGGGTCGTGTATGACAGCGAGGCCGGCATCAATATCCCGCCCAACAAGCGCAAGGTGGGCTTCCTGTTCCAGAACTACGCCCTCTGGCCCAACATGACCGTCTACCAGAACATCTCCTTCGGCCTTTCCAATATCAAGGAAGAGCTGCCCAAGTTCGACCCGGACGCCAGCCGCGCCGCAACGCTGCTGCGCGTCCTGCAGAAGCCGGACGACGTGGTAAAGACCATCGTGGAGTGCGTGGACAAAAAGGGCAAGCTGGACGTGAACAAGGCCCAGATCAAGCTGATCGACCGCTATGAGATTTCCATCTACGCCGCCAAGACCCTGATGAGCTACAAGCTCCACGAGTCCATGGAGCCGGGCACCGTGGCGCAGGCCCGCCGCCCGGAACTGGAGGCCGCGCTCGAGTCCGCCCGGGACAAGGCCGCCGCCGCCGGCTGCACGCTCAACGACCGCTTTGAGTACGAAAAGGACGGCAAGCCCGTCACCGCCGTGCGCAAGCTGACGCCGGAGGAGATCGACCTGTCCGTGCGCCGCGTGGCCCGGATCGTGAAGATCGGCATGTTCATGGACCGCTATCCCTCCGAGCTGTCCGGCGGCCAGCAGCAGCGCGTGGCCATCGCCCGGACGCTGGCTCCGGAGCCGACGGTGCTGTTCATGGACGAGCCGCTGAGCAATCTGGACGCGAAGCTGCGCCTTGAGATGCGCTCCGAGCTTCAGCGCCTGCACATCGACACCGGCTCCACCTTTATCTACGTCACCCACGATCAGATGGAGGCCATGACGCTGGCCACCAAGATCTGCCTGATCGAAAACGGCGTCCTCCAGCAGTACGACGCGCCGCTGGACGTGTACGCCAAGCCCAATAACGTGTTCGTGGCGGACTTCGTGGGCAACCCCGCCATCAACTTCATCGACGCCAGCGGCGCCCAGCAGTCCGACGGAACGCTGACCCTCTCCGCGCTGGACGGGATGCAGCTCTCCTTCCGTCCCAAGGAGCCGCTGGACGTGGCCGCGTGGTACGAGCGCGCGGACGCGGAGGACAAGGCCCGCAGAGACGCGGAAAACGCCCGGGCGCTGGACAAGAAGAGCGTGGAAAAGGGCAACAAGGACGTGCTGTTCCGCTATCACGTGGCCCGCGTCAACGAGACGGAGGACTTCGGCGACGAGGCGGCCCTGACCGACGGGGACTTTGTTCTCGGCGTGCGGCCGGAGTTCCTGCGTTTGAGCGATTCCGGCGCCATCGAAGGCGAGATCTACTCCGCCATGCCCACCGGCATGGAGACCACGGTGAAGGTCCGGGTGGGCAGCTTCCTGCTCACCGGCGTGGTGTTCGGCGGCGTGCTCTACCGCATCGGCCAGAAAATCCGTCTGGACTTTCAGGGCGACGGCGTGGTATTATTCAGTCGTAGGAACGGCCGGATGATCGCGCAAGGCTCTTTGAGCGTGAAGTAAATCCGCCCCGGTCCCTCGGCCGGGCGCTGTCGGGAAAGAGGCCCCCTGCCGGGGCCTCTTTTCTCCGTTTTCCATCCTGATCCCCAAAAGGAGCGTTTTATGATCCGTCTCATTGCATCCGATATCGACGGCACGCTGCTGCCCTATGACGAGACCGTCATGCCCCTGCGGCTGTTTCCCCTGATCCGCCGCCTGCGGGAGCGGAATATCCTGTTCTGTCCCGCCTCCGGCCGGCAGTACCACTCCATGCGCACGCTGTTCGCCCCCGTGGCGGACGAGATGTGCTTTCTGTGTGAAAACGGCGCCGTGCTGTACGGCCCCGGAACGGAGGAGGGCGCGCCCCTCCTGAGCAAGACGCTCCTGCCCCGTCAGGAGGCGCTGGCCCTGTCCCGCGCCATCATGGACATTCCCGGCTGCGACGTCATCATCGAGGGGCAGAACCTCAACTATCTGTGCGGCTGCGGCCCGGAACTGGTCCACGAGATGGTCGTGAACCACGGGAATCTCGTGACCATGGTGGACCGGCCCGAGGACGTGCCGGAGGAGATCGTGAAGATCGCGGCCTACTGTCCCAACGGGATGGACGGCCCCGCCGCGCTCCTCGCCCCCCGCTGGGGCGAGCCGTTCCACATGGCGGTGGCGGGCCTTGTGTGGCTGGACTTCTCCATCGCCACCAAGGGCACCGGCCTTGCGGAGATGTGCGGCGCACTGGGCGTTTCGCCGGAGGAGACGGCGGCCTTCGGCGACAACTGGAACGATCAGGCCATGCTGGACATGGCGGGCCGGTGCTATCTCATGGAGCAGGCGGACGGCGCGCTGCGCCGGACGCTGGCGGACTCCCGCGCCGCCGCGGTCCGGGAAGCGCCCCGATCCTGCCGGGACGTGTGCGACGAATTGGAGGCGATCCTCTCATGCGCGCAGTGATCTTTGATCTGGACGGCGTGCTGGTCCGCACGGATCAGGCCCACGACAAGGCGTGGCGTGCGCTGGCGGGCCGTCTCGGCATCCCCTTTGACGGGCGCGCCGCGGCGCGGCTGCGTGGCGTCTCCCGGATGGAGGCGCTGGACATCGTGCTGGAGGGCTGCGGCCGCAGCTTCACCCCGGTGGAGAAGGAAGCCCTCGCCGCGGAGAAGAACGAGCGCTACCGCGCCCTCATCGCCGAAATGACCCCGGCGGACGTCGCCCCGGATACAACAGTCACGCTCAAGGCCCTGCGGGAGCGTGGGCTTTTGCTGGCGGTGGCCAGCTCCAGCAAAAATGCCCGCTTCATTCTGGAGCGCACCGGCCTGACGCCGTATTTCCACGCCGTGGTGGACGGGACGCAGATCGCCCGGTCCAAGCCGGACCCGGAGGTGTTTTTAAAGGCCGCGCAGGCGCTGGACGTCTCCCCGGCGGAAGCGCTGGTGGTGGAGGACGCCGCCGCAGGCGTCCGCGCCGCCCGCTGCGGCGGCTTTTCCAGCGCCGCCCTCGGCCCCGTCGCTGCGGCGGAGGGCCTTGCGGACCACGAGATCCGGTCCCTGCCGGAGCTTTTGGAGCTGGTCTGACCGCTCTATCCAACCCGAAAGGAGGACGCGCCATGGGCAGACGATGCCTGATCCTCGCGCTGACCGCGCTGCTGCTCACCGGCTGTGCCGGCTCCCCGGGCCAGTCTGCGGCGACGCTGGCCCCGGCGGAGAGCGACCGGGTCGTGATCTACACCTCTCATAAGGAGGAGGTTTACGGCCCCATTGTCAAGGAGTTTGAAGCCCGCACCGGCATCTGGGCCGAGGTGGTCACCGGCGGCACCAACGAGCTGCTTGCCCGCATCGCGGGCGAGGCGGACGCGCCGGTGTGCGACGTGATCTTCGGCGGCGGCGTGGAGAGCCTGACGGCCTATGAGCGCTACTTTCAGCCCTACGCCTGCGCCGAGGCGGACCTGATCCGCCCGGGCCTGCGCCCGGCGGACGACCTGTGGACGCCCTTTTCCTCCCTCCCCGTGGTGCTGATCTACAACACCAAGCTGGTCTCCCCCGGCGAGCTGACCGGGTGGGAGAGCCTGCTAAGCGGCCGGTGGTCCGGCTCCATCGCGCTGGCGGACCCCACTGTGTCCGGCTCCAGCTACACGGCGGCGGCCACCATGCTCTGCGCCCTCCCCGGCGACGACTGGGACCAGCTGGACCGCCTTGCCGTCCAGCTGGAGGGCCGGGTCCTGCCGGACTCCGGCGACGTGGTGGCCGCGGTGGCCGGCGGAAGCTGCCGCGTGGGCGTGACGCTGGAGGAGACCGCCCTGAAGCGTCAGGCTCAGGGAGCGGATATCGCCATCGTCTACCCCGAGGAGGGGACCAGCGCCGTGCCGGACGGCAGCGCCCTGATCGCGGGCGCACCCCATCCGGACAACGCCCGGGCCTTCCTGGACTTTGCCCAGAGCCGGGACGTGCAGGAGCTGGTGGTCAGCCAGTTCTCCCGCCGCAGCGTCCGCACGGACGTGTCCGACGGCGACGCGCTGCCCCCTGCGGACGAGCTGGCGCTCATCGACTATCCCGTCCGCTGGGCGGCGGAGCTGAAGGACGCCTTCTCCGCCCGCTGGCCGGAGCTTCTGCGGGAGGACGCGCCGTCATGAAAAACGCCTCCTTCCGCCAGAAGCTGCTCACCAGCTTTCTGGCCATCGGCATCCTGCCCCTGCTGATCTGCACGCTGCTGATGCTCAACATCTTCCGCCTTTCGCTGACCCGCAGCGCGGCAGACGCCGCCGAGACGCAGCTTGACGCCATGTCCGGCGAGCTGAGCGGGCTGTTGTCCGACTGCGAGACCGTCATGGAAAAGCTCTGCGCCGAGCCGGCGGTGGCGGCGGCGCTGGACCGCTCCGAGCTGGACGAGCAGCGCGTCTACTCCGTTTTGTACCGCGCGGCCGCGCCGGTCCTCGGCGGGGCCAGTCTCTCCGTTTACGGCGCGGACGGCCGCCAGCTCTACTCCACCTCCAGCCAGCCCGCCTCCGGCTCCCTCTCCCCCCGCTGGGGGCTGCTGGCCGCGGCGGCGGACGGCGGCGTGGTCTACCGCGGCGCATCGTCCAAAAGCTCCGCCTGCATTCAGGCGGCCTGCGCCGTCCGGCGGGGCAGCGTTCCGCTGGGATACGTGGTGGCGGACGTCACCGCCGCCCAGCTCACCGCGCTTTTCGACGGGCAGCACACCGCCACCAGCCGCCTTCTGCTGCTGGACCCCTTCTGGGATCAGGTGTACGCCTCGTCCGACCTCCCCGCCAAGACGCTGGCCGCCCGCCTGCGCAGCCAGCTTCTGGCCGGACAGGCCCTCTCCGACAGCCACGGCGCTTATGATTACTTCGTCCGGCAGGAGCCGCGCTCCGGCTTCTGTCTGGTGCTCCAGCAGCCCAAGCCCATGACCGAGGGCACCGCCGAACTGATGTATCTGGTGGCGGGGCTTTCCCTGCTGCTGTGCCTGGGGCTGTGCGTGCTGGCGTCCATGCGCTTCAGCCGCCAGCTCTTTGAGCCGATCCACGCCCTCAACAGCGCCATGCGCGAGGTGGAGGAGGGCAACCTGAACGTCCAGCTGGACAACCGCCGCATCGACGAGATGGGCCAGCTCTCCGGTCGGTTCAACCGGATGGCCCAGCGCCTGCGGCAGAATCTGAAGGACTCCCTGCGCCAGCAGCGGGAGCTGAACGAGGCTCAGATCCGCATGATGCAGGCCCAGCTCAACCCCCACTTCCTGTACAACACGCTGGACACCATCAAGTGGATGGGCAAGATCCATCAGGCCCCGGAGATCGCCACCATCTCCGCCGACCTTGCCGACATCCTGCGCAGCAGCATCTCCGCCGATGAGCTGGTCCCTCTGCGGCAGGAGCTGCGCCTTGTGGAGCGGTACGTGGAGATCCAGAACATCCGCTTTTCCGGCGCGTTCGCCCTGACGGTGGAGGTGGACGAGCCGCTGCGGGACGTGCCGGTGCCGAAGCTGATGCTCCAGCCGCTGGTGGAAAACGCCATTCTGCACGGCTTCCGGGACCGCTCCGGCGGCGAGATCCGCATCAGCGCCTACCGCACGGAGGAGGACCTGATCCTCACCGTCCGGGACAATGGCTGCGGCGTGCCGGAGGAGGTCCTGGCCCAGTATCGGGACGGCGCGCCCCGGCCCGGCGGGCACTTCGGCCTGCACAATGTGGACGCCATCCTGCGCATCCGGTACGGACCGGACCGGGGCGTCCGCTTCGTCCCCGTGCAGGGCGAGGGCGCGTGCATCCGCATCACACTTCCGGTTTTCAGGAAAGGAGAGGAACCGCCATGCTGAAGGTCGTCGTCGTGGAGGACGAGGAGCTGGTCCGCAAAGGTATCGTGCTGACGGTGGACTGGGCCGGGGCGGGCTGCGCCGTGGTGGGCGAGGCCGCCAACGGCGAGGAGGGGCTGGAGGTCATCCGCCGCTACCGCCCGGACCTGATCGTCACCGACATCCGCATGCCCAAGCTGGACGGCATCGAGATGCTCCGCCGCCTGCGGGAGGAGGGGAACCGGGCCCACGTGGTCTTTCTCACCGCGTACAGCGACTTTTCCTACGCCCAGTCGGCGCTGAAGCTGGGCGCTGCGGACTACCTGCTCAAGCCCTTTCACGACGGGGAGCTGGAGGAGACCATCGCCCGCATCCGCAGCCGCGCCCAGGCCGCAGCCCCGGCGGCTCCCGCCGCCCCGATCCTGCCGGAGGGGCAGGGGCCGGAAAAGAGCAAATACGTCCGGGAGGCGCTGACCTATCTTTCCGAGCATTACAACGACCCGGATATCAGCGTCTCGTCCGTGGCCCGCAGTCTGGGCGTCAGCGACGGGCATCTGAGCCATGTTTTCAAGAAGGAGACGTCCTACACGCTCTCGGCCTATCTCACCAACTACCGGATGCACAAGGCCACGGAGCTTCTGCGGGACTGCCGCGTAAAGGTCTACGAGGTGGCGGAGTCCGTGGGCTACCGGGACATCACCTATTTCAGCAGCGCGTTCAAAAAAAGCGTGGGGATGTCCCCATCGGAGTATCAGAAGCGCTGCCAGTGACCGGCGGAGCGCCGCCGGGCCGACGCAAAGACGCAAAGGAGTGTTTTTCATGGAGATCACCATTCGGAAGGCCGATGCCGCAGATCTGGATGCCGTGGTCCGGGTCTATGAGCACGTCCACGACGCAGAGGAGGCCGGCCCCGCGCAGGTGGGCTGGGTGCGGGGCGTGTACCCCGTGCGCTCCACCGCTGAGGCGGCGCTGGAGCGGGGCGACCTGTTCGTGGAGGAGGCGGACGGCGCCGTGGTGGGCACCGGCATCTTCAACCGGCTTCAGGCGGACGTTTACGCGGGCGCTCCGTGGCAGTACGACGCGCCGGATGACCAGATCATGGTCCTGCACACGCTGGCCGTCGATCCGCAGGCCGGAAAACGGGGCCTTGGCCGCGCCTTCGCCGCATTTTACGAGCAGTACGCCCGGGAGCATGGCTGCCGGTATCTGCGCATCGACACCAACGAGAGAACTGAAGCATTACACGCTTCAAATGATCATCGCTGTTGGATTTAAGGTCAATAATCCCCGTGCGGTGTAGTTTCGCAAATGGGCGAGGCAGATCGTGAAAGACCATACCATCCAAGGCTGGACCATGGATAAGGAACGCCTGAAAAAAGGACATATGTTCACAGATGAATACTTTGAGCGTCAGCTCCAGTACATCCGTGAAATCCGGCTGGCTGAGCGGAAATTCGATCAAAAGGTCACGGACTTCTACGCTACAGATTTCGACTACGACAAGGATGCAAGGACCACTCGTCTGTTTTTCCAGACCGTGCAGAACAAGCTGCATTATGCCGTTCATCGCCACACAGCGGCAGAGTTGATCGTGGAGCGGGCTGATGCGGCGAAGGAACACATGGGGCTGGCAACCTGGGAAAATGCACCAGACGGAAAAATCGTAAAGGCTGATGTGACCGTAGCCAAGAACTATTTGAGCGAAAAGGAAATGTCATATCTGGAACGGATCGTGTCTCTCTATTTGGACTATGCCGAGCTTCAGGCTGAACGCAAAATTCCTATGAGTATGGAGGATTGGGCGAAGCGTCTGGACGGGTTCTTGGAGTTTAACGGAAACGAACTGCTGACGGGACCCGGTAAAATCAGCGCGGAGCAGGCAAAGCTTCATGCCGAAACAGAGTTTGAGAAATATCGAATTATTCAGGATCGACTCTACGAGAGCGACTTTGATCGTTTCCTCATGTTGGAGCAGTCGGCGGAGAATTCTGTGATGGAGAACTAACTCTTATTGATTGGTACAAAATAAGCATAGCACCCGAAGCGCAAATGAAGCCTCGGAAGCTATGCTTATTTTTGTTATAATGGGAGGGCAATGGATGGACGGTTTCTTTGATGAGCCAAGCGTTCGGGCTGTAAACAGTCCTCCGCCCTCTTGTTATAAAGATTCGATTGAGCAGGTTGCTCCGGCTATGCCGCGTGCGCGTCACGAACCAATTTGAATCGTAATAAGCCGGCGCGGAAGCATTGCAATATTTTATCAGGAAAGAAGGAATGCCCATGCTCAGTATCGGGATCGATGTGTCCAAAGGAAAAAGTACCGTGTGCGGAATGAAGCCGGGAGGAGAAATCGTGTACACTCCGTTTGAAGTTCAGCACACGAGGGAAGGGATGTCGGAGCTGCTTTCACTGCTGCGCGGCAGCGGCGAAGAGGTTCGTGTCGTTCTGGAAAGCACCGGCAGCTACCATTGCCCGGTGGTGGCCGCATTGTTGGAGAACGGAATATTCGTCTCCGTTGTCAACTCGCTGCGGATGAAGCGGTTTTGCTCACAAAGCATCCGCAGGGTGAAGACCGATCAGATCGACGCCATGCAGATCGCTTTGTACGGCCTGGCCTATTGGCAGGAGCTTCAACCGACCAGACTGCCAGAAAATACATATCGGGAGCTTCAGCTCCTGGCGCGGCAATACTACCAGATGACCTCCCTCCTGATCAAAGCGAAGGTCGATTTTAACGCCCTCTGTGACCAGGTTTTGCCCGGTATGCAGGAGCTCATGAGCGACCATGCCGGACGGCACAAGCTTTCGGACTTTGTCCTGCGGTATCATCACACCGCTCACATCCTCAAAATGGGAGAAACGCGCTTTCGGAAGGATTATTGCAAATGGGCGGAAAAAAAGGGATACCGCAATCACGAACGTATGGCAGTGCTCATCTTTGCCACAGCTCAAAACGGTATCCCTGTGCTTCCCGACGCACCATCCACGCAGATCGTCATTACGGAAGCGATACGAGTCCTCCACACAGTGGAGGCGTCCCGTGACGCTATTTTAACACAGATGCAAGCTCTCGCCAAGACCCTGCCGGAATATTCTCTTGTGCGCGAAATGCCCTGCATCGGGGACACGCTGGCTCCACGCCTGATCGCGGAGATCGGGGATGTCCGCCGCTTTCACAGCAAGCGGGCGCTCATCGCATACGCCGGCATTGACGCGCCGCCGTACCAGTCCGGCAAATTCAGCGCGAATAACCGGCACATCTCCAAGCGGGGAAATCGCTATCTGCGTAAGACCGGGTATGAAGTCATGCAGAGCTATGTGATGCACAAACCGGCAAACGATCCGATCTTTACATTCATTGAGAAAAAACGCAGCGAGGGGAAAAGCGGTAAACTCGCCATGGTGGCAGGTCTGAATAAGTTCCTCCGAGTCTATTATGGTAAGGTCACAGAGCTCTACCGCAGCTTGCCGCAGTAGAACGAGCTGAGATCTCCAATGCTTTGTTTGAGGCGGCCAAACAATCCGTTTTGCCGCCTCTGCTTTGCTATGCTCTTTTTCCACCCGCAAATTTTCTTTCAATTGGGGCTTGACTTTTTAGCAGGTTTACAGCAATATCGGGATTTGTGTTGTAAAAATTTAGCAATGTTGCTAAAGCATAGGAATCGATTTGATATGCAAAATGGGAAAGCACTTTCTGATTAGCAGAACAGCGTTGACAATTCTCTAACAAGAAACGATATGTACTATAAACATCATGAATATTGTTAAGTTCTGTATGCTCCATAACTTTACCTACACAGAATTAATTTTCCGCTCAAATCTAATTAATCTATTAAACATGGCAGCCAACTTCTTGCTATCGCTCGGAAAGTCCCAATTTTCATAGCAATCCATTAGGTCTGCTAATAAGTCATAAAACGAAACTAAAATAGGAGAATAAGCTTCTAATCCTGCATTCTCCAGTTGTTTTTGCAAAAACTCATTATTCAGATTCTCCAAATGGCACTTAGCCGCATAGTGAGCAAAATTATACGCCACACGAAAAGAGTGCGCCACTTGTTCGTTTAGTTTTTTGGGGTAGGTTGCTTCGTGTATGAAATCAGCCAACGCACTAATATCTTTTTCATCATTACGGGAAAAAGCACTTGCAATACGTTCTGCATAGTATTCTGACCAAATCGTTAATCCCTCATGGTAAATAAAAGCATCATACTCCTGCGCCAAATTGAAGATTTTATCTGGCGGCAGATAATCGTAATTGGTATACATTTTTTGATAATCCAATGCGTGCCCAATTTCATGCATAAAGTACTGCATTCCAATAGAAGTATCTGGACACCCGTTTAATGTTTCCTCGCCTAAGTTAGCACTGTAAAAAAGAGAAATGAGAAACGCACAAAACAGGCCTTCTCTAAAGAATACAATTTGCTCTAATTCGTTTTGATTGTTTAAAGCGTGTATAACTACTGCAAACCCCTGTCCTGCCTCATTATCAGTAACATTTACGTGTTTGCTCAGATGTCCCGCATATTGCACGATTGAAGCTTTATAATCATTAATCTCATTTCCTGTTACAACGATTCTTTTCAAACTATCCAGACCAAGTTGCTGAATAATTTCTTGGATGACTTTTTCTACCATGCCCATATCAAGATTAAGCTGTTCAAGCTGGGGACAGTGTAACTTATCAATAACTAATTCCATGTTTATCCCCCTATTAAATCAAATTCTGAGATTTATGAAATAACAATAACATATTGAGACAGATTTCGCCACCTAAACAGGACAAAAGGTTGCGTTTTCATATATCACATTCTGAAAGGAGGCGTCTCCCTATCTGCTGCCAGCCATCGGGCTGGCTTTTTTCATGCCACGAAAAGGAGGTTTGCAAATGACAGATGATAAGAAAAACATTCCCGATGTAGCCCCACCTACTGAGGCATCTGCTCCCACGGCAGAAACTGCTACCGTGCCGGAGCCGCCTGTTCCCGAGCCTGTGCTGACTGACGCGGAGGCGGTCATGCTGGAACATGAGGGACAGGCGGCACTCTTTGAAATGGGCGAGACCGTACCCAATCCCGCCGACGCTGTTACCCATGCCGAGGTGGAGAAGCCTGCCGCTCTCGAAGTCCCCAAAACCGAAATGGAGCAGGCGCAGCCGCCCAATCTCGGCAAGGACGATCCCTCCCCGGCACATTCCGGCAAGGTGGTGGATTTTGCCGCTGCCCGTGACGAGGCAGCCAAGGAGGAGAAAAAGGCAATCAAGCAGAAGCCGCCCAAGGAAAAGGGCAAGGCCGCCAAACCCGGCAAAGGCCGTCCGCCCAAGACGGAAAAGACAGTCCCGGAGCAGACCAAGCCGCCCAAGGCTGGCAAGACCCATGCGGCACCCGAGGAAAAGGCAGCGCCCCCGGCCCCGGAAGTGCCGCCTACACCCCGCGACGCTACCCGCGCCGAAAAAGAGGAAATCGTCTATCTTGACCTTTCCGACCTGCACCCGTTCAAGGATCATCCTTTCGGCGTCCGTGACGATGCGGAAATGAAATCTCTGGTGGAGAGCGTCCGCAACGGCGGCGTCAACCAGCCCGCGCTGGTGCGTCCCCGTGAGGGCGGCGGCTATGAGATCATCGCGGGCCACCGCCGCCAGATGGCCAGCCAGCTTGCCGGGTATCGCAATATGCCCTGTATCGTCCGCAATATGACGGATGACGAGGCCATTCTCGCTATGACGGATGACAACCTCCGTCAGCGCGAAACGATTTTGCCCAGCGAAAAGGCCATGTCTCTGAAAATGCAGTATGAGGCTATCAAGCATCAGGGAGCGCGTGGTGACAGCGCCGAGGCCGGAAAGCTCTCACTTGAAAGCGTGGGCCAGCGCAACGGCATGAGCGTAAAAACCGTACAGCGGTATATCTGGCTCAATGACCTTGTGCCGGAGTTGAAGCAGACGATGGATGACGGAAAGCTGTCTTTCACTCCGGCTGTGGAAATTTCCCGTGTGCGCCCCAAGCACCAGAAGTATATCGCCGTGTCCATTGAGGGCCAGCAGGCTTCGCCCTCCAAGGGTCAGGCAAAGCGGCT
>ENA-ORCP01002842-ORCP01002842.1-human-gut-metagenome-genome-assembly--contig:-NODE-2842-length-13415-cov-12.081496_pt1 | contig 13415 bp, 8 predicted proteins | sample MGYA00242990_ERZ507991 | MGnify/ENA primary metagenome ERZ507991 (study PRJEB26167, sample SAMN06115496) | human gut metagenome | host: Homo sapiens | place: China:Henan | collected 2015-05-07... | reverse complement strand
CTGACCGGTAAAGAGCCCAGCAAGTCTCTGAATCCTGATGAGTGCGTAGCAATCGGTGCTTCTATCCAGGGTGGTAAGCTTGCCGGTGATGCAGGTGCCGGTGATATTCTGTTACTGGATGTAACTCCTCTGTCTCTGTCTATCGAGACCATGGGTGGTGTTGCTACCAGACTGATTGAGAGAAATACAACCATTCCTACCAAGAAGAGCCAGATCTTCTCTACCGCTGCTGATAATCAGACTGCAGTAGATATCAACGTAGTACAGGGTGAGCGTCAGTTCGCCAAAGATAATAAGTCCCTCGGACAGTTCCGTCTGGACGGTATTGCTCCAGCTCCCAGAGGAATCCCTCAGATCGAGGTTACTTTCGATATCGATGCCAACGGTATCGTAAATGTATCCGCTAAGGATCTGGGTACCGGCAAGGAGCAGCACATCACCATTACCGCAGGCTCTAACATGTCCGATTCCGATATCGAGAAGGCTGTCAAGGAAGCAGCTGAATTCGAAGCACAGGATAAGAAGCGTAAGGAAGCTATCGAGGCAAGAAACGAAGCAGACTCTTTCGTATTCCAGACCGAGAAGGCTCTGAATGAAGTAGGTGACAAGGTACCCGAGAGTGACAAGACTCAGGTACAGGCTGATCTGGAAGCTGTTAAGGCAATTCTGGAGAGAACCAAAGACCAGGAGATGAGCGACAGCGATGTAGATGAGCTGAAGGCTGCAAAAGAGAAACTGACCCAGAGTGCTCAGTCTGTATTCACCAAGATGTATGAGCAGGCTGCTCAGGCACAGCAGGGTGCACAGGGTGCAGCAGGCCCTGACATGAATGCACAGGCCGGTAGCAATGCTGGATCTAACGCAGACGATGATGTGATCGACGGAGATTTCAGAGAAGTATAATTAAACTTCACAAATAACGCAAATCGTGGTATAACAGTAAATGCTGTGTAACAGTGATTGCGAATAACAGGGGGCACAGGGTATGCGAAAGCGTGCCCTGTGCATAACCGTTTTTAGATTTAAATGACAGAGGTGCAAAAATGGCAGAGCAGAAGAGAGACTATTACGAGGTCCTCGGTGTAGATAAGAATGCAGATGATGCTGCAATTAAAAAAGCATACCGGGTACTGGCGAAAAAATACCATCCCGACATGAACCCCGGAGACAAGAATGCAGAACAGAAATTTAAAGAAGCTTCCGAGGCTTATGCCGTGCTGAGTGATCCCGAGAAGAGACGTCAGTATGATCAGTATGGCCATGCGGCATTTGACGGTGGCGCAGGAGGTGCCGGTGGATTCGATTTCAATGGAGCTGATTTTGGAGACATTTTCGGAGATATTTTCGGAGATATCTTTGGCGGCGGCAGAAGCAGAGGTGCCAGAAATAACGGCCCCATGAAAGGTGCCAACATCCGTACCAGTGTTCATATCACTTTTGAAGAGGCAGTTTTCGGCTGCAAGAAAGAGATCGATCTTACGGTAAAGGAAACCTGTAAGACCTGTAACGGCTCCGGTGCGAAGCCCGGAACCAGCCCTGAGACCTGTACCAAGTGTGGTGGTAAGGGTCAGGTGGTATTTACCCAGCAGTCTTTCTTCGGTACTGTGCGTAATGTACAGACCTGTCCCGACTGTCAGGGTACCGGTAAGGTGATCAAGGACAAATGCCCGGATTGCCGTGGTACCGGATATATTCCTATGAAGAAACGTTATGCGGTGGATATTCCCGCAGGTATCGACAACGGACAGTCTACCCGTATGCCGGGACTGGGTGAGCCAGGTGTCAACGGTGGCCCCAGAGGCGATGTGCTGGTAGAAGTGATCGTAGGCCGTCATCCTATCTTCCAGAGACAGGATTTCGATATTTTCTCTACCGTACCTATTTCTTTTGCAGTAGCGGCATTGGGCGGCGAAGTGCTGATCGATACGGTAGACGGCAAGGTGGTATATGATGTAAAGGCCGGAACCCAGACCGACACCAAGATCCGTCTGCGCGGCAAGGGTGTTCCTTCCTGGAGAAATAAGGATGTCCGCGGTGACCACTATGTAACATTGGTGGTACAGACACCCGATAAATTAAAACCGGAGGCAAAGGAACTGCTGAAGCAGTTCGATGCACTGACCGGAGATTCCCTGAATGCAGTGAAGAAAGCAACGGAAAGCGGAGAGGGAGAGACCAGGGAGAATGACTCCAGGGACGGCAAGAAGAAAAAGTTTTGGAAGTAAAAGTTAATAAATAAAATTCCCCGTAGCCTCGGCTGGGGTAAGAAACGCGGCACGCTCGCGCTCTATCGCAGAGCGTAGCGGCACTGCTTATTCTTACACCCAGCCGGGGCTACTGGTTTGTTGGGAAAAAGTGAAAGGTATCTTTGAAGGCCAATGATATAGAATACAGTTTGGTTTTTTTGTCAAAAGGCAGGGTGAACGGTTTGACAGAATGGGCAGAAACGCTTACAATTCAAGTAGTTATGCTGTCTGTGACACGAAGGAGCCTGCAGGATGGAGAACCGGAAAGAGGAATTTCTGAAAATTGTATGTCAGAGTTATCTGATCGTTATTCTGGCAGTGCTGCCTCTTTATTATATTCCCTGGAATGGATATTATAAACTGGGTGATACCAAATATTACCTGTATCGCAATGTTTCACTGCTTTGCCAGGGGATCGCATTGCTGGCAATGTGTGTCTTTGCTGTAAGCAGCCGGTGGACAGGGGAACATCGGATTTTTGCCAGATCTCTGGCTGAAGTAGTGAAAAAATCGGTCGATAAATGCAGAACACATGCGGTAACGACGGCGGTCTGCCTGTACGGAATCTGTGCGTTACTCTCTGCAATCTGCAGCCCCTATGGCAGTATCGCGTGGAACGGAGAGCGGGAATGGTACATGGGAGCTGTCACGATCTGTTTGATGATCGGAGGTTTTTTACTGACGGCGAAGTACGGAGGTAGTTGTAAAACGGCGATATGGTTAGGAGAGGCGGCTTTTGTGGCGGTCACCCTGATCGGTCTGTTGCAGAAGCTGGGCTATGATCCTCTGGGACTTCTCAAGGGTTACGTTGTGGGGGACTGGGAATTTACCCATATGTTGACCACGCTGGGGAACAGCAACTGGCTCAGCGGGTATTACAGTGTGATGTTTCCCTTTTCCATGACGCTGTTTCACCGGGCAGTGGAAGCAGGGAAAAAAGGTCCCACACTGCTGGCAGGAACGTGCAATATGTTGGCCATGATGCTTCTGCTTTTACAGGGAAGTGACAGCGGTGTGATCGTGGCATGCACAGTCATGGGGTTGTGCTTTTGGCTCGACCGGAAGCAAACCGGACATTGGGAAGTATATTTCCTTTTTCTTGCAGCGGTGGCGCTGGGAATGTGCCGTTGGGGTAAATGGATGTTATATCTGGGAACGTTTGACATTCTCCTGCAGGATGGCATCGCCAAAAAACTGGCAGCCTGGCAGGGATGGATTCCGGTTGCAGCAGGGTGTCTGCTGCTTTGGGGAGCCTGTCGCAGGATTCCGGAGAATAAGAAAAAAATATTGCAAGAGGGAGTATTGTGTTGTGCACTGGCAGGAATAGCGGTAGTGCTGGCATGGTATCTGCATCGGTTGTCGGTAATCGATTTTGCGGAATGGGGCAATCGCCGGGGAAGATTGTGGCAGATGGCATGGATGGGTTTCCGGAAAGGAAATCTGCATCAGAAGCTGTTGGGAGCAGGCCCGGATTGTTTTGCATCGTATCTGGGAGAACTGTTGCCGGGAGGCACGGTGCTTTTTGATAAAGGATATTTTGAAGGTTCTGTTTTTACCAATGCACATAATGAGTGGCTCACCACACTGGTCAATATGGGACTGCTGGGTGTGGCTGCCTATGCAGCTGTTTTTATCACGGCGCTGCAGACATACAGGAAGAATTTTCTCGCAGTATTGTTACTGCTTACCTACGGGATACATTCCCTGATCAGCTTTCAGCAGGTGCTGAATGCGCCGCTTTTCTTCCTGATACTGGGATTGTGTGAAGCGGCGGCCCGGGGAGAAAAGACCAAAACCAATCAAATGGATACGGATGAGGAGTTGCTAGAAGCTATATGAAAAATATTTGGAAGATTTTTACCGGAGATCTGAAAAAACTGGTGAAGCAGCCTTTTGCGCTGGTTATTATTATCGGGTTGTGCGTGATACCGTCGCTGTATGCGTGGTTTAATATATTTGCCAACTGGGATCCCTATGCCAATACCGGAGGAATTCCTGTGGCGGTAGTATCCCTGGATCAGGACTATACGCTGAAAGACGGATCGGTGGTAAATATGGGAGAATCCGTACTGGAAAGCCTGCATTCCAACACCAGTGTAAAATGGATCTTTCTGGATACCGAGGAAGAAGCAAAAGAGGGCGTGGAAGCCGGAAAATATTATGCAGCCATCGTCATTACCGATAAATTTACTTATAGTATGTACAATGTATTTTCGGATGATTTTGAGAATCCGGCGCTGATCTATTATCAGAATCAGAAGAGCAATGCCATTGCCACCAAAATCACGGATACGGTGGCAGGAACTCTGCAGAATACCATAAATGAGACCTTTATCAAGGTGGCAGCTACCACGGTATTTGAAGAGGGCAATACGGTGTCGGATCAGGTACAGGGGGACAGTTATGTAGAGGAATTCTGTTCCAAACTGGAGGAACTGAATGACAATCTGAAGGAATACAGTGCCATGATCGACTCCTTTCAGGCAGGCAATGCGCGGCTGGAGTCTGCCATCACCCATGTCAACTATGAGATTCCCGCAATGCAGAAGAAACTGGACAGCACCACAGCCAGTCTGAACCAGAGCAGTCAGGATCTGTCTTCTACCAGAGACACCCTGGGCAATTTCAGCAACAACATCGATACTTCCATGAGCAATATCAATAACTCTCTGGAAAGTATCAAAAAGGCTCTGGATGAAAGCAAACTGGCGGAGGATACCGCCCAGATGACGAGAGATCTGAACCGGGTGGCAAGAGATACCAATACGCTGAACGGACAAGTAAATACACTGCTGGCGGCACTGATCCAACAAAAGCTGGAAAGCGTCTCTGACGGTAATGCTGCGAACGGCGGCACCGGCAGCAATATCAACGCAGCGGCAACTGATGCGGCTATGGAAGCATTGAAAGCCATGCAGAAGGAACTGGATCTGATGAATACCGTAGTGGGCAGCGTTCTGGAATCCACGGACGACAAGGCTGCGGAGAATGCAAAGGTCAATGTCAACAATGCCATGAATAATTTAAGGAGCGCCATTGACAGCTGCGAGACTTCTGTAAGTAATATGCAGGGAATCTATAAGAATAATCTGGTGCCCCAGATGCAGAAGGTTCTGACAAATATGTCAGATTCTCTGAATCAGGTGACCAATCTGGTAAATACCCTGAGCAATACGGTGAAAAATGTCGGAGTTGTCATGGAAGGTGTCGGTGACACTGTGTCCGGAACCAGTGAGAGTCTGGGACAGATCAAAGATGTGGTAGATAATATCAGCGCCAAACTTACAGATCTGACAGAGAAGCTGGACGGTGCATCCGAAGAGGAAATGATGGATATTCTGGTGCGTTTCCTTGGAGGAGATCCGGATAGTCTGGGGGCATATTTTGCATCTCCCGTAACCATGGAGACCATAGCCATGTATCCGGTGGCTACGTATGGTTCTGCCATGACACCGTTCTATTCCACACTGGCGATCTGGGTAGGTTCTACGATCCTGGTGGCACTGGTGAAAGTAAAAGCCTCTCCGAAAGGGCTTGAAAATGTACAGAGCTATCAATTGTATTTCGGCAGATATTTGCTGTTTTTCTTATTGGCACAGATTCAGGCAGCCATCATTGTGGCCGGAGATCTGTGGCTGTTAAAAGTAAACATTGTGGAACCGGGGCTGTTTTTCCTGGCGGCAAGCTTTACGGCTACGGCATTTTCCCTGTTGATCTATTCTCTGACACTGGCATTCGGAGATGTGGGCAAGGCCGTCTGCGTTATTGTTATGGTATTGCAGATCGCTGGTTCCAGCGGTACCTTCCCGATCGAACTGCTACCGGACACCTACCAGAAGATTTATATTTTCTTTCCCTTCCCCTATGCCATCCGGGCCATGCGTGAGGCACTGGCGGGTATGTACGGTACTGCCTATATGGAAGCACTGGCAAAATTGAGACTGTTTATGATCGAGGGACTGTTGATCGGCCTGGTGATCCGGATCCCGTTCGTAAAACTGAACCATTTTGTGGAAGAGCGTATGGAAGACACTGAGTTAATGTGACACCTGTTCAGAACCATGAAAACGAAAACTCCGCAGGAGTGGGTTTGTGAATGAAGTTCCGAACAGGCAGAAAGGTAAAATCATGGAGAGAAATTACGAAGAAATTTTTCAGAAGGTTCTGGATTACGAGCAGGCCCTTCATGAGAAGAATAGAAAAAGAATAAAGATCGGTCTGAAATGTATCTGGATCGTCCCCTTGTTTTTTCTGGCACTGTTGTTCCTGACTGGCAGCAACAAGGTCATCTTCCTGATCCTGTGGATCGTGTCGCTGTTTGCCCTGTCAATCTATCTGATCGTTGTGGAATATATGGATTATAATCTGCAGGAGAAGATCATGGAGCTCAAAGGAGAAGAAGGCGATCTCAAAGCGGTGACTCCGACAGACTTTGACCGGGCGGCGCAGATCATCCGGGAGACCCGGAAACTGATTGGTGAAGGCCTGAATTCCCCGGCCGAGACCGGGACCGAAGAGGATCCGGAAGATGAAACCGAAGACTGGGAGGATGGTGAATAGTATGCATAATATCTGGAAAATATTTACCACCGACATCCGCCGGATCAGCAATAATGTGGTGGCGGTCGTTATTATCATGGGACTCAGCATCCTCCCGGCACTGTATGCCTGGTTCAACATTTTCTCCAACTGGGATCCTTACGAGCCCGCAGCTACCAGTCAGCTGAAAGTAGCCGTGGCTTCCGATGATGCCGGGGCGGAGATCATGGGGCTGTCTCTGAACGTGGGAGACAGTGTGCTGGAGGCTCTGGGAGCCAATACCACTATCGGCTGGGTGTTCCCGGAGACCACGGAGGAAGCACTGGAAGGTGTGAAGAACAGTGATTACTATGCGGCATTGATTATTCCGGAGACGTTTACTCAGGAAATGCTGGGATTTATCGACGGTGAAGTGGATCATCCCACCATTTACTACTATGAAAATGAGAAAAAGAACGGTATTGCCCCCAAAATCACGGGAAAAGCGAAAAATGCTGTGCAGGAACAGGTAAATGCCACCTTTATCAGTACTGTGGCAGAAGCGGTGATGAAAGCGGGAAATGCCCTTTCGGTGGTGAATGCCGGCGGGCAGACCAGTGTGGAAGAATCTCTGGATACCATGCAGGCACAGTTGCAGGATTATGTGGTTATGTTACAGTCCTTCCAGAGTATTATGACCTCCGCGGAGATGATCATGGAGACCAGCCAGAATATGCTTCCGGATATGGATAATATGCTGGAGAATGGACGAAATACCATGATCGGTATGCAGACCATGATCAATTCCAGCGTCGATGCGGTTGACGTTATGGGAGATATGGTGAGCAGCAGTATGGATATGGTCACGGAAGCGTTGCAGTATCTGTCGGTCTTTTCTGATGGATTGCTGGAGCAGATGGGCAGCAACAATGTGGGAAGCACCACGGACACCGGATTGGGCACGGCCATCGGACTGGTACAGGGCATGCAGGCCAATATGGATGTGCTGGGAAGCCTGATCACCGGACAGGATGCTCAGATTCAGGAGATCAACCAGTCTCTGAAAACGATCGAAGCGGATCTGAAACAGCTGCAAGACAGCAAGGGAGATGTGGATCATGATATCAATACTCTGCGGGCACAGATCCGGGAACAGATCCAGATCTGCAACAAACAGCTGAATAATCTGATGAGTGATTACAATAACAATGTCAGACCTTCTTTCCGGGCTACCGGCAAATCCATGCAGCAGGCTTTCCTGAATGCCGCAGCGATGATGAACGGTACGGATGTGAATATGGATGAAATTTCCGATATTCTGAAAGAGTATCAGCAGACTTTGCAGGAAGGTAATGTCAGCCTGCAGGATTCCCTGGTGATCGCACAAGAACTGCTGGACAAGGTCAGCAAAATAGCAGATAATATAAAACGGATCACCGGTGCGGAGACCTATGAGGATATTTTAAGCGCTATGGCTGCCGATCCGACGGCGGTGGCAGACTTCGTATCTTCTCCGGTCAGACTGGAGACGGTACCTGTTTATCCGGTGGATCATTACGGCTCTGCGGCATCGCCGTTCTATACGATCCTGGCAATCTGGGTGGGAGCGCTGTTCCTGGTGGCTATTATTCACGTGGGTGTGAAACCCATTGAACCGGGGGATCATTATAAGGCGCATGAGAGATATTTTGGCAGATATCTGCTGTTTTTCCTGATCGGACAGGCACAGACACTGCTTATTGTTCTTGGGAACCTTTATTATATTGAGATACAGTGTCAGCACAGGTTTTTATACTGGCTGGCGGCAGCCGTGGCCAGTGCGGCATTCAGCTGCTTTATGTATTCTGTGACTTTCGCTTTTGGAAACGTGGGTGAGGCACTGGCTATTGTAGTCATGGTCATCCAGGTGGCGGGAAGCGGCGGAACGTTCCCTATCGAGGCTCTTCCGCAGGTATTCCAGTGGATCTATCCTTTCCTGCCGTTCCAGTTTGGCATGAAAGCGTTTAAAGAATGTATTGCAGGAATGTACGGCGTGGATTATTGGATCAATGTAGGAAAAATGACACTGTTCCTGATCGTAGCATTGCTGCTGGGACTGGCACTGGAGCCGCCGTTCCGCAAGCTGAATCATATGATAGAGAAGAGTAAAGAGAAGACAGGATTAATGATCTGATGAAGATGAAAAAAATGACTTCGGAAAAGAAACATAAAATTACAACCATTGGCTTATGGCTGATCCTCATTCTGTGCACGGCGGTATTGTTCTCCCTGTGTCTCAGTGAGGGGATCGACTATGATGAAGCATACAGTTATCGCACCGCCCATGACAATACGATGATGGGAATCATTCGCGTGGTACTGGCGGCCCATGATACGGATGTGCCGGTATGGTATATGGGATTGCGGCTGTGGTCGTTTCTGGTAGGAGACGGCATTATTGCCTACAAAATGTTTGCATTGCTGGGAACGGTATTGTCCATGCTGCTGGGGCCTGTTGTGATCCGCAGGCAGTGGGGAGCGAAGACAGCAGCCCTTTATATGATCATGGTAAGCCTGACACCTGCAATGATGAAGATCAGTGTGAACAACAGAATGTATTCCTGGACGGTGTTTGGAGTTACCGTCTGCGGACTGACCGCTTATTTCCTGCGGGAGCGGCTGAACAGTAAGGCCCTGTGGACGATATTGTTTCTGACGACCTTCTGCGGTATTTTCAGTCATTACTTTACCGCGTTCAGTTACCTGTTTATCTACCTGTATCTGGTGGCGGTGATTTGGCAGCAGGACAGAAAACAGATCTGGAAGCCGTTTGTCTGTGGTGGTTCCGTTGTATTGCTTTTTGTGGCATGGCTGATAAAATCCGATTTCTTTCATCTGCTGGTTTCTGATGGAAACCCGACGAACCAGTCCAAATTCGGTATTTACGAATTTTTTAATTTCATTTTCGGAACCAGAGTGAAGTATGCGACCAAAATGGGAGAACTTCTTTTTGTACTGACACTGGTCTGTGCGATCCTCTTTTGGAAGCGGCTGGGGAGAAGAAACGGTGTTTTTGCGGTTCTGTGTACCTGTATTTTCCCAGTAAGCTATTTGATGGCGGCGCTGCTGGCATTACATGCGTCCCACTTTTTTACCTACCGCCATGTTATGCATAGCATGGGATTGTTCTGGCTGGGAATGGCGATCATTTTATCCAGGATCAATTTACAGGAATGGATCGCCTGTCTGTCCTTCACTGTGTGGATGGGAGTGTCGGCCTACGGAATCTCTTATCATGAAGAATATGGTACAATCTCATATCTGGAAGAGACGAAGGCATTTATAGCGGAGAATATGGAGCCGGGAGATGTGGTCGTCTACGATACGGATTCCCGCTTCGGACAGCTATTCGGATGCTATATGCCGGACCAGATCTTTTATACCATGGAAGAGGTGCCGGATCTGGAAGAACTGGTGGGGAAAAGAGTCTGGTATTTCCAGTGTTTCGGACATCTGCTGGAGGAATCGGATAAATATACCGTAACCTATGAAAATATGGGACATTATGGATTTCAGTATATGGACGGGAATACGGATTTTGATATTTTAAAGGTGAACATAACGGAGGAAACGGGAAATGATTAAATGGGTGGAAAGAGGAGTCCTGCTGGCAGCGATACTTTCCATGTTGTTTGTATGGCCGTATGGAGGAATCCGTGAAGATAAAAAGGACAGTTCCTTAAGTGAGGATTATGGATATACAGAGCCCCTGCAGGTGGGAGAATATGCTTCGCAGTATTTTGTTGCGGAGACAGATTTTCTGAAAACACTGGAAATCGCGGTGAGCTATAATCAGGAGGAAGAACGGAACGGACTTCTGGGTCTGGAGATATGGAAAGAGGATCAGAAGATATATGAAGGTGTAATTCCTTATGATGCCATGGAATCGACAACATTTTTCCCTGCCGTCATCGAGACCCGGCTGAAAAGGGGCGCTGTATATGAATACCGGATCGTGAATCAAAGTATTTCCGAGAATCTGCCGCAGGTAGTATATACTACTACGGAAAAGGCGCATGTACCGGAAAATCAGCAACTGGTGGTACATGAAGCAACTGTGGACGGACAGGCATTGAACCGGTACACCTGGAGAGAGAAGCTGGATGCGGTCAGCGTATTGGAAATCGACAGTTTTATTGCAATAGTGGCTGCAATGATATATGCTGTGTTGGAACAATGGAAAAGAAAGGAAAAAAAGAACAATGAAGTGGGTTAAATTCAGAATAAAGACGGTAACGGAAGCGGAAGATATTATTATCAGCACCCTGTACGATCTCGGACTGGAAGGAGCACAGATCGAAGACAAGGTGCCCCTGACCGCCATGGAGAAGGAGCAGATGTTTGTAGATATCCTGCCGGACGGACCGGAGGATGACGGCATTGCCTATTTAAGTTTTTTTGTAGAGGAAAAAGAGGACGGCAGTCTGGAAGTGGCCGGGGAGAAGACCACGACCGAAGCTGTACTTGCGGATGTAAAGCGGGAACTGGAAGACTTACGCCAGTTTATGGATATCGGCGAGGCTTCTGTTGTGGTAGATGAGACGGAGGACATTGACTGGATCAACAACTGGAAACAGTATTTCCACCAGTTCTATATCGATGATATCCTGGTGATCCCTTCCTGGGAAAATATCAAACCGGAAGATACTGACAAGATGGTGCTTCATATCGATCCCGGTACGGCATTTGGCACCGGCATGCATGAGACCACACAGCTGTGTATCCGTCAGCTGCGTAAGTTCATCACTCCTGAGACAGAGCTTTTGGATGTCGGCACCGGCAGCGGTATTCTGGCAATTTTATCCCTCATGTTCGGGGCAAAACATGCCGTGGGAACCGATCTGGATATCTGTGCTGTGGAAGCTGTGGCACAGAACTGCGAAGTGAATGGAATCGATCCGGCACAGTTTGACATGATGATCGGCAATATCATTACAGACAAAGAAGTGCAGGACAAGGTAGGCTATGAGTGTTATGATATCGTGGTGGCCAATATTCTGGCAGATGTACTGGTACCGTTGACTCCTGTCATCGTACATCAGCTGAAGAAGGGCGGTATCTACATCACCTCTGGCATCATTGATGACAAGGAGCAGACCGTGGTGGAGGCTGTGAAGGCCGCTGGATTGGAAGTACTGGAAGTGACCTACCAGGGAGAATGGGTCAGCGTTACCGCAAGAAAGAATTAAGCGCTTAAAATAGGAGTTTCTATGTATCAGTTTTTTGTAGAACCGGAACAGATCGACGTGGCAGCGAAGAGCGTTATCATCCGGGGGACCGATGTGAATCATATCAAAAATGTACTGCGGATGCGCCCCGGCGAAGAAGTGGCTGTCAGCAATGGAATCGACGGGAAGGAATATCGCTGTGGGATCCTTGCACTGGAAGAGGACTGTGTCCGTCTGGAGCTTCGTTTTATCAAGGAAGACGGAGTAGAGCTTCCGGCGAAGATCTATCTGTTCCAGGGACTGCCCAAGGCGGACAAGATGGAGCTCATCATCCAGAAGGCTGTGGAACTGGGAGCCTTTCAGATCATTCCGGTGGCTATGAAACGCTGCGTGGTGAAATTGGATGAGAAAAAAGCGGACAGCAAAATAAAGCGCTGGCAGGGAATTGCGGAAGCAGCCGCCAAGCAGAGCAAACGAGGTGTGATCCCGACGGTGGCACCGGTTGTGAGTTATGTGCAGGCGGTGAAAACGGCTTCTGAAATGGATCTGAAACTGGTACCTTACGAGCTGGCGGAAGGAATGCCACAGACGAAACAGCTCATCGAAAGCGCAAGACCCGGACAGCAGATCGCTATTTTCATCGGCCCGGAGGGCGGATTTGATCCGGAGGAGATAAGACTTGCCACGGAGGCGGGAATTCAACCGATCACTTTGGGGAAACGGATCCTGCGGACGGAGACGGCCGGATTTACGACTATCGCATGGCTGATGTATCAGTTGGAAAATTAGACAGCGGACGGCACGGATCGCCTGCCTGCGGCATATTTTAATCATAAGAAGAATATAGTAATTATTCAGAGCAAAAGGAAAGCCCGGAAGAGTCGATTTGGCGAATAGGGCGCTGAATAGTTACTGAAGAGATAGATAGCAAGGAGAAGAAGAGAATGGAAGTCTATATGGACAATTCCGCTACCACAAGGACATTCCCGGAAGTGGCAGAGTTGATGACGAAGATCATGTGTGAAGATTACGGTAATCCCTCCAGCCTGCATATGAAGGGAGTGGAGGCAGAGAAATACCTCCGCTATGCCAAGGAGACTCTGGCAAGGATTCTGAAGGTGGAGGAGAGAGAGCTTTTATTTACTTCCGGGGGAACGGAATCCGATAATATGGCACTGATCGGCTGCGCCCTGGCGAATTGCCGCAGAGGCAATCATCTGATCACGACGCAGATCGAACATCCCGCTATCCTGCAGACCATGCGTTATCTGGAGACCCAGGGGTATCGTGTCACTTATCTGCCGGTGGATCCCTGCGGACGTATCCGGCTGGAAGACTTACGCAGAGCCATGACACCGGAGACCATTCTGGTATCTATCATGCACACGAATAACGAGATCGGAGCCCTGCAGCCCATTGAGGAAGCCGGAGCTCTGATCAAACA
>ENA-ORCP01002835-ORCP01002835.1-human-gut-metagenome-genome-assembly--contig:-NODE-2835-length-13442-cov-5.334082_pt1 | contig 13442 bp, 6 predicted proteins | sample MGYA00242990_ERZ507991 | MGnify/ENA primary metagenome ERZ507991 (study PRJEB26167, sample SAMN06115496) | human gut metagenome | host: Homo sapiens | place: China:Henan | collected 2015-05-07 | study... | reverse complement strand
ACTTTCTTTTCCACCTTAATTTGCTGTTCAATATTTTTCTCTAACGAATTAATATTTCTTTTGTCCTCAGCATAAACACACTTCTTTTTTAGGGATTTCATTACATTTTTGTATTCAGCCTTCCATGCTTTTTTATATGCTTCTCGATTTTCTCTAAGTTCCACCTCTGAAATATCCCAAGACTTTAGTTTAGGGGTGAAGTATTTATCAATGGGATTGTCAGAACCAGAATATTCCTCTGTTTCTTCAACATTTTTCCCGGAATTTTCACTTTGAAAATCTTTACTCTGAGCCTCCTTTGAAGTCACCTGTGAATCAATGTGTTTACATTCCGTTTCACTATTACAAGATACATTCACTGCTGCGATAGTCAAAATTATAAGACATGTCCAAATTTTATTTTTCATTCTTCTCCTTGCATGATAACTAAACACAAATTATCATACTTCCCTTTCTAAATTATTTTCTATGTAATGTATCCTGCGTTTATTTTATTTTTTTCGCTTCAAAACATCCATTTTCATAAAAAATTATTGTCTCATTATCAATTACTAACAAGGTCCAAATATCATTTTTCTGATAATACTCATCCTCAAAATCCTTATATATATTATTATTTTTACTCTGAGGCTTGCTTTTTAAAATTTCCAAAACATCATAATCTCCTTTTTGAATGTATTTTGCTAATTCTTTATTTCTTGAATACCCATATCCGCTCATAAGTTCATATGGATTTTTTATACTTATAATCTTATAATATGGATTTTTTATTTCAAAAGTTTTTCCATCAAACAAATCTTTTTTTATTTCACTTATTCGTCCTATATAGTTATTATCACATAATTTCTCTGCTTTTAAGGAATAAGCTCTTGGATATGAAATTCTTTTCGTAAATCTCCATTTTCCCATAAGTACCTCAATCTCTTTTTTATTATTCGTATATTTCGCTTCCTCTATTTTTGAAGGTTCTCTTTTCTGCTTATCTTCGCCATAAAAAAAACGTCCTTTTACATAAATAGTCAAAAACACAAGTAATAAAACTATGATATAACTATAAATCCTATTTTTCATACGCAATCCTCCTCGTATAATTAACATTATTTTGTGACCCGGCCGGATACATCGCCATACACAAACTGTGTATCATCCTGTACTGCCACATCTCCATAGGCGTTGTAGCGGTAGGTATGTACGGTTTCTTTTCCGGTCTTTTTCTCCTTTGCTGTCCTCTCGGTCAGCCGGTTTTTATTATCATATGTGTTTTTCAAAGTATTTCCGTTTTTATCTACGGTTTTCGTCAGGTTGCTGTTGCAGTCGTAAGTATACGTTTCCGTTCTTCCTTCCGGGTCGGTATAAGAAACCAGACGGTTTTTCGTGTCATACACATACTTTGTTTCCCGGATGGTATCGGATTTCTTTTTCCCGGTTACCAAAACGGCATACGTTTTACCGCCATAGGTAAAGGTATCCTTACCGGCATCGTCTTTGGCATTTTCAACTGCCGCTACCGTTACCGTCAAAGGACCGGTCATGCCGGTAAACCGGCGCACCTTGTTGCCCTGCTCGTCATAGACATACTGGACATACTGTGCTTTTTCATTTTCCAGACTGCTTTTCACCTGAACGAGATTTCCCTGTTTATCATAAGTATACTCGATTTCTTTGTTCTTGTCACCCTCGATTTGCTCTTTTGTTTCCACAAGGTTACCGGATTTATCATATTCGTTTACTACGGTCTGGTAACCGGCACTTCCGTCTGTCTTGTTCTGCGGAAGTTCTTCTTTAATCTTACGTCCCAAAAGGTCATAAGTATATGCTGCCGCCACGTTCTCTTTGACACCGCGCGGACTGTATTCTTTTGTAACCTGTCCCTTACTGTCATAGACAGCTTTTGTTTTCTGTATCTGCCAGTCGGTTTCCCCTTCTTTTCGACTCTTTGTCTCGGTTTCGGTTACATTTCCATTTTCATCGTAAGTATAAGAAACCTCTGTCTCATAAGACGGAAGCCATCTGCCATCCTGATATTTTTTCTGAATCGTGTTTTCTTTGACCGTTCTGCCAAAGTCATCATTTTCATAGGTGGTAACGGTTTCCGTTTTATTTTTTCCCCGAAGATAACTAGTCGTCTGGGAAAGGGTGCTGCCTTCGGCATCCGTTACGGTTTTTGTAATCGTTTCACTTAACACCGAATCGTTAAACTGGTCGTAAAAATTTGCCGGGTCAACTTCTTCGGTATAAGAAGACGGATTGATTTCCTTTTCATAACCGGTGGTAATCGTCTGTGCCTCGTCTTCTTCGCCGGTTACTTCGGTCTCACTTTTACTGAAATGGAAGGAAGTGCAGTGGGCTTTATCCAGTTCTCCATTCATAAATTCGGCACTTCCAATCTCATTGCCGAGGTCGTCATAAAAGTTTTTGCTGCCGCTTAACAGTTCACTGCCTTTTCCGGTCATGTAAAAGTTTGCCACGGTTTCTCCGTTTTCATTGACAATAAATTTCTTTTCGTCCGGCTCAAACGAGTATGTTTTTTCTTCCAGAAGACGGGATGTTTCTTCTTTTTCTTCGTCGACATCGTCTTCTGTCTCTTCGGTTTCGCTTCCGCCGTTGCCCTCGCTGCCATACTCATAGGTGCTTTCCGTCCAGGTGCCGGCCGCCTCATCTTTGCTTATCAGCGTGTTGCCAAAGCCGTCCTGAATACTGATATTGACCTGTCCGTAAGCATCGACCGTCATGGTTTTTAAGCCGTCCGCGGAGGTATATTCCTTGTCTTTCGATTCATACGCGGTTCCCACGGCACGGATGGTTTCGGTTTCCTCGCCGGTTTCTTCATCATAGGAAGTTTTGGAGGTCTGTCCGTTTTCATCGGTGTAGGAAAGCTCGTTGCCAAAAGAATCATACGTTGTCTTTTCTTCCACATAACTTCGGTTATCGGATGGGTTTTTCGCAGAAGTAAGCGTGACCTTCGTCTGGGTCTGCTGGCCCAGTGCATTGAAGGTGTAGTCATTCTGAATTACTTCTTTTTCGCCGTCCGTATCATAGGAAGGATAAACTCTGCCCCGTGTTTCGTTGCCGTGTTCATCGTAGGTAAAATCCGTTTTGGTAAGTGTCCGGTATGCGCCGCCGTTTACACTTTTCTGCTCGGATATGCTGGCATAATCCACACCGTTTGCCGCCATCGTGCTTACCATGCGGTTTTTGGTCTTTGCCCCGCTGTATGATTCCTGAGTAAGCACCGGGCAGACAAAGGCACCGTCCGAATCCGGATATGTTCCTGCCGGATATGTATAGTTTGTCGTGTAAAGGTGTTCTTTTCCCTGATTCTTTTTCTGATAAGCGGCATTTGCTTTTTCAGTTAAAACGTTTCGGCAGCGGTCATAGGTATACCCTTGTTTTGTCGTAACCGCTTTGCCGCTCTTTCCATACGATTTGTCGGTTTCAAGCACCACAAGAGAACCATTGCCGTTATTATCATAAGAGGTTATGGTTTCTTCTTTTTCTTTGCCATAGTGAATCTCATTGGTAAGAAGTTTATTTTCATTATATACATAAAGGCTGACGTTTTTCTTGGTATCCTTTTTAAGCCTTAAAGTATCCGGGTTGATTTTGGATTTCTTATAGGTATAATCATAATACTTTTTGTTGGTTTTATATTTGTTCGGATTAAAGCTGCTGACAACCGTTACCGTGCGGAGTCCGTCATTTCCGTACTGCCAGACTTCATAAGCGGTTTTCCAGTTGCCTTTATCGTCTTTTTCCCGCTCCCTGAAATCGTCATAGGAACGGAGTCCGTCGGTTCCTTTTTTCTGGAAATAATCGTATTTGACGCCATTTGATTTTTTGCCCGTCTTCGTATCTTTTTCATATTCCCTGGTTACATAAAACTGCTCCGTCACCACATCCCTTTTCTGCCCGGCACCGGCATCTTTTGTGCCATGCAGGGAACCGGCACGGTACTCATAGTGGGTTTCGTTTCCGTCTGCCGTGATTTTGTTCAGAAGGTAACTCTGGTTCGTAGAAACACGCTGGGATGCCACCCCGGCACCGGAGGTGTTGACCAGCCGCTCCACCGTCTTATAACTATACTTTTCTTTGCTGCCGTCTACGGTCGCACTGGTCAGGATCACACCATGCAGCCTGTCCCCATGATGAGGTGTATAGGATTTTTCTTCCGTTTCGTAAGAGATTGTCTTCTTGGACACGCCTCCCCCGGCAGCTTTGCCCTGAACGGTTACTGATGAAAGGGTCTTTTCCCCATCGTCGTTGTTATAATGGAACGCAATCTCCCGTCCGACGGAATCCGTGATTTTACTGAAATAAATGCCGTCTGTATAAGTATAGGTAATCTTGTTATCATGGGCATCCTTCTGCAGCACAATTACTCCGTCCTCGTTAAAGTAGGTACGGAGTCCGGTTTTATCTCTCAGAAGGTATTTACAGGCGATACCGTCTACGCTTTTGTCCCAGTCTTCCAGTTTAATGTCATCATAATCATAGCCTTCCAGTCCCTTGATATGATAACATTTATTATCGTCATCTGCCTCTGTTTCGATATTTGCCACACCGGCACTGCCGTAATGCAGGTAGGTAGGATTCTTCCCCCATCCTTCCTCTTCTGTCAACGTAACTGTTTCGATCCACGGGAAATCATACCGCCAGCCACTCGCCAAACCATATACGTTATGTCCCTCGTTACTGACAATCTTCGTTCTCTGGGTGTCTTCCTCATAATGCTTTTTTCCATTAAGCGACACCCCTTTCCATCCAGCGCCCTTTTCATATTTTACCAACAGGTTTTTCAACGCATTTTTATGGTTTTTCAAAACGGCGGCGTTCACGACAATGCGTCTTTGAGAGCCGTCTGAGGCTGTGTAGTAAACCCAGAGGGTATCCACCTCCAGATCCTCTATATATTCCACCGTGGCATGTCCAAGATTTGCTTCATTGCTGTCATAATAGCGGTTCAGTTCAAAGTCCATGCCGCCTGTTCCTTCGAGGGAAAGATCTGTCCGGGAAAGCATCAGATGACCGGTGGCGGTATCAACACCATCTGCTGCTTCGGCTTCCAACGGGGAACCGGCAAGGCGGTTTTCATACACACTCCGGAAGGTGTCGCCATACGCTGCTTCCATCGCTGTGTCATAGGTTTCCCCTGCCGCCTGACAGGTGGTGCCGGTAGCAAAAAGTACTGCTCCGCAAAGCAAGGCTGTGGCTGCTGCTTTTGTGATTCCCTTTTTGATCTTTCCCATAAATATTCACTCCTATCTGTTTCATTCCGATTCATCGCACATCATAGTAATAAAATGAACCGCTCCCCATCTGTTCCATTCATATGTTATTCTGATTTCTCTTTCATCAGGTCTTCTACCGTTTTTCCGGCATCCAGCTGTTCCAGCACTTTTTCAAAAGTACAGGTCTCATTCAAAATCAGAAGCGCCACGTTGGTCCGCTCCTCTTTGCTGAGGGATCTATCCTTTAACCGCCGGTTCTGCGCTTTTGTGAGGCCTAACTGCTCCTCCGTGGAAAATTTCCCTATGCAGTTGGTTCAGATTTCGAATTCAATCCTCCGTAAGCTGGTCTCGGAACATGAAGTATCTCCTTAATTCCGCATACAACCCCTCCGGAAGATACGGCATATCATAGTTTCCATCCTTTACAAGATTTGCTATCAATTTTGGATCTTTACTGTCATCATCAATCTACTCTTCTCTTTCCGTCTATCCCTAAAAATTACCATTCACACTCAAAATAAAGAACCCTGTGCGATTTATCTAAATAAAAATCTCCTACCCACGAGTCCGATATATATTTTCCATCGCTAGAAAAATCATAACTATACAAAAAATTATATTCTAGATTACTTTTCTGTACGAGTATTTTCTTTGGTATTATTTTTTTGGCCTTTTTAGTCTCTTTCCAGTCATATTCTTGTGTTATTTTGCAACAAAAATTTTCTCCAATCTTTATAAAACCATCAAATTCTATATTTGAAAGTCCTATCTCTCTTTCATTGCTTTTTACATCATAATAATATTTCACTTCCTCTATTTCTTCAATGCATGGAAATTGTTTTTGGACAAATTCTATATCAGTACCAACCTTCGCCTCGTTTCTATTCAAACAAAAAAACAACAATAATACAAATAACAAGACACAGGCAAATATCAGTATTCCAACCATACATTTATGCAATTTCAACATAAGGCAAATCCTCCTTTGTCATCTCTCATATCCCAATAATCATTTCTATGACTTTAAATCTGTGCGTTGCACAACAATATTAAATGCAACTAAATAGCAATTTTCTTATTTTGTTTTATAAAAATTGCCGATACAGTGTTTTTAGTTCCATCAATTGCTACTTCCTTTATATACTTTTATCTTGATTTTTGCAGTCCTATTTTTCCATGTAACATCCATGTGAACATAGCCATATGTTTCAAATGAACGCGCCCATCCAAGTTCCTCAAATCTACCATTCTCTCTATCCTTTGCTCGTGAACCAATATCCTGACTTCCATTATTAAAGTTACTAAAACTTCCCATACCTGAAACGGGATTCGTACCTTGAAAATTCAATATTTCAGCTAACAAAATAGTGATTTATGCCATTGCAATCTCTGGATGGAGTGCATTGCACAAATATTCAGGTAATCTTGCTTCAAAATCAGAAGTAAAAGCAGTCAGTTGCTCGTCACTGAGCTTTAAGATTTCCTGAAGGCTTGCCATTAAGGCAGCCATCAGAATAGCAAGTGATCTGCTGAAAGTAATGTCTGCCATTTCATCGACAAGAAAGAAGAACAACTCACCAAGAGTTCTCTGATCTTCATTTTGGCGTTGTTCCATTGCAAGTAACATATACCTGGTAAACACAATGGCCACATGGGCTGTCAGTGCATCATAAGATAAGCTATGGCATTCTCCAATCAGGTTCAGCATGGATTTGCAGGTCTTGAAGAAAACCTCAATCTGCCAACGTTTTCCATAAACACGGATGATTTCTTCCTCAGAAAGAGTCGTATCCGTACAGATAAAAGCAAGCCAGTCCTTGCGGTTCGATTTGTTCCTTACGCATACGATTTTCGCCGGAATTGGAGTTTCTTTTCCTGCCATAACATCAACAGACAGCAGATATTTTGATCTGCCATGGCGCTTTTTGTTCTTGGAATAGATTTCTTTGATACTCAGCTGTTTACCACCGTATGAGTATTTAATCCGGCTGCTCTTCTTGATCATAGCAATCACATCCATGCCTTTTGAATGGATGGCTGTGATCTGCACCGGGTTTGAAAACCAGGAATCAAACAGAACATAGTCAGCATTCAGTCCCACGCTGAGGGCAGTGTCCAGCAAAGCCATCATTGCTTCTGGAGCTTTTGTCTGAGCAAGCTTGCGTCTTTTTCCTGCAAGGGTTCTGTTATCAAAGTCCTTTACCGGACCGATGATATTTGTAGTTTTTGCAGATGCCAGCAGACAGCTGTTTACAGGAATCAATGTATTTCCATCACTCCAGCTTAAAGTAAGCATTCGGAATCCTATTTTGAAACGCATATCCGTGTGGTCAAAAACTTTTGATCCCAGTTCTGTTTTCTTGCAACTGGTGCGGTTGAAAAGACTGTCATCAATGATGAAGACATTTTTTCTGCTGTCATTCGTCAGACCTTTGATGTCGTGATTTACGATATCTGCAGCAAGAAGAGAAGTGAAACGGAGCCAGTTTGTCTTTGTAGAATTAAGGAAACGGTAGAACGTGTTCTTGGAAAATGCTTCCTTAAAAGAGCCGGTCTGTTGCTGCATATACATACTTCTTCCGACAAAAATGTTACTGAGTTTGTAACGAAACAGAGAAACCGGAGAAACGCCTTTTTCTTTCATGCCATTACATCTGGCAAGAAGCTTGCCGACATGGTGTTTAGAAAAAAATCTCTGAACGCAGTCAATTAGGGCTTTTTCATCAGAATGGTTTTGTGGTATACTGGACATGGCATAAATCTCCTTTGTAAAGATGGTTTTTCGACAACTCCATTATACCAAACGGAACAGGTTTATGCCCTTTTTATTGGCTAAAATATTGAATTTTCAAGGTTCAACACACCATATCGGTGTGGGAAGTTTTAGTTACTTAAACAACGAGGATATATCATCAAAAAGGATGCTGTTCCTGTTACCTGATTAGGTGTTGTGTCTATATTTATTTTTTCAGCCACCGAAAAATGGTTTGTTTGCTATGCCCTTTATTCTTTGGGTGCCTTTTACTTATTTGTTTCAACCTTCTTCTTCCATACTTTATACATCTCGTATAAAGTAAATCTTTTTTCACAATCTATATAATGAAGGGTACAATGATATACCGTCCTTCTTGGATTCAAACAATCATTTCCTATAAAACCTAATAAAACCGGCTCATTAACCGAATACTGTTTTTTCGGTTTTGTAAAAAACCCCCATGAAATATCATTTTCATTTTGTCTCCGAAAAACTTCAGCAAAATAGATGGCCACATCACTACAAATTGCCAGTGTCTCATAACTCAATTTTATATCGTCTGATATGATTTCTTCGCGAATCCATTGCGGATATTCTTTTGCTATTTCTTCTAATTCACTCCGTGTATATCGTTCTATTTTTATTTGTTTTACATACCAATCCCAAATTTCAATTATTGAATTAACAGAAAAGTCCAGCTCTATAGATTGACCTTGTGAATGAACATATTCACACAAATATTCTATCCTTTCATCAATATGTTCTATATACCAATTAAAATAGATTTCCGCTTCTCTCTTGGTGAAACTTAAAAAATCCCCTTTTTCTATAGGTGACTCTGCTTCCGCAGCAATATACTCCATTACAGTCCCTCCTAGCATTAATAATGTATTGTGACTTTAATATTGCAGTCATCTAGTAGTTTTAACAACGGCCTTGAGGCTCCTATTTTCCCCGTTGTGGGGCTTCTATAAAAATGCCAATGTGCTGCCTTTATTTTTCCCGTTTGAACTAGTTCTACATCTTTTTCTATCTGCTTTTGTATAAATTGGGTTTTTGAAACATATCCAACTTTACTTTCATGTGCAATTCCATTTGCAAACACATCCACTACACGTTTTCCCCCAGATGTATTAAATGTTTTATGACCTCCGCCATATGCTTTTTTCAATGCTATTTCCCCAGATTCCCCTCTTTTATAAATTGGGATATCTGACTTTTTTGTTGGTTTTTTTACAGGTTTCTTACCCGGTTTTTTCCAACTTTTTTTAGCCTTATTTAAAGCATTTTTAGTTCGTCTAGTTAGATTTTTCCCTTTTAAATTTACCCGTTTTTTTAAAGCCTTAGAAGATTTTTTTACAACTCGCTTTCCAACAGTTTTTGCACTAGATACAGCAGTTTTGACAGCAGTTTTAGCCTTCCTCGCATATTTTGTACCTTTTTGCACTGCTTTTGAACTCTTTACTACTTTGGAAATAGCTTTACCAGCTTTTCCAACATAAGAACCAGGTACGCCGGGAACAATAGTCGCTCCAACATCCCATGCCAGGTTTGCCACATTTTCCCAAGATGGTTCAGTGACCAGCGTATAAATACTATGTCCAATACTCGCAATATCCAGTATCGTCTCAAAAATATTCCCACTTGGGTCTGCCTTATTTACTCCATCATTCCCACAGTAAGTATACAGATGCAGGCTTAACGGGTCATCTTCTTCCCCGGTATAGGTATCCCTCGTCAGGAATCTTCCCAGATACGGCTGGTAATACCTTGCCCGGAGATAGATAGTCTCCGTCTCTCTGTCGTAGTATTCCCCACAGTAGCGGAAGGGATTCTCATCCTTTTTATCCGGGTTCACTTCATTCCCGAAGGAATCATACTCATAGTCCTTAATGACTTTGCCGCTGTCATCTGTTAGCTGAACGACATCGCCATGGGGATTCTTGATATAATACTGCTGCTCTGTTCCGTCTCCCTGATCCGCATACACAAGGTCGTTTCCACGGATATACCGCTTCCGCACCTTGCCGCTGCCGGACAGTTCCATGACAACCTCGTCGCCATCCCAGACAAAGACTGTCTTCTCTCTATTCACAGTCTTACTGGTTCGCAGCCCCTCGGCATCATAAGTAAAGCTTACTTTGCTGTCTCTGGTAAGCGTTTTTGTCAGCTGGTTCAGTGCATTATAGTGGTTGACAACATTCTCGTTCAGTCGGTTGTCTCCCAGTGTCACGTCTATGTCAATGTAGGTTCGGTCTTTTTTGTCGCTTGGAATCTCATAGCGGTTGACCGTGGCAAGCTGGTTTCCGTTTTTATCGTTCTTGTAGATAACAACGGAGTCCTCCTCCGTATCTGTATTTAAAGTGTCTGTACGGAGCAGCTCGTCATTTTTATTGTAGCGGTAAGCAGTGGTCTTATTGCCTGCCTTCATTTCCTTACGGTTGTTGTTACTGTCGTAGGAATAGATGATGTCGTCGCTTCCGGTTCTTGTCTCTTTCCGGATATGGCCAAGCAGGTCATAGGTGTAAGTGGCGGTACTGCTCCGCTTCTTCCCATCTTTGCCAAGAACCGCAGAAACCTCCTTGGATTTCTGACCGTTTTCTAAGTATTCTGAGCTGTACTTAGAAACCACCCCGGCACTGCCTGTCTGGTTCTTCATCCTTGTCAGTCGGTTCTGGTAATCATAGGCATAAGTGGTGGTCAGGTTATTTCCCGGCACTTTCCTCTCTGACAGGTTTCCGTCCTTGTCATAGGTGTATCCCACTACCTTGCGGCCTTTCTCATCGGTAACGGATGCCAGTTTGGATTCCCCGTCATAGGCATAGCGGAGGGAAAGCTTCTTTTCCCCGCCCACGGCCACAGTAAAGGCGGACCTATTGCCGGCACTGTCGTAAGTATAATGCTTAACCACGTCCTTGTTCTTGGTCAGTTTGGTGGTCTCGCTGGTAACCTGCCCGGATACATCCCCATAGGTAAATCTGGTGCCGTCCTGGGTTTCCACGTCCCCATAGGCATTGTAAGTATAGGAATGGGTGGTCTCTTTCCCTGTCTTCTTTTCTTTTGCCACCATCTCCGTCAGGCGGTTCTGGTAGTCATAGGTGTTTTTCAGGGTGTTGCCATTCTTATCTACCGTTTTGGTGAGGTTGCTGTTTTCATCATAAGAATAGCTCTCCCTTCTTCCCTCCGGGTCGATGAGTGCCACTAATTCATTTTTTTCATTATATTCATACTTTGTCTCGGCAATGGTATCGGTCTTTTTCTTCCCGCTGACGGTAAGGCGGTAGGTCTTTCCTGCATAAGAGAAGGTATCCGCTTCCTCTCCCTTTTCTCCGGCTTCACTTTCCGTCGCCGCATTTCCAGCTTCTGCCCCCTCGCCAAAAGACTCCCCATTTTCACCGGGAACCTCGGATACTACTATCGTGAGCGGGCTGGTCATGCCCGTAAACTGGCGCACCTTGTTTCCCATAATGTCATAGACATACTGGACGTACTGCGCTTTTCCATCTTCCATGCAGTTTTTAACCATGACAAGGCTGCCCCGCTTATCATAAGTATACTCCGTTCTTGTCGTCCTGTCAGCATCTATTTTTTCATTCTGTGCTATGACATTTCCCGTGGTATCATACTCTGTCGTGGTGGTCTGATAATGGATGCTTCCATCTTCCTTTTCCAACGGATACTCTGCCCGTATCATCTGACCGAGAATGTCATAGGTATATTGGGTGGAAACGCCTTCTCCCACACCCTTCGGAGTGTATTCCTTTATAATATTTCCCTGGTCGTCATAATCCGCCTTCGTTATCCGGGACTGCCAGTCCGTATCCCCCTCTTTCCGGCTCTTTGTCTCGGTCTGGCTGACATTTCCATTTTCATCGTATACCAGAAGAACTTCTTCCTCATAAGACGGAAGCCACTTCCCATCCTGGTATTTTTTAGTAACTGTGTTTTCCTTGACATTTCTTCCAAAATCGTCTGTCTCATATGTGGCAATCACTTCGGAACGATTTTTCCCCCGGATGGTGGTACTTGTCTTGGACAGGATATTTCCCTCTGCGTCCGACACAGTTTCGGTAATGTTCTCACTCAGCACGGCATCATTAAACTGGTCGTAATAATTATCTGTATCCACCTCCGATTGATATACCAATGGATTCAGTTCCTTGCTGTAACTGATGGTAATCGTCTGTGCCACATCATCCTCGCCGATGACTTCTGTTTCTTCCTTGGTAAAATTCCAAGAGGTGCAGTGGGCGGCATCCAGTTCCCCGTTGCTGAAGCTGGCACTGCCGATCTCTTCGCCTGCATCGTCATAGAAATATTTGCTGCCGCTTAATACTTTGTTTCCCCTGCCCGTAATGTAGAAGTTGGGAACCGTTTTCCCATCCTCATTGACGATGAATTTCTTTTCGTCGGGCTTGAAAGCATATGTCCGTTTCTCCAGCAGACGGTCATTTTCTTCCTGCTCTAAATCCGGGTCATCCTCCTCTTTCCCGGTCTCTGCTCCGTATTCATAAACATTTTCTGTCCATGTGCCGGATGCTTCGTCCTTGCTGATGATGGTATTGTCAAAAGCATCCTGTATGTCGATAGCTGCCCGTCCATACTCGTCCAGTGTCATGGTTTTTAGGGCATCTGTGGATACATATTCCCTGTCTTTGGATTCATACTCTGTCCCTGCCGCCTCTATGGTCTCTTTTTCCTCCCCAGTTTCCGGGTCATAGGAGGTTTTTGTGACAAGACCATTCTCATCTGTAGTGGACAGGCAGTTTCCAAAGGAATCATAAGTGATTTCTTCTTCCGTGTAGGTGCGGTTTGATGACGGGTTTTTTGCAGAATCCAGCGTGACATCTTTCTTGGTCTGCTGTCCCAACGCATTGTATGTATAATCATTCTGGATGATTTCCTTTTCCCCATCACTGCCATAGGTTGGAAAAACTTTTCCCTGGGTTTCATTTCCCTGGGCATCATATTTGAAATCTGTTTTGGATACTGTTTTATAGGCAGCACCACCTACACTCCTCTGCTCCGAGATACTGCTGTAATCAATGCCATTAGAGGCAATTTTGCTTTCCAGTTTGATTTTTGTCTTTGCTGAATCGTATAATTCCTGTTTTGTCAATATACACAAACAGAATGGCCTGTCATCGGCAGGATAACCGGCATCCGTATTATGGTAAGCATATGTTACTGTATACAGATGCTCTTTCCCCTTGTTTTTTGCAAGGTAAGCTTTGGGGGATTTCTCTGTCAGGACATTTCGATAATTGTCGTAGGTGTACCCCTGCTTTGAAGTGACTGCTCCGCTCCCCTTTTTACCCCAAAACCTACTGGTCTCTAACGTCACCAGAGAACCGTTCTCGTCCTTGTCATATTTGTAACTATTTTCCTCCTTTTCTTTCCCATAATTTATCTCATCCGTAAGAAGTTTATTTTCATTATATACATACAGACTGACATTT
>ENA-ORCP01002818-ORCP01002818.1-human-gut-metagenome-genome-assembly--contig:-NODE-2818-length-13513-cov-2.903915_pt1 | contig 13513 bp, 13 predicted proteins | sample MGYA00242990_ERZ507991 | MGnify/ENA primary metagenome ERZ507991 (study PRJEB26167, sample SAMN06115496) | human gut metagenome | host: Homo sapiens | place: China:Henan | collected 2015-05-07... | reverse complement strand
TATGAATCAGTCTATGTTTTTGTCGAAAGTAGACTTGGGTGAGGTGAGTGGGGATATTCCTTCGATAGAAGGTCTGATGCCCGTACTGTTTTTTGAAAGAGCATACGAATTTAATGAATATAAAAAAATGTTTGATGCCGACTATCTATCTCACACATACAGCAATATTGTAAGTAAGCATTTGATTTTCGATAATCCTCCCACGTTTGCAGCGAGTTCCGTCTTTACTCCGTTGGAGCTGTCAACAAAGGAAAATGAGCCAGAAAGGATTTGTATAAACATTTTTCCCTACAATGGAAAAATGTACGTTCTGTTTTCTTGTAGAAGAGAAGATGAGCGCTATATGAATTTGTACATTGATGAAATTATGAATGCAAACGAGGCGTATCAAAAGTACTTAATTTCCAAACTTGTTCTTAGAAACTGTGGGAATATTGCAATTTCCCCCTCATATTTCAATTCTTGGTCTTCGGATAAAAAAGCAGAAATATTGAGTTATTTCAAGGACACAATGAAAAGTGATTTATCAAGTTACGAAAATTTGAATTTGTATCTGTTTTAATAGCGCATTAAAAGCACAGCCCCACCTTATGGCAGGGCTGTGCCTTTTCTTATTCCTTATTTGAGAACATCAGGATCGTATTCATATGCCACGCGGATTTGTTGACGATCCCGAAGGCGACGTCGCTGACGAGGAAGTCAACGATGGCGGCTTTGGAGATGATATACTTGCCGCTGATGCGGACGGCATCGATGTGCTTTTGCTGAATGTGGGACAGCACCATACCTCGGCTGTAACCGATAATCTCTGCCGCGGTATCGATGACAAAGGCGTCGGCCGTGTACCGGAGTCGCTTCTCCACATGCGCTCGGAACGCCTCCTTGCAGTCGTCCGCAAGGGTGATATAGCACTCTGCGATGGTGACGGTGTCCACGGGCTGGCGGTTCAGCAACACCTCCCGCTTCCAGGGCTTGGCGTTGAAGATCCCTACGGGGATCTCCTTTCGTCTTTCGGCTCGTTTCTTCTGCAGATACGCTTCTATGTCCTCACGGAGGATGATATATCGGTGTGTTTTCGTCGGTCTGATCTGGCATGGAATGATGCCGTTGTTCAGCATCCAAGCCGCCTTTCTCTTGCTGACGTGGAGCATTTTGTAAAGCTGCTCCAAGGATATTTCGCCCTCCCCCGGCATATCAGCTCACCTCGCTTTCATCATCGGAAAGGAGCTTGCCGAGCTTCATCCCCGCCTCGCCCGTGGCGTTGACATCAAGGTGAGAATAAATATCTGCAGTCGTACTCATATTGCTGTGGCCGAGATACTTCTGAATGACCTTCATGTTCACGTCCAGCGATACGAGAAGCGAAGCGCAGGTGTGGCGCAGGTCGTGGAAGCGGATATCCCGCATCCCATATTGCTTCAACTACTTCGGGAAGTGAGAGGTGATATAACTTGGCTTGATCAGTTCCCCCAAGGGGTTGACACAGACCATATCAAGATATTTTTTGCAGTAGGCTCGGCGGAATTGTTTACGATAAAGCTCCTGACGTTCCTTGTGCGCAAGGAGTATTTCCTTGACCTCGGGGATCATTTTGAAGCTTCTTCGTGAGCTTTCAGTCTTCATCTCGTCGCTGATCACCTGTTCCATTTTGCCGTTGCGGACGACCTCCAGCACCTTCTGCCCGATAAAGATTTTGTCATTCTCAAAGTCGATGTTGCTCCAAGACAGCCCAAGTGCCTCGCTTCTTCGCAGTCCGCAGTAGACGGCAAGGACGATGGGGATATAGATAACGTCCTCTTTGGCGTGTTCGAGCAGTGTCTTGACCTCGTCCACCGAGTAGAAGTCGCCGACGAATTTCTTTGGCTGCGGGCGCTCCACTCTGTCCATGGGATTGTATTCAAGGATCTCCTGGCGGATGGCGTATTCGAAGGCGGTGTGCGGCAGATTGTGATAATGCAAAACCGTCTGCTCACTGTCGCCGTCCTCGCGCAGGTAATCGTAGAAGCCGTGAATGAGGCGGGGCTTGCAGTCGGCGAGCGTGATCTTTTCGTCAAAGTATTTCGCCATCTTTCCGCTCACTCTTCTCTTGTAGCCGTAGTATGTGGACTCTTGGATCTTGTGGATGTGTACACGGTCGAGCCAGTCGTTTATGAATTGCAGAAGAGGATATTTGGTCGGATCGTCGTAGCCGTCAAGGAAGCGCTTGTACTCGCTTTCAAACTTGTTCTTCGCCTCTCTGATAGCCTTGTTGATGAGCGATTTCGTGGATCCTGCAGGCAGTCCAAGACCCAGCCATTTGGTTTTATTTTTCTGCGTTACGGTATCCTTGTAGCTGACCACAAGATACAGCATACCTCTCTTTTCCTGAACGCTTCCCGAGATGTCTTTACTCAGTTTATTTGCCATATCAGCATACCTCCTTTCGCTTTGCGGCAGCACACAAGATACCACATTTATCTTCAATTATCCAGTCCTGTGGGTTCGAAGTTACATTTACAACACAACTTTTTTTCGTGTGTTTTTTCTTTCCGCGGACAAATTCCACCACAGAGTTTTTCGAGATGCGGTATTCCCGTCCGACTTTTTTGGCAAATACCTTTTCTCATGCACGAGTCGTGAGGCGAGCTTGGTGCTGATGTTCAGACACTCTGCAAGCTGGGCGAGTGTCATCGCGTCGGGGTAATTGCAAAAGATATTGTTATTGAGCATTCCTTTTCCTTTCGTTACATATAAAGTCCGTATTCGTTTTCACGTTCTTGGTTTGCGCTGTACTGTAAAAGCGCCTTGGGTTCGACCTTGATGCCCATCATTTCCAGCATCATCACGGTCATTTTGTCGAGCTGATGATCCTCAACCGGCGGTGTGAAGCGCCCCTCGTATGGCATCGTTTCGAGCAGATTCTTGAGAAGATGGAAGAGTCCTTCGCCCACGGTGTAGCTGTGTTCGGATTGAAGATCGTTTACATACGATTTGTATTGATCCGCAAGTCCCGATTCACAACCGCCGAGGAGATAGTAGATCTCCAGATTTTTTCGGAGAAGCTGCTCTGCAAAGAGCTTGTTGTCACGGCATTTGTGACCGTCTGGCGTGGTGAAGGTGATATACTTATGACCATCTTTCCAGTCCACCTTGTAGCCGTGCATCTCCATTTCAAAGATGAAATCTTCCTTGGATCGCGTGCGGCAGGCAACGGAATATGTTTTGTTTCGTAGCTGTGATTTCCACTTCGGCATAGCCCCGAAGGAAGATTTGGTTTCGGTTTCCGAGAGACCGTACCCCCGGCAGAGTCTGTTGGAATACTCCTTGACCTGCCGCATCTCGGCGGCACTCTGATGAAATTTCTTTCCGGTTTCCATGTTCACCGAGTTGAGAATGATGTGATTGTGGATGTGGTCGGTGTTTCGGTGCGTGGCAACCAACGCTTGATAGCCACCGAAGTATTCAGCGAAGCGCAGACCGATCTCGTGTGCCGTTTCGGGCGTAATATCATCGTCCGGACTGAAGGCTTGAACGATGTGAACGTAGGTCCTGCCGTCCTCTTTTTTGAATTGTTTTTTCACAAAAGTGAATTCCTGAAGCACCGTATCGGGGGAGCAGTTGATGCCCGAAATGAGACTTTCATCGGTCTTTTCCCGGTTCATCACGTAGGGAAAAATGTTATTCATTGGGCAACCCGAAGCAACGAATTTAACGATTGCCATATTTTTTCAAGCTCCTTTCTCGTCTCGGTAAGGTTGATCTGGGATGCATATCCCGCGTTGACGGCTCGCGTGAGCTGATTGATGTTGTTTCCGATGCGGCGAAGCTCTGCCGCTACATCGTCAGCACCTGTGATAATGATCATTTCTTTTTTGAAAACACAGTCCCGGACGAAGTCGCTGATGAGGTGATAGTGACCATAGGAACGATCCTTGATCCACTTCTTTTCTTCAGCAGTCACGCGAAAAGAAATGATACAGTTTTTGTTTTCTTTTTCCATTCAAAAGTCCTTTCCATAAATAATTGATAGGGGTATGGGCATAGCCCGACGCCTTTGCGGCCGCCATTTGGGCGGTCGTAATACAAAGGCGAAACTGGCGATAAACGTTTCATCCGACATCCTGTGCAGGAACGCAAGGGACGAAAGGGACGGAATCTGTGAGAGCAGAATAATCAGAGTCACTTGAGGCACTTGAGGCACCGTCTGCAGGGGGAACGTATCTGACCACAACGTACTTTTGTCCGTTGCTCCGTTTGCTCTCGAAGAAAACACCGAGGTCTTCCAGCTGATAACGGTAGCGGTTCATCATTTGCTTGAGCCCCTTGGGGTTGACCTCTTTCCCTAACGCACTGGATACGTGCTGAGCCAGTTCGGTGTTCGTGCCGACGAATTCATGGTTTTTTGATCTCCAAACGAAGCCAAACACATATGCCATTTCATCGGGAAGCATGGTTTCGGGCATAGTCAAGCTGTCGGAAATGAGGTTCCAGACGCAGGTGTCTTTATCAAGTTCCAGTTGTATCTTTCGGTCGCGTATATCCCTACCCGAAGCATAGAGGGTAGCGAACCGTTCTATCCTTTCGTTCTTGTCCAAAACAAAAATGGCATCGACCGCACCCGAGATACCTGTGCTGCCCGAGAGCTTGTTGACGGGATCGCGGTCATTCATCTTCCGCAGATGGTTGACGAGCAGAAGGCAGATTCCAAGTTCGTCGGCAAGCTCCTTGAGGATACGAAGCTCGGCGTAGTCACCGCCGTAGGAGACCTCGGGAGTGTGTGTGCGGATAAGCTGGAAGGTGTCGATGGCTATGAGGGACACCTCCGGGTGTTGACGCTTGAAATCACGGAGCCAATCGCAGACTCCGCTTTCGATGGAGGTGCATCCCGTAGCAAAATACAGCCCTTCGGGAACGTTGTCCGTGATGGTGTTCAGGCGCTCCTGAATCCGCCTCTCGCTGTCTTCAAGGCAGAGGTAGAGCACGTCTCCCCTCGTCACGTCAAGCCCCCACAGGGGCGTTCCTTGGGCGACGTGGACGCAGAGGTCAAGCACCAGCCACGATTTGCCTACCTTGGGTGAACCGCCAAGGATGCAGAGCCCTTGAGGCAGTAGCGTGTCAACGCAAAACTTCGTAGGCGGAAGTCTTTTGTCCATGAGTGTTTCACCGTCTATCACGGTGAGCTTGTGTGGATTACTTTGCATTCGTAATCTCCTTTCGTTGAAGAAATATTTGATTGGGGAAAGGAGTTGCGCACCTCGTTTCCCGATATGTGGCTCTGCTTTTCTTCTGCCTTCCTTTTGCGCCTTGGAAACAAACGCAAAAAAGGGTAGGCATCTGTTGCAGAGCATAACGAAAAAACATAAGCCAAAACTTATGGTTTTCCTATGTACACTCTAACGCAACAGATACCTACCCTTGATTCCCGGTTAAGAGGTCGGGAGGATGGATCGTGTTTTTTACGCGATAGATAAAGAAATATTCAATTGTGAATCGGCAAAGATGCTGTTATGTGCAAAGTAAGGTTACAGCGTCTTTTTGAGCCTGTGTGCAACGCAAACGGCAACGCCCTGAATCTGAAGTTCTTCGGGATAGATGTCGCCGTAACGTTTTTTGTCCTCGTTGCAGGAGCGAAGAAAATATCTGCCCTTGGCATTGTTGAAGCCAAGGACTTTCAGGTTGTTGAGTCCCCCATCAAGTGCAACGACAATGTCACCGATATCTGCGGTGTTCTGCTTGCGGATCATCACGTAATCGCCGGGATGAATACCCGCATCGATCATCGACTCGCCCTTTGCGATCAGTGCAAAGAATTCGCCCTTTCCAACCAAGGATTCGGGCATGCGAATGTATTCGATGACCTGCTCGGTTTCTTCCTGACCTTCTCCGCAGGCTACGTAGCCAAGCACGGGCATGGCGTGAGCGACCTGCTCCATTTCCATGCGGCGGGTGCTGACGGAACGGCGACCGTTGTATTCCAGCTCGCCGTCCTCTTTCATAGCAGAAAGATAACGGTGAACGCTCGTAACGGCAATGCCTGTTCCTGCCGCGATGTCACGCACCGTGGGCGTTTCACCGTAGCTTCCGTAGTATTCGTTGATGTAATCCAGGATGATCTGCTTTTTCGAATCGGTAGTTCTACTCATCGTTTCTCCTTGGAACAAATTGTTCCATTCGACATTATAACACAGGATTTTCCTCTTGTCAATAGGTTTGGAACAAAATGTTTCATATTTTTGCAAAATTTTTTTGAGCGCCCCTCATGCTTCGACTTTTAATGTGGTCGTGGCCCTTGGGGCCAAGCAAATCACACAAAAAAGTGGGCTGGGATGATTTGATCCAGATCGCATAGAGATGTTAGATTTGTATAAAAAGTAGGGTGGAAAACCCCACCCTATAATCGTTGTTTATATCGTTATTTCAGTTGATATAATAAAACCGCCGTTTGAGGCAAAAATATTAGATGAACCTATTGCAATTTTCAAAAACACGGTGTATAATGTATCTAATAAAAGTGACGATTGCGGCAAAAATATTAGATGGGGGTTATTATGGAGATTAAAAGAGACGTTTATCTAAATAGACTGATTGTCAGAAAACACAACGGCTTCATAAAGGTTATTACCGGTATTCGCAGAAGCGGAAAATCATATTTGCTCAACACTTTGTTTTATAATCACTTAATTGCAGAAAACATAGCAGAGGATCATATTATTAAATTTGCGTTCGACTCGGCTGACGATTTATTGAAAATCGGAGAAGATCCTATCGTTCTCGATAATGAACGTGAGGACAGAAAAGTCGATCCCTCTAAATTTTTGAATTGGTTGCAACCACAGATTGCAGACAAAGAGATGCACTATATTCTGCTTGACGAAGTACAAAAGCTCGGAGCGTTTGAATCGGTTATGAACGGATTTCTTCGCAAAAGCAATCTTGATGTATATGTAACCGGAAGCAATTCCAAATTCTTATCAAAGGATATTCTAACCGAATTTGAGGGCAGAGGTGATGAGGTTCACGTACTCCCTCTATCCTTCTCGGAGTATTATGCATTCAAGGGTGGAGATAAGAGCGAGGCCTTTGACGATTATTCTATCTATGGCGGCTTACCGGCTGTAGCACTTATGGCAACCGAAGAACAGAAGTCCAATTACCTTATTTCTCAGATGCAAAATCTTTACTTGCGCGACATAAAAAATCGTTACGGATTGCAGGATGAAGTAACCATTGGAGAAGTTCTTGATGTTGTTGCATCCAATATCTCGGCTCTTACCAATCCTCGAAACATTGCGAACACTATGAATAGTGTTCACGGTGGCAACAGAATCTGCGATGCTACCGTAGAGCGTTATATCTCCCATATGGAAGATGCCTTTATGCTCACCCGTGTAAAGCGATATAATGTCAAAGGCAGAAAATATATAGGCACTCCTTATAAAATTTACTTTGAGGATATCGGTCTTCGCAACGCTCGTTTGAATTTCCGCCAGATTGAAGGCACTCACATTATGGAGAATATTATTTATAATGAGCTTCGTTACAGAGGCTACCAAGTGGATGTGGGTATGGTAGAAGCACGCGAAAGAGACGCAGACGGAAAAGAAACCCGCACCCAACTCGAGATTGACTTCATTGCTACTCTCGGCAGCAAAAAATACTATATTCAGTCCGCGTATGCGATTCCCGATCAGGCCAAGTACGAACAAGAAACCGCATCTTTTGATAAGACCATGGATTCTTTCAAAAAGATCGTCGTTGTTGAAAAGAGTATGAAACCCCGCCGTGATGAAAAAGGATATGTTATGATTGGCGTAAAGGAATTTTTGCTTGATAAGGATAGTTTAGAAGCATAAAATATTACAAAAAGAGATGGCTCGCACCATCCCTTTACTGTTCAAATGTTCTTTTGACGTTTTCTCTTGTTCTTCGTTTCCTCAAAGCTCACATTCACAAGGAACCGCACCACATCCTCGGGCGCGTCGGGCAGAAGCACCGAGATCCAATGGAGCTTGTTCATGTGATAGGCGGGATAGACACCGTCCGCCGCGCCAAAGGAGCCGAACATCTCCACCGGCAGCTTCAGATTGACAACGTCGATCACCTCGTCGCTGTCAAATCCGAATTTGCGCCGTGATACCTTCATTACAATCGCATACCACTTGCGATTATCCGCGTGCCTGAGTACCGCCGTTTCAAAATCCTCATCAAACGGATAGTCCGGAGATGTGTTGTATGTAGTGAGGCAGTATTCAAGAAAATGTTGTTTTGTCATCGGCTCTCTCCTGATTCTTATTTCTCTTCTTCTGCCGATATCTCTATGGTTTCTGATAGATCAACATAACAGCCCTTATCCTTGAAGCATCGACGCAGATAGTCATGCCCGCCGTCCACGGCACATGCACCGCATTTGCAGGTGACATATTGATGCCTGTCGGTGGATTCGATGATTTCGTCACAGAGCTTGCATTGTATGGCGTTTTTGATAATTTTTCTCATGCTTGCATCTCCTTGCAGAAGGCTTCATAATTCGCCAGTTCGCGCTCGGTATGATATACGGCATACTCGATCGTTTCGAAATAGCAGAGATAGTTTTGCATCACAGCGTTGAAAACCGTCGCCACGATCCGGGGAGGATTTCTGAATGCTCCGCATCTGAATACGCCGAGAATCACCACCTCGTTGCCGTTGACAACGGCAATTTCAAATATGCGTCGAATTCGTGCTGTCAGCAGTTTTTCGAGTTCTGTTGGCGTTATCTTTGCTGCTTTATCCCCTGAATGAGGATTCATCGCGTTGCTCGGATGCTCACGCAGGTTCGGTGCCGCGCACGTAAGGATATTCACATCCCACCAGTCCTCTTTTGGGAGAGGCTCGGAAAAGTTTGTATCGTCCTTGAATACACACACATTCGGCGTATAGATACAATCATTGTTGTAGAGCGGCTTCGCCGCCTTGCGGTGTGGGGCATAAAAAGCCGTCCTCAGCACATTATTATTGAGGCAGGGGTAAAGTGTTGTGCATCGGCAGAGGCATTCCTCTTGGGCGGAAGAACCGTTCACAACGCCACCGCCGGGGTTGGTTGCCGAGGCAAAGTTCAGCACGCATACTTTCTTGCATTGCTTGGCATATACCTCCGCCGCTTCGAGCGAACGCTTGCCGCTGACAATCACTTTTGCCTTTTCTGCTTTATGAGGCGTGGGAATGATTACAGATTCATATTCCGCAATAAACACCTGCGCCTCGGTTGATTTTTGAACGGCTTGTATCAATGTCGGATCTGATGTGTACCGCCGTTCTGTGTCGCGGAATATCTCCGCGTTTTTTGTTCTTCTGTCAATCATTTTGTTGTTCCTTTCTTGAGGTAACACACAAGATACCACAGAAAGAGGTGAAAGTCCAGCGAATCGTCAAGTTTTAAATTTAAAAACATATAGCTTTTGGTCTGTGCAATTTGCTTGGTACTCAACTTTCTTCTTTTGGTAAACAAGCACTGTATAGTCTTTGTTCAGAAAATTTACGATAATACTAAAAATTCTTTGTGGTATTGTTTATGGTATGACTTCATCAAAGTCTTATTTATTGCTATGCATTATCCATTTTTCGTTGCTTTATGCCAAAGAGGAAAGAACCTGCCGGAACTCTCCTCTTTGATTTATAGCTATTCTTCAATTATTCAAGAAAATGTCAAATTATACCGTAAAAACTTTGCATGCAAAATCAGCAATATACTCTTGCCATTCGTTACTTTTCGGAATAATCCATTCATCAACATTTTCGAAGTACTTATTGATTTTATAACAAGAAATCAGATATGTAGATTTTTTATCCGTGTATATTTTATTTCCCACATTATCATTTTCAGTCGGAGTAAGAATGGTTAAATTTTTCAACTTATGCACATCATCACCGCTGAATAATTGTGGCACATCAGGAGATTGGGAGGATATATGCTCAATAGAAATATTTTCATAAGCAGTAATACTGTTTGTTTGCGATCTGGGTTTGCCAACAGCACCAGCATTATACCAATCAAGATGGCATTCCAACATGCTAAAGAAATATTTAAGTGTTTTATTACCACCAGTTTGACGGTATCTAAGTCCTGACAAATTAACCTTGAAAATAGCATCATTACACTCGCTATCAAGGATTTTTTTAAGCTGACTTCTCAAAGAACTTGTACGATATTCATTTGGATTGTTGCGTATCTTTACTGACTCACTAATGAAAATTTCACTTAATTTCTGATGGCCAAAATTGCACACACTTTTGTATCTGAACATAAATTTTTCAAGCATGTACACGATTTCAAAAAACTTCTTTTGATTTAGATATGTAGCGGCCATAAGTAAAGGATAAACGATATCAAAATTCAAATAGTTCACCAAAACGAACAAGCGGTTTCTCTCCCATTCAGTAATCGGTTGAGCAACTGGATAAGGCCATTCGCCGTTGTTTATTTTTTTGTATCTTTTCATTTCATCAAGTAAAGTCGATACAGTGCCACAAAGGTGAATAGCATCTGTTTCTTCAGTTAGTTCGTCGTTATCTACAAGTTTGGGAAAAAAATTTGACAAATACTCATCATACATTGTTGTTCGTCCAACTCGATATCCGCACACCGATGCAAAATAGTAGCGCAAGAATGTTTCGACCTGCTTGGGCTCATCGCTTAAAATACTATCCCACGAAATTTGCAGCGATTCTTGTTTAACGGGAAAATGTTTTTCTAACACTTCTAATGTTTTGGATTTCAACAAATCTCCTTCTGTTAAACCTGCACCACGATCGTTTAACACTTGGAACAATTTAAAAGCAGATTCACGAGTGTCGGCGTCAATAAATATTATTGTACAATCCGTATTAATAACATTATCAAAATCACTTAAAGCATCAAGTTTGCCATCAATATCAGGAATGTTGTCAACCACTTCGTCTACTAACTTTAATAATTTTTTATAAGCTTTTTTTAGCTTTTTGTGGGAATCCCTCGTGTCATTCAAAGCTCTAAAGTTTACAATGTCATCAAAAAATTGATTATCCGCATTAGATAACACAAGTTTCGGAACTGGCATTGGAATACGATTTATTCTATCGGGATATGTTAAGTAACGAGTGCGCAATTGATTTATAAAATATTCAATATTATCTTTGTTATCACTGTTTATAAGACTCTGTAACTTGTTTATTACACTCACAATCAATAAAATTGCAGTAGTTATTCTTTGTTGTCCATCGATTAATTCCCGCTGCTGTCGAGTAGAACCGGGAACAGTTTTTTTGACAACAACAATGCCGCCAAAGAAATGTTGAATGCTTTTTCCAGCCCTTCTATGATTATATGCATTTTTGATGTCCTTAATAAAATCATCAATCTGTTCGTCATCCCACGCATAGTATCGTTGATACTTAGGAACTTCCAATAATATGTTTTGCTCAAAAATAGAACCAATAGATTCATAAGATGGGTTTATATTCATTTAGAGATCTCCTTTCAAGTATCATTTTTATACATCAACATCGCTGCATTGAACGCCTCAAGAAATTCCTCTCGGGAAGTAGGTTTTTCCTCAAGGGGAAATTCACGAATCAAGTGGTAGCCCTTTAAGGCATATGCATTAAGTGTCTTAATTCCTTCTTCAGACAACATTGTGGATTCATCGCTCAAATATCGAAGCATAATATCCTCAAGTTTAGGACTCTGTGGATCTATGCCAAGGCGTTTTGCTTCAGTAGCCACCAAAAGTCCAGCGATGTGCGCTTTGCAAGAATGATAGGGCTTGGGATATCGGTCTACCAAATCCTTGAGATCTGAAGTATCCTCATCCAGTTGTCCTGCCGCCATGCCAATAAGAGCACAGCAGTAGTAAACATCGAACTGAATAAACTTGTTTTTGTCATCAGCACCGTGAGAGCCTTCAAGGTTGATGATGTTGCTAAAAAAGCTCTGTGCGTTTTTTGATATTCTAAAATGCATTATACTTCATCTCCTTTGTGCTCTTGTTGATAAGAATCAAAGTATTCAATTCCTTCGTGTACGGTGACTTCGCCTGTTTCTTTGGAAGCTACGATAGTCAAATACTGCGAATCAGCATTGCCGTAGAATCTATCAGCGAAACGCTCAACCTCCGCAGACTGTACAAACGCAATAATCTGATTGAAGACCAAAGGAATAATATCCGCAACGGCCTGACGCTTATCAAAGTCCATTTTCCCTGTGGGAGAGTCAATGACAAATGGGAATTCAAGTTCGGAGTCTTCAAACAATGTTCCAAGGAAGCAATATCCGATACTCAAGGTCTGGCCTTCGCTTGCGCCATCTCTGTTTTTGAGTTTTATGTAACCGTCGATATTATCAATTTCAATATAATCGTCGGTAATAACGCGGCGTACTTTTTCATTGGTCTTTTTAATAATTTCTTGCTTCAGTTCCTTAGTTGCCTGAACCTTGATTTCATCAATAAGGGCTTGAACAATATTCTTTTTGCGAAGGGCTGCATTTGTTTTTGTTGTAGAAGCAATTTTAGCTTCATATTCCCTGTCAGCCTTATTCGCCTTGTGAAGATTGTTTTCCTCGGTCAAAGTTTCATCGGATTCATCTTTAGACTCAATAATTGCCAACTGAGTTTTTGCAGCAGAGATTCTTCCGATGAGGATGTTTATTTCGCTTTGCAACAGCTCAACCTGCGGGCCACCAGCCTTGATAAGCTTGTCCTCTACAGCAGTAAAGCTTGCGCTCAAGCGAGTCTTTTGCTCCTGTAAAGCACCAAGTTCTTCAAAAGCAGTAACCAAACGAGTATCGTAAGAACTGTCCATCAGCACGCTCTTGATGTTGTTCAAAACTGCTTGATGATCGCTTCCCAAATACCGTTCGGCATTTTTCAGTATTGCAGCGCGCTCTTTTTCACCGATACATCTATCGCAAACGCAGTTTGTGGCATTGGCAAGTTCCGTGAAAAAGTCTTTGGAACTGCTCTTGGGAAGCTTCAGCTTCTTCATGGCAGCACCCAGTTCATTCATACGAGTGCAAAGAGATTCGCTAACAAGATAGGGCGTTTTAAGCATAGAGATAATTTCTATAATCTTAACGTCAATCTTGCCGCGATTTTTTTCTTGAGCGGTGATAATATCGTTCTTTTCTTTGTTCAATGCCTCATAATTCTTGTCCAGCTCCTTACGAAGCTTTTCTTTCTCCGCCTTTTCTTTTTCACAACTGGAAATTTCGGCGTTGAACTCTTTTTGTTTCTTCTCCAACAGGGTAATTTGCTTGCGAACGTTTGCTTGCCTTGTACGAAGATTGCTCAACGATCCGTGAGTGCCCTTGGAGCCACCCTCGGCATTCTGAATTTCTGTAAGGATATTTGCGTTCATCGCAAGGATTTGATCAAGTTCGTCCAAACGATAAAGATAGCGAATCGTTTCGTCGGCTTCGTTAGAAGTTCTGTCCATCGACTTCTTAGCCTGTTCACCGTCGAAAACAAAGCGGCTTACAAATTCAGATGTAAAGATTCCCTTAATAGCCTCGGGAAGGCGC
>ENA-ORCP01002814-ORCP01002814.1-human-gut-metagenome-genome-assembly--contig:-NODE-2814-length-13531-cov-4.312026_pt1 | contig 13531 bp, 15 predicted proteins | sample MGYA00242990_ERZ507991 | MGnify/ENA primary metagenome ERZ507991 (study PRJEB26167, sample SAMN06115496) | human gut metagenome | host: Homo sapiens | place: China:Henan | collected 2015-05-07... | reverse complement strand
GAAATAAAAGGAAGTGGGAGTTAAGAGGGTAGAAACCTTGGTGTCTACCCTCTTGCCCCGCCGCGGGGCGCGGCACGCTCCCGCCGTCCGCAGACGGCGAATCCCCCGCTGAGGTTCAGCGAAAAACTCTCCGCCCGTTAGGGGCGAACACGCCTGCGGCAGTTCGCGCACCCCAGTCAGCCGGTGCTGAAAAAAGGCTGCCGCCCGGACAGGGCGAACCCGCTGACGCAGTTTGTGTCCTCCGCCTAATTACTGTCAACAGATGTAAAAAACCTCCGTACGAACCATACGGAGGTTTTTTCTATGTCTTATCTCGTCTGCTGGGTGATAATAAACACCGGAATGTACCAAATAAGCTGATACAGCAGGATATTCATCACCGGAAGCGCATCTGCGGCGTTCTGGTACAGCAGGTAGAACACGATCAGCATACCGAGCAGGCCGGCGAACGTGCCGAGCGTCAGCGCCGAGCGGACAGCGCCCGCCCGCTTATCCGCGCCGCGGAGCACCTGCATGAACGGACCGGCACCCTCGCGGGTGAGGATCGCTGCCGGTGCATCGCCCTTGGCGTAATTCGGATTCAGCAGACGATCCACGCCTGCCGGGTCCGGCTGGTCGGCAAAGCCGCGTCGAAGGTCAAACTCCTCCTCAATCATCGCCGGGGAGATATTGAAATCACGAACAGCGAGGACCGCATTCATGTGCATGCGGCGCATGAGGCGCATCGCCTTATAGGTATTCTTGGTGGTCTGGTAATGCATGGTCAGCACGCCTGCGAGCGCGTTATCCACAACCAGATACATATTGATCTGACCCTTATGGCCGGATTCGATCGGAACGCCCATCTTGACCATGAGCGCTGCCGTGCCGAGCACGATGCGGCTGGTGCCGACAGCGCCGGTTACACCGCCCTCGACCAGACGCACGTCACGCGCGGTAAAGGTGATGCCGAAGCGCTCCTTCGTGGTATCGGTCAGCACACGGCCCAGCTCCAGACCGGCGGATTCGGTCAGCGCGGCCGCACAGCCGAGAATCTGCTCGTCCGTGATGCGGCCCAGATTGTCGATGGCCTCAAGCTCGATCGAGCCGGTCGGGAACAAATCGTTCTCGAGCAGCATGACCTTCTCCGTGCCGCGCAGCAGGTTGGCCTGACGCGCACCCGCAATGGCTGCACCCGAGCGCAGCAGGCGACTTGCGGTATTCTTGTAGCTTGCGCCGAACGCGCACAGCAGACCGACCGGCGCGGACACCGACAGGATTGCCGAGAACGCCCAGAAGAAGCGCACCGGCTCGCCGCAGTTGAACGAAGCGACCAGCGACAGGATGATCGCGAGCGCCAGTGCGATCGGCGTGTAGATGAGCGAGAAGCGGTCAACCGTGTCCGGGCGCTCGATCTCGGTCAGGAACGAGCTTGCGTCGTACAGCGGGCACTTGACGGCGTTGCATGCGTCAATCTCGCTGTCGTAGTGGCTGTAAACGGCCAGCGGCTGCTCTGCCTCGCAGACAGCACGATAGGAACGCGCCTGCGCCAGACTGCGACCGCGTGCCTCACGCATTTCGGCGTAAAGCAGAAGGATGGAAACCGCCGTGTACGGTACGGCGACGCCGCCCTGATCCGGAAATACCAGCAGAGAGGCACAGTGCAGCAGCGATGCCAGCGCCGCGAACGACACGAGCGTGCCGCGTGCCGGACGGCCATGCAGCAGCGAGGAAAAGCCGTTGCCGAACACGTCAATACCGATCAGCAGCGCCAGGATCTGCAGGGCAGCCAGTGCGCCGATGCCGATGGTCGGGTTCTGCAGAATATCGAGCACGACCGGAAGCGGCAGTGCCTCAAAGCTCGGTGCAAAGCTGAGATACGCGGCAGCGGCGGCAAGGATCAGCACCAGCAGCGACCGGAACGACAGAATGCCCGAACGGCGGCGTGCCGCGTGCATAGCTACCTCGGGATCGACCAGCTTGATATCTTCCTCTTCCTCGGCCTGATCGGCGGCAATGCGTGCCGCTCTTGCCTGCTTGCGCGAGATGCTTGCCTTGCGGCTTGCTTCCTCGGCAGCGGCTTCTTCCACGATCTCCTGCTGCTCGGCGGCCTTCTCGGCAGCTTCCTTTTCTGCCAGCTTGGCCTCGCGGCGTGCCTGCCGCTCTGCGATCTTCTGCGCGGTCCTGTGCTCACGCTCTGCCATTTTCTGCTCGCGCGCCGCGATGCGCGCTTCGCGTGCTTCTTCAACAGACTCGTGTGCGGCGGCTACGGTCTCTGCAGCCTTCTTTGCCGTTTTATCCTTCTTATTTCTTGGAGCCGTCTGCGGCTCCTCTGCCTTGGTCTCTGCCGCCGGTGCGGGCTGCGGCTCGACCGGCTTTTCCGGCTCTGCCTCTGCCTTAGGCATTGGCTCTGCCGCCTTTGCGGGCGCCTGACCGGACACCTCGGCGATGATGGAATCCAGATCAAATTCATCGGTATCCGGTACATCGCTGAGCATATTTTTCAGCGATTCCAGATCCATATCGTCTTTTCTATCCATGTTCACTTCCCCCTTAATTGCCCTGTGTACGTCGGCGAAGCGCCTCAAACAGCAGCACAGCCGCCGCGTTGGATGCGTTCAGCGAGTTGACACGGCCTCTCATCGGGATGCTGACGATGTAGTCGCACTTGTCGCGGGTCAGGCGGCTGAGGCCCTGTCCTTCCGAGCCGATGATGATGGCGGTTGGGCGGTCAAACGGTGCGTCATACAGGCCGACCGTACCGTCAGCCTCTGCGCCGAACAGCCATACACCGCGTTCCTTGAGTTCATCGAGCGTGGACGCAAGGTTGTTTGCCTTGTGTACGCCGACATAGGCGAGTGCGCCCGCTGCCGAACGAGCGACAGCCGCGGTCAGACCGACAGCTCTGCGCTTCGGGATGATAACGCCGTGTGCGCCTGCGGTCTCTGCCGAACGGATGATGGCACCCAGATTATGCGGGTCCTCGATGCCGTCGCAGACAACGATGAGCGGCACCTCACTGCGCTCCTCAGCGACGCGGAAAATATCGTCGAGCGAGACGTACTCCTGTGCCGCCGCCTGTGCGATAACGCCCTGATGGTTGCCGGTCGGGCTCATGCCGTCCAGCTTGCGCCGGTCGCAGGTGACGACCGGAACGCGATGCCTGCGCGCTTCTGCCGCCACATCACCGATGTGTGCGCCTTCGGCCACAAACACCTTATCCACTGCACGGCCTGCGCGCAGCGTTTCGAGGACGGCGTTGCGTCCCTCGATCAGCGTGCCGTTATCCTCGACCGGAGGACGGCGTCTGTTTTTTTCATATGCCATAAATTTTTACGCTCCAAAATGAGAAATAACTTTGCATATCCTCAGATACTTTCAGTTAGTTTCATTATACACACTTCCCGACTGTTTTTCAATGTTAGACACGAAAATTATACAAACATCGCCGCAAAAGTGCTGTCCTGCGTTCGACACTTCTCGACAATTCGCTCTGCCGCATTTACACAGCCAGATTTTAGGCGATACAATGAAACCGGACCGAAAGGAGCGAGGACATCCATGGATGGCAAAAAATTTGACAAAAACACGCTGAAAACACTTGTAATCGCGGCTTCTCTGCTGCTGAACTGCATTTTAGGCGGTGCATCGTACACCTATTATCATCATCTGGCGGAGCAGATGAACGAGACCGCTTCCCTGCAGTCGCAGGTAAGCCATCTGGAAGGCTCGGTCTCCGACCTGCAGGCGCAGGCGGACGAATCCCAGCCGACCATTGACGGTTTGAAAGCGCAGGTGGCTTCACTCACCGAGGAGAAGAACGGCCTGCAGACGCAGGTGGACACGCTCACGAGCCAGAAGGCGGATTTACAGAAACAGGTGGATACGCTCAAAGCAGGTGCGTCGAGCGGTTCCTCGTCCGGCTCGAGTTCGGGCAGTTCGTCGAGCGGCGGCAGTTCTGCGTCCGTCCCGGCGGCTTACAGCAGCTCGGACGACCAGAGCGAAACGGTTTACGTCACGGACACCGGCTCCAAATATCACCGCGCCGGCTGCCGGTATTTGAAGAAAAGCCAGATTCCAATGTCGCTTTCCGAAGCCAAGCGGCAGGGTTACACCGCCTGCTCGGTCTGCGGCGGATAACATGAAAAAGAAGCTGAGATTTTGTCTCAGCTTCTTTTGTTTGCCTGTTAGAATAATCTATCCATATTCTGCCGCAGCATGCGAACCATACGTTCGCAGTCAAGCATGGTATCATCCGCGCCGAACATAACGGCGGTCTGATCGACTACGCTTGTATCCGGATTACTGCTGCCGACCACGACCCGACCGTTCTTCACGCGGTCCATCACGGTATCCGCGTTATTGATGAGGAAATCCAGTTCGTTCATCAGGCTGCTGTTGTAGTAGCGAATCGGGTTGGCCTGCTCGGTCATGCCGCTGCGGATGGTCTGCGCCTTGCGCTTGATGGAATCCAGAGCCGCCATAGCAGCCGCCTTATCGGTAATTACATAGTCGGTATAGCTACCACTTTTTATCGCAGAATCGCAATTCTTGAACTTTTGCGTATCCGCTCGCATATCGAGCAGCTGCTTCATGAGGTTCGTCGCGTAGGTTTCCATTTCGGCGCGTTTGCTGTCCGAAAGCGGCATGCGCAGGAAGATGGCATTCACGTCGTTCTCCGCCTTGGCGCTGTACCACGTTACGTCCATGCCGGTCAGCTCACCGATGTTGCGCAGCGGCAGATAGATGGAGTTTGCGTAGAAGAGCGGATAGATGGTCTGGCCCTTCTGGTTTTTGAAGGTCTGCTGTTTGCCGTCCACGAGCACCTTCACGCCCTTATCGAGCGTAGCCGTGCCGGTCGCACCGACATATTTCACGCCTTCCTTGTGGTACGCATCGTCATCCGCACACGGATAGGACTTTTCCGTAGTACCCGACAGGAACACCGTGCGCGATGCACTGTCCCACGAGATATTTTTGCCCATCCAGCGGCCAACCGTGCGCAGCGGCATGTAGGTCGAGCCGTTGTAGCTCAGCGCCGTGTAAACCGTCTTGCCGTCCTCGCTCGGGAAGGTGGCCGGAATGCCCTCTGCATAGATGTCCGCGCTCTGCGGATTGATTTTTACGGCGGTGCGGGTCTGCGCCGTATTCTGTGCAGCTGCCTGCACCGTACCCGACGGTATATAGGTCTGCACATTTGCTGCGCCTGCGCTCATCATCAGTGCGGACGCCATCAGGCAGCCCGCGAGTGTGCCGCTTACGATTTTCTTGAACTTAGTCATAATTGCCCCTCCACATAATACAGTTTTTTCTATCCATACCTATGGTATACAACAAAAATCATATTCTGTCAATCCATTTTTCCCGATACTATTATAACGACCGGGAGCGCCGTTTTGTGACAACAAGCCGCTAAAAAAATTTTTCAAAAAATTTGCCACAGAAAATCCCGCTCAGGCGTTGTATAATTGAAGGGTATCATTTCCAACCCGAGGGGGAACCAAATTGACACAGGAGCAAATCCTCTTTTTCGAGGAATCATATACAAAGTATTACAGGATGATGGTGCAGACCGTTCTGCCCATTGTCGGCAGCCGCGATATTGCCGAGGACATTGTGGCCGACACCTTTCTCATCCTGCTGGCAAAGATAAACAGCGTGATGGAGCACGAGCAGCCGGTCAAGTGGCTGTTCCGTGTGCTGAAAAACAACGCCATCAGCGAATACCGCGCGCAGTGCAGACACGCGGCCGCGCCGCTTGAGGAAAGCATTCTGCGTGCAGCCGAACCCGAGCTGATACCGTTTTCCGGTATGCTGCCAAAGGGCTTATCCGCGTCCGAACAGCGCATTCTGACCCTGCGGCTCGCCGAGGACATGGACTATTCCACCATTTCGGAAAAACTCGGCATTTCCGAGACCGCCTGCCGCAGCCAGTACAGCCGCGCACGGCGGCACTGCGCCGAACTTATGGAAAGGAGTGACGACAATGCAGGATTCTAAGCAGATTGACGAGCTGTTCCGGCTGATGGATGAGGTTTGCGAAAACGGTGATGCGGCTCTGCCTGCGCTCGAGCAGTATTTGCAGACGCAGACGGACGCGCCGGAAATCGACACAGAAGCGTCGCTCAAAAAGTTCAAGGCCGACCATAAGGAATTTTTCGTCAAGCCGCACCGCGGACGGCGGCTGTGCTACCGCGTTTTTGTTGTCGCGGCGGCTGTTTTCGCCGCAGGAACCGTATTTGCGCTGGCTACCGGACACAATCCGTTCGACTATGCAGCGATGTGGGATTCCGAGACGTTCGGCTTTTTCCAGAGCGGACATGACGATTTTGAGACCACCGAGGACGGCTATACGCATTTTCCGGATGGTACATCGGTGAATTACGAGCACGCGACCGACACGGTAGAATACGACCCGAATGCACCGCTCGGCTCAGAGGCGAATCCTCTGCCGGCTGACCCGCAGGTACCTGAACCCGGATATGAAGATTTACCGGATACGGATTTGTCCGATACCAACTTAGAGAAAACCGAGTCCACTTGGAATGAAATGCACGTTATGGAGTATTTCAATATCACCAATGCGGATTTGAAAACCACTTTAGAGGAATTCGGTGTAAAATCGAAAATGGCACCTACCAAAATTCCTTCTGCGTATTCCATATCCGAAATTCAAATCACAAAAGATTATCTCTTCGATCGAGTAACTTTTTTCGGTTCTTATACCAAACCCACCGACCCTAACGGTCCTAATATTTTGGTACTCATTGAAGTTCCACTAAACGGCAGTGCCGGTGGCATCGAAAAGGATAGCCGTCCGGTTATCGAATATAAAAAACCAAACGCCACATGGTACATCATGCACAATCTGGAACAAATCAATGCAGTTGCCATGATTGACCAATATGAAGTGCTGATTTCTGCACCGCTTTCGGTAGATGAGGTAAAGGAAATCATCGACTCCATCTACGAATAACAAAAACCCGATCTCCAACAGACACAATGGAGATCGGGTGCTTTTTTATGCGAAAATTTTATGGTACGCGTGCGAGACGTAACCGCCGACAGCGGCGGTCATTTCCTTGGACGCCACGGCTTTATCCGCCACGGTGACGATCCACGCGATTCTTGTGCGCGGCATGGCCGCCAGCGGAAACATGTGCCGTGCGATGGCTTCGCACTCCCGCTCGGACAGACCGAAGGTATGCTTGGCGCGGTCGGCTGCGATATGGCCGTGAATGAACCCGTGCATGTGGGCAATGCGGTGCACGCCGGAAAAATGGCTCAGATAACGGCGGAAGCGCTCGCCGTGCCAGTCATAGCCGAAAAAGTCATGCAGCAGCGCGGCACGGACAACCGAGGTCGTTTCGCTCTCCGACAGACGCATCAGGCGGGCGATCTGACAGGCTGCTTCCGCTACCGCAACGGAATGGTCATACACAGAGTTGTCCAGTCCGTGGTGACAGAACGTGCGAAGCTGCTGAAAACGCGGATGTGCAAGGATATCTCCCGCGTACTGCTGGATTTCACTGTCCATCGGATCCACCTTCCTTCCTTTTGATGTCTTTATTATAGTGCGCTTAGTGCACAAAATCAAGAGGTAATTTGTAACAAGTTTGTGACAAAAATACCAACAATCTGCTTAGCCGAGCGGCGGCGTGTCCAGTATCATCTGCCTGTACTCCAAATCCTCAAAGCCGAGCATGTGATAGAGGGCACTTGCCCGCACGTTGCTTTCCGTTACCTCCAGACGATAACGCGCGGCTGTGTTGTATTTTTCGTGCACCGCGGCAATAATCCTGCTGCCGATGCCCTTGCCGCGCTGCTCGTCATCCACCATGATTTCCTCCAGCCAGACGCACAGACCGCCCGCCTCATTCGACCAGGTGAGCGCCAACAGACAGTACGCGCACGGCTGTCCGTTCTCGTCCTCGGCAATCAGGCAGTCCGCATACGGCGTGCCGTGCAGGAGCAGCTCAAACGTGCGTTCAGCGTTCTGCTGCGGGATTTCGTGGTCGCAGGCAGGCGTTTTGTAGAACGCATGGCAGCGGTCGATAAAGAATTCGCGGTCAGATGCCTTGATAGAGCGAATACGCATAGTTTCCTCCTAAAAGAACAGGGCATGTCCGTTGACACACCCTGTTTTACTGTAGATTAAATCTGGTCGAGCGCCTGCTTGAGGTCAGCGATAATGTCCTCAACATTCTCCAGACCGACCGAAATGCGAACCATGCCCGGCTCAATGCCTGCGGCAACCAGCTGCTCGTCTGTCAGCTGACGGTGGGTTTCGGACGCCGGATGCAGCACGCAGGTGCGGATGTCGGCAACGTGAACCTCATTGCACGCCAGCTTGAGGCTGTCCATGAACTTCATCGCCGGAGCGCGGCCGCCCTTGATGTCGATGGACATAACGCCGGAGGTGCCCACCGGCAGGTACTTCTGCGCACGCTCGTAGTGCTCGTTGCCCGGCAGTGCGGGATAGCGAACGGATGCGATCTTGTCGCTCGACTCGAGGAACTTGGCAACGGTCAGCGCGTTCTCGCAGTACTGGCGCATACGCACCGGAAGGGTCTCCAGACCGAGGTTGAGCAGGAACGCCGAGTGTGCCGCCGGATAGCAGCCGAAGTCACGCATCAGCTGCATACGCGCCTTGATGATGTACGCCATCGCGCCGAACTCGCGGGTGTAGACCACGCCGTGGTAGCTTTCGTCCGGCTCGGTGAAATCCGGGAACTTGCCCGATGCCGCCCAGTCAAACTTGCCGCCGTCCACGATCACGCCGCCGCCCTGTACGGCATGGCCGTCCATGTACTTGGTGGTCGAGTGGATGACAATATCCGCGCCCCATTCGATCGGCCGGCACAGCACCGGCGTTGCGAACGTGTTGTCCACGATGAGCGGCACGTTGTTCTTGTGCGCGATGTTCGCCCACTTTTCAATGTCGAACACGGTCAGCGCAGGATTGGCGAGCGTCTCACCGAACACAGCCTTGGTGTTGGGCTTGAACAGCTTCTGCACTTCCTCCTCGCTTGCCTCTGCGTCCGCCCAGATGCACTCGATGCCCAGCTTTTTGAGCGTTACGCCGAACAGGTTGATCGTGCCGCCGTAGATGGTGGAAGCCGCGATGAAGCTGTCGCCTGCCGAGCACAGGTTGAGGATGGACAGCAGGGATGCCGCCTGACCCGAGGAAGTCAGCATCGCGCCGACGCCGCCCTCGAGGGACGCGATCTTCTTCTCTACCGCATCGCAGGTCGGGTTGGCAAAGCGCGAGTAGATGCACTCCATCGGCATATCGAACAGGGACGCGATCTTTGCGGTCGAGTCAAAGCGGTAAGTGGTGGACTGCACGATGGGCATGACGCCCGGACCGCCGTTTTCCGGCTTGTAGCCTTCATGCAGGCATTTTGTTTCGATTTTCATATAGACTACCTCTTTACTATGATTTAACGTAGAAGAATCTCCACTTATTGTAGCATGCAGAAGCCTGTCGGTCAAGGCGGTTCGGTTGAACAAACGGCGATATCATGGTATGATAGAGGCAGTACGAAGGGAGGCAAACCGCATGAAGGATCTGCTCATTACCCTGCTGAATACAGCGTTCTGGTTCGGACTGCATTTCGGTACGGCTGGCGCGGTGTGCGCTCTGCCGCAGGACGTGCAAACGCGATGGTTCGACCCGAACCGACGGTTTTTCACGGTTTCCGACTGGGAAATGCGGGTTTTCCGCAAGATCGGTCTGCCGAAATGGAAGGACCGGCTGCCGCAGTTTAATCCCGAATTTGACAAGCGGCACCTCAAATCCGGGCGGGATACGGCATACCTCGACCGTTTTCTGTTCATCACCTGCCGTGCGGAGGTGATTCATTATGTGATCGGCGTGCTCGGCTGGGTATCACTCGTTTTTTGTCTGCTGAGCGCCGACCGGACGGCGTGGCTTATCCGGTATGCGGTCATTGCGCTTGCGATTCAGCTGGCGAACCTGCCGTTCGCGTGGATTCAACGGTATAACCGGAAACGGCTGCTCAGCGTCCGCAAAAGGCTTTCATTACGGATAGAAATTTGATATAATATAAAGATAGCATAAGGATAATCAAGGAGATTTTGCGATATGACAGACGAAAAAATTGCACGCATCAACGCGCTTGCCAAAAAGGCCAAGACCGAAGAACTGACCGACGCAGAGAAGAAGGAGCAGCAGGAGCTCCGCGCAGAGTACGTTGCCGATTTCCGCAAGAGCCTGAAGGCACAGCTGGACCACACGGTGGTTATCAATCCGGACGGCAGCTCGTACAAGCTGAAGCAGGACAAAAAGTGATGCAGCTGCCCGAACACGCGGCACACGCCATCCGGCGATTAGAGCGTGCCGGATTTGAGGCGTGGGCGGTCGGCGGCTGCGTGCGCGACAGCCTGCGCGGAGTCGAACCGCACGACTGGGACTTGTGTACGTCCGCGTCTCCGGCTCAGATGCAGGCCGTGTTCGCGGACGCGCGTGTGCTCACGACCGGACTCAGGCACGGCACGCTGACCGTGCTCACGGACGGCGGCCCGCTCGAGATTACCACCTACCGCACGGAAGGCGGCTACTCGGACGGGCGGCATCCGGACGGCGTGCGCTTTGTCACCGACATCCGTGAGGATCTGGCCCGCCGGGATTTTACAGTCGGTGCGATGGCGTGGCACCCGGAACGCGGTTTGTGCGACCCGTTCGGCGGGCAAACCGACCTCAAAAACGGCGTTCTGCGCGCGGTCGGTGATGCAGACACCCGATTTCAGGAGGACGCGCTGCGCATCCTGCGCGGACTGCGGTTCGCGTCCAAGCTGGGTTTTGCCATCGAGCCGGAAACCGCCGCTGCCATGCGGCGGCAGGTGCATCGCCTGGACTGCATTGCCGCCGAGCGCATCCGTGAGGAGCTGACCGGTCTGCTGTGCGGCCGCTATGTGCAGCGCACGCTGATGGCTTATGCCGACCTTATCACCTCTGCCCTGCCCGAGCTCGCGCCCATGCAGGGCTGTCAGCAGCAGAATCCGCACCACCTGTACGATGTGTGGGAGCACACCGTGCGCGCGGTCGGTCAGGTGCCGGCCGAGCCGGTGCTCCGGTGGGCGATGCTGCTGCACGACAGCGGCAAGCCCGCCTGCAAGACCGTGGACGAGCAAGGCATCGGGCATTTTCGGGGACATCCCAGGGCGAGCCTTGCGCTGTCGCGCAAGCTCCTGCCGCGGCTGCGGTTCTCGAGCGCGGACACCGAACGCATCCTCCTGCTGGTCGAGCGGCACGACACACCGCTCGGTGACAACGAAAAGCTGGTGCGGCGCAGCCTGTCGCGCATCGGAGAGGCGCGGTTCCGCGACCTGCTGGCGATCAAAAAAGGCGATGCGGTCGGTCAGGGCACCAGCCGCGATTATGTGGCGCAGCTGTTTGAGACCGAAGCGCTGCTGAACCGCGTGCTCGCGCAGGAGCAATGCTTCTCGCTGCGGCAGCTTGCCGTAAACGGAACCGATTTACAGGCGCTTGGTCTGCGCGGCAGGCCGGTCGGTGAAATGCTGCACGCCCTGCTGGATGCCGTGATAGACGGCCAGACCGACAATCAGCGGGATACGCTTCTGCGGCTTGCCCGCACCCGAATGGAGGAACAACATGTCAAATAAAGAGATTTTCATCGAAACCTACAACAAAAACATCCATCGTCCGGGCGCAGAAAAGCTGCTTGCGTGGCTCGAGGGCACGGATTTCTTTACGGCTCCCGCGTCCACGCGGTTCCACGCTGCGTATGAGGGCGGTCTGCTCGACCACTCGCTCAACGTGTACAACGTGCTGATCTCCAAGCATTTCAATCCCGAAACCGACGATCTGGAAAGCTACACCATCGTTTCGCTCCTGCACGATCTGTGCAAGGCCGGTTTCTACAAGACCGAGCTCCGCAACCGCAAAAACGACCGCGGCGAGTGGGAAAAGGTGCCGGTTTACGCAGTAGATGACCAGTTTCCGTACGGTCACGGCGAAAAATCCGTGTTCCTGATCGAGCGGTTCATGCGGCTGCGCACCGAGGAAGCGATCGCCGTGCGCTGGCACATGGGCGGCTTTGACGAGTCGGTCAAGGGCGGCAGCTTCGCACTCGCGCACGCGTTCGAGAAGTACCCGCTTGCCGTAAAGCTGCACCTTTCCGATCTGGAAGCGACCTATCTGCACGAAAGCCGAGGAGAATGAGCATGAAAACCAGGGAATTTTCCATCTCGACCGATCACGAGGGCATGTACAATATCACCGCCAGATTGCGTGAAGTTATCCGCGAAAGCGGCGTGCAGAGCGGCCTTGCCGTGGTGTACTGCCCGCATACGACCGCCGGTATCACCATCAACGAAAACGCTGACCCGGATGTGCAGCACGACCTGCTGCTCGGTCTGCGCGAGGCGTTTCCCGACCGGCGCGAGTTCCGGCATGCCGAGGGCAATTCGACCGCGCACCTCAAGTGCAGCTATGTCGGTCCGAGCCAGACCGTGCTCATCGAGGACGGCAAGCCCCTCCTCGGCATCTGGCAGGGCGTGTATTTCTGCGAGTTCGACGGTCCGCGCCATCGCCGCTACTATATTAAGGTAATGGCGGATAATTAACTTGCACTTGCTTTTCCGCTCTGCTATAATAAAGTTAAACATACTCTAAAAAGGAAGATATTCTCATGGAAGCACTGGAATGTATCAAAACCCGCCGAAGCATCCGCAAGTTCACCGAGCAGCCTGTGACCGAGGACGAGGTTCGTCAGGTCGTTGAAGCTGCCGCCTTTGCGCCGAGCTGGAAGAATACGCAGATCGCGCGCTACATCGTTGTGACCGACAAGGAAAAGAAGGACAAGCTGGCCGACAACTGCATGCTCGGTTTTGCCTACAACCAGAAGACCACCCACGGCGCACCGGCGCTGGTCGTGCTGACCATGATCAAGGAGCGCTCCGGCTACGAGCGCGACGGCTCGTTCAGCACCCCGCTTGCCACTCACTGGCAGTCCTTTGATGCGGGCATCGCCGCACAGACCTTCTGCCTGTCCGCGCACGCGCTCGGTCTCGGTACGGTCATCATGGGCATTTACGATCCCGCTGAGGTTGCCAAGGTCGTGGGAATCCCCGAGGGTCAGGAAGTGGCCGCGCTCATCGCGCTCGGTCATCCGGCACAGGACCCGCAGGCGCCGGCGCGTAAGGATGTCGATACGCTGCTGCGATTTGAGTAAAAGTGCATACTTTGAGCACCGTGGAAGCAATTCTGCGGTGCTTTTCTTTTCTCGGCACAAGGTGAGCGGGGTGCTCGAACTGCCGCAGGCGGGTTCGACCCTGACGGGCGGCTCCTTTTCTGCATCGGCTGAGCGGGGCACGCGAACTGCCGCAGGCGGGTTCGCCCCTGACGGGCGGGGAGTTTTTCGCTGAACCTCAGCGGGGAGTTGCGCTCTGCGGAGCGCGGGGATTCGCCGCGCCCCGCGGCGGGGAGTTGCGCTGACGCCGCGCGGGCGCACAAGAGGGTAGACACCTGCGGTTTCCACCCTCTTGTGAATCACCCCTTTCCCTT
>ENA-ORCP01002810-ORCP01002810.1-human-gut-metagenome-genome-assembly--contig:-NODE-2810-length-13556-cov-3.156762_pt1 | contig 13556 bp, 8 predicted proteins | sample MGYA00242990_ERZ507991 | MGnify/ENA primary metagenome ERZ507991 (study PRJEB26167, sample SAMN06115496) | human gut metagenome | host: Homo sapiens | place: China:Henan | collected 2015-05-07 | study... | reverse complement strand
ACCGACTGCTTTGCGGGGGTGGTTGCAATGCAGGAACGTGATGAGTACAGATACGAAGGAGCAGGAGGCGACAATTAAATTGTTAAAAATCCGGGTGGTTGGCAGTGATTATTTGCAGAATTTATTTTCTACAGGTTATCAAATGTATCGGGTGACCTTGAAAGTAGATGGCTTAGTTACTTGGTGTGGATTCATAAAGCCAGAGCTTTATACACAAGATTATACCCTGAAGACATTTAATCTTGATCTGGAGTGCATAAGTGCCATGTCCACTCTCGAGTTTATTGATTACAAACAAATAGGGGAGAGCCGCACATTTGTGTCTTTTTGGGACTTGCTAAAAAAATGTATTACTTCGGCTTCTGCTCAATACAACGCCATATATTTCCCACATGTATATGCGAAAGATACAGAAAGTTATGCAGAAGGAACTAATGTACTGGAAAATATGACAGTAAGTGAACAGAATTTCTTTGATGAAGATGATAAAGCAATGACTTTGAAAGAGGTGTTAGAGGAGATCTGTAAGTTCCTTAATTGGACCTGTGTTGATTGGAAGGGCGAGCTATATTTCATCGATATAGACCATATCGGAGAGTTCTATAAATACGATCCAATAACGTTTAAGAAAAATGGAACTGTTTCCCCGACTTTGCTTAACATACAAAATGTTGGTTTTGCTGGATCGGATCACGCATTAGATATTTTGCCGGGTTATAATAAAGTAACTGTTAAATGTAGTAATTATCCCATAGAGGAAATTAAAATTACCGAAGATTTTGATAAGCTAAAGTTATTGTCAAATATTGGAGAAGTATCTACTAATCTAGGCAACGGTAATACAAGACATACGCAGAGAGAGGTGTTATATCCTAACATTTTAACGATGCATCAATTTACCTACAAAAATGGTGTTTTGTCTCCTGTTACAGACTTGTCCATTTATAAAAACAAGAGTAATGCCGCCGAATTGCTGGGGGCTATTCCATTAAGATACGCCTCTTATGAATCAGGGCTAAAGACACCAACTACGCAATCATACAATTATGAGTGCGCAATACAAGTCCGGCAACGTTGTGGCACGAAATATGATCCGATTAATGATATAACTCCTAATTCCGTCTTTAATGATTCGACTGTAGTTATCAGTGCAAAGAATGAAGCTTTATTTTTTGGAAAAGGCGGTGCACTTTCTCTCAACATGAGTATCAAGGTTTTGCAGAAGGATAAATATGATTCCCCTTTTGGGGGTGGAATAGTTCCATCCGAGGACGGAATTACCTATTTAAAAGATATGGTTAAGGTTGGGATAAGAATCGGCGATAAATATGTTTCGAAAGATGATTACGGACGATTTACGTGGAGTGACACCCCGGCGACTATGTCTATAAGTTTGGATCAATCTAATGTGGAAAATGCTGATGGTAAAATGGGAACGGGGTTTGTTCCATTGTATAAAACATACGGAGTACTCGGCAAGTATTCCGATGCAGACGGAGTTGTAATTTATATTCCGACAAATATATACGGTACACTTGAGTTGTCAATCTACGCACCGACATTAACGGAAAGAGAGGGACAAGTTCCATACGGGTATTTAATAAAAGACCTCAAACTAAAATACTGTTCTCCAATAGATATAAACGATAACGAAAATTCAGACCGTACTTATGAGAATGTAGTTAATGAGAATTATATCAATGAACTTGATGAAATAGAGTTCAAAATATCCAGTTATAATAATGATGGAGCGTGCCACAGTAAGGTTATTTGGGATGATGACTATCTGACTGATAACTTATACTTGGCTATTGAAGGAACAACTGTTCGCCCGGAAGAACAACTCATACGAAGAATAATTAAACGGTATAGTGCCCCCGCATTAAACTAACACAGGTAATAAAACATACATCCGATTTCACCCCTCTATCCCGTTTGTCTGACAATTATATGGTTAATAAGAGATTTATCAATGCTGGAGGCACAATCGACTATAAGATGAATCGGTTTGAATGTATAATGATAGAAGTATGAGTGACCAGATATTAATAAAGTCAAAAGCAATTCCATCTAATCCCCGGTCGAAGAATTATCCGGCTGGCGCAACAGTTGTACGTTCCGGTAGCGGAGGAGGTAGCACGGTAGTATCTGGAGGAAGTGGAGGAAACAACATTGATGTGCTGAAGGTTGATGATATGCGATCATTGACCGATAAAAATGTTTTTTCATCGCTACGTGCACTCTTTGAAATTCGCTCTCGAATTATAAAAAAAGAGGATTTAGCAGAATATACAGATGATAACATATTTTCCTCGCTACGTACGATCGAAGAAGTAGATGCGAGAATTCAAAATGTTCTGAACGTATTAGAAAAAGGACTGGGAGAAAAGCTTAGCAAGGTGGATAACGACACAGCCGCCGGCCTTATAACATTTTTGAAAGGTCTCATTTCTGAAGGCTTTATAAAAGCTCAAGAAGGTATTGAATTAGGTGACTTTCTTTCTGGTATTTTAGGTACCGGTGGATGTTTTAAGGTAGATCCGAAAACTGGCAAGTCCTACATAGAGGCGGATGAAATGTATATCCGCCTGAAAGCCGTTTTTGACAGTCTGGAAATCCGTAATACTACGCATATTGGCGGGCAACAGATACTTTCTCCTGCCGGTATGACGTGTATCCGTGTAGAGGAATATCCGACCTTCTACCGTTGCTATCTGAAAGCAGACGACGGAAGTAAAGCCGTCCTGAACTTATTTGCGGAAGGCGATCAGGCCCAATGCCGTGACATGAATGTATTGGAAGGAGTCTATGAAAATATCAGCAACCAGTATTACTGGCGGTTGGTAGTCGGTATCGGGCAGGATTACATTGATTTGAGTAAAGGTGACTGTGATTCGACCAGTACTATCCCTTTGCCCGGTGATAGTATTTGCCAACTTGGAAACCGTACTGATAAAGGCAGGCAAAACGCAATCGTACTATCCACTGTGGGACCTGACGCCCCTTCTTTCAAGCAATACGCGGGTATTGACTCTTACTCCCTTGAAGGTAAGGAAGTCACAAAGCTTTCCCCCGATGGCAATAAGCTGACAGGTGTATTGCACATTGAAGGAGGTTCTACCGGTGCGGGTAACCTGTCCGACCTTCCTGATGAGATACAGGAAGCCGTGCAGGTGGGTTCCGTCAATCTTATAGTTAACTCCGGCTTTACCGGTAATTACGAGAGTGAGAATTTGGAACCTGACAGTATGCTGTCTCCTGATTCAGAGATGTATAACAACCCCCTGAATAGTTGGTCGGGTACTGCTACTGTTTTGGAAGATGATAAATCATCTTCCGGATGTTCTGCTGAAATAGGTGCTATCTCCCAAAACATAAAGGGAATGATCCCGGGTGAGAAGTATGTATTTTCTTTTCGTGCCAAGGGGACGGACATTACTGTAGCGATGGGTACTTTTAGTTTATCCCAACCACTAACCGGAGGACTTGAAAAATATATTGTCAAGTTTACCTTCTCTGGTGAAAGTACCCTGTTATTATCCGGTACCGCCGTAATATGCGATTTGAAACTGGAAAGGGGCACTGTCCCCACGGACTGGACACTTTCACCTTATGATAATGAAAAGTTCTACGCTAAGTTCCAAAGTCTATCATATCTGACATCGGCAATCAAGGACGGTTCCGTAGATGTGCTGGGTGGCCTTATTTTAGCTAGTATGCTCCAGTTAGGTAATCATAAAGACGGTAAGATGCAAAAGGTGACATCTGGCATATCCGGGATTTATAATGACGATAACGATGTAGCGCAATGGGGAGGCGGCACTTTTGAACAGGCTATCCGTGCGGTTATGATGTTTAAGGATAACCCTTCTTACCAACCCAGCGAGGATGAATTGAAAAGCATCGCCAAGTTCGTTGTAACACATGGGGGACGTTCCATTTTGAATGATGTTGTAGTAAGGGGGTATATCTATGCTCTTGGAGGTGTCTTTTCTGGAAAGGTTTCTATTGCGGATGGGAAGATTCTTTTGAATGAAGACGGAACCGGGCATTTGGCTGATGGTAAATTATCATGGGATTTGGACGGGTTGTCTGTTACAGGAGCAATCCAAACACCTTACAGATCATGGGCGATTGACCAATCATCTAAATACGTATTAGATATAGATAAGTATCGATATGTATTCGTATCTTACAGAAAACCTATTTATGATAAAGATGATATTAGTAGAATTAACTTACCAGATGTGGTAGAAGGGCGAAATGGTGCAGAAATTAGAATTTTTACATCTCACGAACGCTTTACGCAGGATACAGAACCTGTATATATTCAATATGGTCTTCCAATTTGGTATCCGGGTTACAATTATTATAAAGATCCACCGCTGCATACTTTACTGTTAAAAGGGAAAGAAGCCGTTTTTAGATGTATGGATTTTGGTGGTGCTGTTGGATGGTGGCTCCAAAATTATAACGACTTTACTGCTGAAGAACTTAATCCTGTAGAATATGAAAGAGTATAAAATATGGAACTGAATGAAATAAAAAAAACGGCTAGTTGGGGAGAAGTTGCTACCTCTATCAATGCTAATAATCAGAAGATTGATTCAGAGGTTACCAAGCTCAAATATTCGACTAACAAGTGTAAAGGTCTGCATGCAACGGGTGAGGCTTTACAGGCCGCATTTCCTGAACCTCTGGATGGTGACTGGGCTATTGTTGGTAAAACGGTTCCCGGTCCTATTTGGATGGCAACGGGTGGTATATGGTCTTCCACCGGTACCACTGGCGGGGGAGGTACGATTGATGTTGCGGGATATGCTACTTCGGAACAATTGGATGCGGTAAATAAGAAGGCTGGTGAAGCTCTGGCATCTGCAAAGGAAGCAAATGAGCAGCTTACAAAAATAACTCCCGTATTCTTGTCTGAATCCGACTACGAGAATTTACCGGTTAAAGACCCTGAAGTAACCTACATGATTTATGAGGAGGAATAATCTATGATCTACAAGAATGGTAAGGAGGTAACCAGTATCCATAAAGGAGGACATATCATCACCGCAATTTACAAAGGCTCCAAGCTGGTATGGCAGACAATCCGGAGTTGCTTCGGTTCCGGTTTCTGGGTAAATGTAAAACCGTGGTTAAACAATGAAGGTTGGAAAAATAAATAAAGATTATTATGGCAAAGAAAGTATATGATAAGAAAATAGATAAGCGTCAGGACTGGGGCGGTGATGAATCGACGGGTAATCTTCCTGTTGCTGGCAATCGTGTTCAGGAATTTATAAAAGAACAGTTAAATTCAAAAGCTGGCGTATTCCACTACGATACAGCCAATAACCGTTATATTGTGTTTGCTGATGAAGAAAACCAGGACGCATATTTCAATGATCCTACGCAAACTCAATTGATAATCGGTACATTTGACGCTCCATTCAACTATTCAGCGGAGATAACCCTTTCTTCTCCCACGTACAAAGCAATTTTAGCAGGTACAAAGAACAACTACATTGACTTCACATTCGACACGAAAAACAAATCGGGCCAGAGTGTAGGCGAGGATGTGGTTGCCACTTATACGTTTATCCGCAACGGTATAAAGAAGACCATTACGGAGCGATACCGCTACGGTACGGCTGTTCACTTTGGTATAGACAAGTACATTGATACGGGGGCTAATAACATCACTGTAGGCATCGTTGGACAAAACACGCTTGCCGCTACTACGATAGGTATCACCTACCAGGTAATCGACTTGCAGTTGGTCAGCAATTACGATGTTTCGAACCATTACAACCTGATAGATGTTCCGGCTGCAACTGCCGCCATCCCTTACCGGATCAGCGGTTACGGTACCAAAGTGATGGAATGGTATGTAGACGGTGTGATGCTCGACTACGTAAAGGTAGAGGATGAAATCGTAGACGTCTCCACCACACGTACCAAGTATATTTCCGTGTCTAACCTAAACCAGGGCAAACACAGTCTACAACTGCGTGCATACACAATCGTAGACGGAGAGAGATTCTATTCCGATACGATCTACCATGACCTGATTATTTATACCGGAGCGGATCGTGACCCGATTATTGGTGTTTCCGCTGTCATCCCCTCCGGCAATGAGATTATCATAGAAGGCAATTTGCAATTATACGGCATCCAGCAGTATATTCCTTATTCGCTTGTTTTTTCGGTATATAACCCATCGAACGTGGTTAGTACCGATGCTGTCATTTCTGTCAATGGTACGCCTGAAAACATCCTTACGACGCATAATAACGAAAAGGTTGAATACTCCTTGCGCCCGCTTGACTACGGTCTGAAAACGCTTACCGTCACCGCCGGAAGTACAGTGTACACCATCGGCCTTAACATTGAAAAGTCTTCTACCTCTTTGGAGGAAATCAAAGACGGGCTTACGCTTGACTTGTCCGCTATCGGTAAGTCAAACAGCGACGCCAACCGTGAAGAATGGGTGTACGGTTTATACTCCTCTTCATTCTCCGGCTTTTACTGGAACCGTGCGAACGGATGGGTGAACAACAGCCTTCTTCTTACAAACGGTGCGTCTGTCGACGTGAACGTATCTCCGCTATCTCCTGATCCGACAATATCAGGCAGAACCCTGGAGTTTGAATTTGCTACCAGCAATGTTTTTGATGATGATGCAGTAGTGTGTGATTTGCGTAATGCTTCCGGCACGGGATTGTTAATAACCGCATCGGAGGCTTCCATGAAATCTGCCGGCGGTAGTCGTGTCGCTATGAAGTTTAAAGCGGGTGACAGCAACCGAATCTCATTTGTCGTTAATCCCAAAACCGGTGCTACGAACAAGGGACTGGTTTTCATCTACATAAACGGAATCTGCTGCGGTGCCGTCAATTACAGTGACACGGACAATTTTACGAGTACGAAAACATTAAGAATCGGTGGAGCCTCCGGGTGTGACGTAGAACTCAAATCCCTTCGTTTCTATAATACGGCACTTAATGCGGACCAGATACTCAATAACTACATCTTATACCGTGACAACTCGGAAGAACTGTTAAGACTCTATGATAGAAACAATATCTACGAAGAAGGAACACAGAGTTTCTCCGTAGACAAGCTGGCGGCACAGTGTCCGGTCTTTATCTTCACGGGCGATATCCCTACGTTGGAGAATACCACCGACAAAAACGAAACGATTTATGTCGATGTGGAATACATAAACCTGCAAGACCCTTCCCGGTCTTTCACAGGTAAAGGCATCCGGCTTCGTCCGCAGGGAACAAGTAGTATGGGCTATCCGAAGAAGAACCTTAGACCTTATACCGGCTATGGCGAGGTATGGGACAATTTGGGAAATATCATGCTTAACGGCTTGTATTCTTTCAAAGAGAAAGCGCAACCTGTTAACGTGTGGTGTTTGAAAAAGGAGTATGCGGAATCCTCCAACACTCATAATACCGGGGTTGCCCGGTTCTGGAACGACATACTGTTCAACACGCAGATTAACGGTGAATATGTTATGCGTACTGAAGCTCAAAAGGCCGCATTGGCCAATAACTATCCTTATGACGTTCGTACCACCATCGACGGCTTTCCGGTTAATGTGTTCTATCGTCTGACTCCGGATAGCGAACTTATCTACATGGGTAAATATTCGTTTAACAACGATAAGAGTACGGAATCCGTGTATGGGTTCCGTGACATACCCGGATTTGACAACAGCCGTGTCCAATGCTGGGAAGTGCTGAACAACGGCAATCACCTGGCATTGTTCCAGGACATGGATAATTTCGATACGGAATGGGATCAGGCATACGAATCCCGTTATCCGGACAAAAGTACGAATACGGATGATTTGAAAAGATTCTCCGGGTGGGTTGTCTCTACAAAGGATAACGTGGAGAAATTCAAGGCGGAGAAATGGAGTCATCTGGACGTTTACAAGGAAGCCGCCTATTACGCTTATTGCATGCGGTTCGGTACGGTTGACCAGATTGTCAAGAACTCCATGCTGACAACCGAAGACGGGGAGAAGTGGTTCCATATCAATTACGATAACAAGTCAATCCTAGGATTAAGAAACGACGGCCCGTTAATCTATCCTCCTACGATAGACCGCCAGACACTTGATACCTCCTATGCGGAAACTGTATACGCGTATGCCGGACATGATTCCACTTTATGGAATAACTTCGAGGCTGACGATGAGTTTATGAAGATTGTCGCTGAAGTGGACAACGCCCTATACACGGCCGGACTAACTTACGCCAAGGTTACGGATATGTTCGACAACCAGCAGGCCGGCAAGTGGTGCGAGAGAGTGTACAACCAGGACGCCCAATATTCATACATAGGCCCGTACACTGATTCCGGTATTAACAACCTTGTTATGCTGCAAGGTTCTCGAACATCCCACCGCAGATGGTGGTTAGGCAGACGGTTTGACCTGTACGATAGTAAATTTGTATCCGGAGCTTACAAGGCAAAGTCCATCGAATTTAAAGTAGCCGCCGCTCCTGCCGGGCTCACATTCTCTATGACGGGTGGAATCGGTATGTATTACGGCTACGGAATCAATAACGTCCCTGTTGAGACGGGAATTAAACTGTCTGCCGGCCAATCACATACGTTTACGAGTAAACAGGTAATTAACGTAGGTGACCCGGTACGTATTTATTCGGCTCCCAATGTCCGGGAACTCGACATACATAACTTCACGCCTTACCTGTCCACGCTTAATATAACGGAGGTGTACGGTAAGGATACGGGCACAAAGCTTAAAAACTGGTATTGGGCGTTGATACGGTAGGAGACGCCCGTCGTAATACTTCATTGTCCGTCATATCAGGCCTGGCAAGTGCCAGGTTATTGGAATACCTTGATATCTCCGGTTACAAGGGTATCACGGGTATCGACCTGTCAGACCATATCTATCTGCGTACCTTCAAGGCTTTTGAATCCGGATTGTCCGGACTTTCCTTGTCTGATTCTATGGTATCTACATTGGAGCTTCCGGCAACCATGCAGGCGTTACGCCTTGAAAATATGGAGTACCTTACTTCCGGGTTGAAAATATCCGGCGGCGGTAAAGGTCTGAATAACATCCTGATCCGAAATTGCGGTACACTTGACAGCAAATCATTTATGTTTGCCTGGAACAATGTTCGTACTACGGAAGATTCCATGTGTGATGTCACAGTGGAAGGAATCAACTGGACGAATGTAAACGTGGACGACCTTCTGAAATTGGGTGGTATTAAGAAGAATGGCGGTAAGTTGGTACTGAAGGGTAGAATCAGACTAGTCGAGGTGAATGAATCCCAACTCACCGAATTACTATCCATATTCGGCAATGATGTCACCAATCCGGATAATGAGTTATATATCATCGCTCCTGACGGGGTATTCCTGACAGGCCCTGCGGAAGTCCTTCGGGGTGATTCCGCAAGGTACAAGGCTTCCGTGTTTTCCGGACATGCGGGAAGGGTGGAGTATCGTATTGTTTCTTCGGGTACGGAATACCAGACTTATAATAACGTAACTATTGATAAGGACACAGGGTCTTTGACATCTAAAGAAGGCTCCTACACTGATATGAATATATCCGTAAGAGCCCGGCACTTTCCAACCGAGGGTGCCATTGTCTATAAAGACCTGCCCGTTGCTGTTCGTACAAGAACATATCCTACATCCGGTAATTTATCCGGTAATACCTCCCTGAACGGTGTCGGAAATTACACATATTCCCTTGAAACCAGTCCGGTGAATGAAAACGGAATATACCGGATCGAATGGGAAATCTCCGGTGCGGCCTTTAATTCGGGACATGTAGAATTAAAGGAAGGAGTTGGCGGGTTATGCACCGTTACCGTCAAATCAGTTCCGATGGACTTGATAACATTCGGCATAAAAGCAAAACTGATAAGGGAATGGGATAATCAGACCTTCTTAAATGTGGAAAAAGAGATTTCCCTCCTTATTCCTGGCGTGATAATGACTTCTAAGAGTAACCCTGAAGTGTTCGCTATCTGCCGGTATAACGGATGGGTAGCGGATGAAAGTTTCATGACTGAAACAGAGGCTGCAAGTGTGGGAGATATAAATGTTGCGTTTAGGGGTAGCACAATGAAAAGCTTCGATGAATTCCGCTATTTTACCGGGGTAACCGCTATTGCTAAGGATGCTTTTAATAGCTGCTCTCTCATGGAGCGCATCACTTTGCCTGATACTATTAAATCTATTGGTAGCAGTGCTTTTTTTAACTGCCGGAAGCTAAAAGAGATAATTATACCTAATGGGGTTACTGCTATTGGTCGTAGTGCTTTTCAAACATGCTTAATTCTTGAGAAAGCAGTTCTTCCTCCAGATCTTACTACGATACCTAATGGATGCTTTCAAGGCTGTCTTGGATTAAGAAATATAAATTTTCCACCTCAACTAACCGGCATCAATAGCTATGCATTTTCAGGAACCAGTTTTGAAAATATGGTGTTACCGGAGTCTCTTAGTAGTTTGCATGGAACCGCTTTTAGTGGCTGTGCAAACTTAAAAAGTATTTATATAGGTAGTAATGTCGCTACAATTACCGGTGCGGTATTGCAAAATTGTCCTAAACTGGCCACCATTAATGTATCTCCTGAAAATCAGTATTTCCGTGTAGATGAGAACGTATTATTTTCAGGCAATGAGTTGATAAGATATCCGCAAATGAAACCGGAAATTGATTATTCCATTCCGGGCAATATCACCGCAATAAGGATGTACGCGTTTCAGGACTCCCTTATTGAGAATATTGATTTAAGTGCCATTATATCCATCGGCGACTATGCGTTTTATAAAAGCAATATTAAGGAAGTAATATTGAATAATATTCAGTCGCTTGGAGCTTTTGCGTTTCATTCTTGTGGAAAGTTAGAAAATGTAGAAGTAACAAGCCTTGTACTGACAAGTCAGAACGCTACATTTATACAGTGCCCGGCTCTTAAGCGTGCTTTGATGACTTCGCCACTGATAAGCGGTGGTTCTGTTTTTAATAGTTGTACGTCATTATATGATGTTACTTTGGAAAACTTACAGAAGATAGGTTCAAATATGTTTTATGGTTGCTCCGCTTTGGAGGAATTGACAATTCCTGAATCTGTGAATATGATCGATAGCGGTGCTTTTGCCAATTGCCTAAAATTGAGAAAAATGCAGATTCACCGTGATTCTGCCCCCGCTACATATAGCGGTGCATTCGGTGACAATGGGATGTGGATGGGATATAAAAATCCTGCTGGAACCAACATCCTATATGTGCCTGAAGGGGCAACCGGATATGATACGGGACAATGGTTAGACCCGTTGCAAGCGGAAGGTAAATGTAATTTCACAATCAGTTATACTTTATAGTTATGTATGTAAAAGGAAATACGGTGTATGCGGATGCTTATAAGTATCTCAAGCACAAGGAAAGAAATATAGTTGCTTTATCAGTTAAAGGTAATCCGGATGACTACGAAGAGGTGTCGATGGATATGCCTCTTGAAGTCAAGGTTAACGGCAATATGATAAGCTGGAATAAGGGGATGTTCATGAAGAATGTCTCCGACCTTTCCTACGAAGGGATTAAATCAACTATCATCAAGTCCAGATACAGTAATGATGACCAGATTGCCATAATGCTGAATAAGGATGAAAGCGAAGAGAAGAGAATGTATTTTGATAAGATGCAGCAATGGAGGGAATTTGCTGCGGGTCTAACAAAGGCCGCTCTGCTCGTCACGAGTTAACGACCTTAAAAACAAACAAAACAAACAATAAAATTAGATTCTTTTGTTTGTGTGTAGTACAAAGGTAGTATTAATATTTAGATAGAGAAATAAAATGAGTTTAAATGAATGGTTAACGATGTTAGGGGCTGTAGGTGGCACTTCTACTATAACTTGGTTTGTTACATTTTGGGTGAATCGAAAGACGAACGCTCGTAAAGAGGATGCCGGAGCTGACAGCATGGAGATACAGAACCTTTTGAGTATAATCACTGCCCAATCAACACAGATTGATAATCAAGAGAAACGCATGAGTGTAAGAGATACGAAGGTTGATTTCTTATACTCTGAAAACAATAAGCTACGCTCCGATCAGCTTGAATTGATACGTGAAAAGCATGAACTAGAACTCCGGCTCAAGGAGGCAGAATTAAAAAAGTGTGATGTGAGAGGCTGTGTCAACAGACAGCCGCCAAGTGATTATTAATTAAAATGGGAGGAAAATAAATGAAAACTATTGATTCGATTATTATTCACTGTTCGGCCACACGTGCCGGGCAAGATTTACGTGCAAAGGATATTGACCGGATGCACAGGCAAAGAGGATTCAATCAGATCGGTTATAACTTCGTCATTGACTTGGACGGAATGGTAGAGAATGGGCGACCGTTAAGCATTGACGGAGCGCATTGTAATACCAAAGGATTTAGCGAATCTTCGTATAATAAGCACAGTATTGGAATCTGCTATATCGGTGGATTAGATGCAAACGGTAAGCCTGCAGATACACGGACTACGGCTCAAAAGGCAGCATTACGTGAATTGGTCGCGAAGCTCTGTAAGGAATATCCTATAGTTGAAGTGTTGGGACACCGTGATACTTCTCCAGACCTAGACGGCAGCGGTGAAGTAGAGCCGGCAGAATATATCAAAGCATGCCCCTGCTTCGATGTTCGAAGTGAATTTTCCAATTTCTTACGCAATACAGTGATCCGACCATGAAAGCGTTACCATGGATTTTGATTGTGTTGTTAGCCTTGGCGGTTCTATTTTTGTGGAACCGCCAGCAAGAATCTGTGTCAGTATCCAGTCCAGATACAACCGAATACGTCGAAACTATTCCTTTCTATTATCCAGTAGCAAGGGATAGTGTAGTAATCAGGTATAAGTATGCGAAGTTGCCTGTCAAGAAGGATACGTGTACTTCTAAGAGGGATACTTGTCTTGCTTCTGTTGATTCCGTAGAGGTGGAGATACCTATTACCCAGAAGATATACGAAGATAGCCTATACCGGGCATGGGTATCCGGCTATGATGTCAGGATGGATAGTATTAAGGTCTATACCCGGACACGAGAAATTAGGATACCAGTACCGTTTGCAGCAAAACGAAAAAGATGGGGGGTAGGCTTGCAGTCTGGGTATGGCTATCCTAACGGGTGGTATATAGGTGTTGGCATTACCTATAATTTATTGCAGTGGTGAATGGGGTGCTTATATATACAATATAGTTAATTACTCTAAAAACAGTAAGATGTGCTCTTGGTAATCTTTTGATTTATAAATAGATATAATAATGAAATGGAAAGAAAATCATTTGATTGATGAATCTATAGGCAGTTCCACTTTATTATAAAAATAAAGCATTTATCTTTGGACATATAATTAAAATATAATCATATGAAGAATAAAACATTGTATGTCATTGGGAATGGATTTGACCAACGCCATGGTCTAAAATCTTCTTATGGTGAATACCATAAGTATGTAAAAAATAACGATCCAAATAATATTGGAGATTTCCTAAATCAGT
>ENA-ORCP01002796-ORCP01002796.1-human-gut-metagenome-genome-assembly--contig:-NODE-2796-length-13614-cov-7.160745_pt1 | contig 13614 bp, 23 predicted proteins | sample MGYA00242990_ERZ507991 | MGnify/ENA primary metagenome ERZ507991 (study PRJEB26167, sample SAMN06115496) | human gut metagenome | host: Homo sapiens | place: China:Henan | collected 2015-05-07... | reverse complement strand
GTTAATGATGATATAGATGCAGATGATACGGTCCCGATGGGAACAGCAAGTCTTAAAGAAATTGTGGAAGGAATTCCAGCACCTACATCAGAAGAAGTTGAAGCTGAAAAGAAAAATAACAGTTCTGTTTATATCGGAGTTGTTGGAGCAGTTACGAAGTTGCAGGAGGAATTGAAAAGGGCTAAGGATAAATCTTTTGCAGATCCTGTTATCAAACATTTGATTGAAAGATGCGAGGAATCGGAAAGCTTAGCTTCAGATATATGCCAGGATCATAAAACTTGGGAGAAATGTTATAAGTACATTTATGAGCAGGCAAGGAAACAGGCAAAAGGAAGTAGTTGTGCAGTTCGTGATGATGTGGTTTATGAATGGGCTGAGGATTATTTCCATAAAGACGATAAGGCTGAGGAGGATAAAAAAGCTAAAGAAGCCGCGGAGAGAAAGAAAAAGCAGGATGAAAAGACTAAAACGGACAGTAAGAAAAAGGAAGTTTCCAAGCCAGCAGTAGAGCCGGAGAAAAAAACAGAGGCACCAAAGCCAGAGGCAAAACCTAAAAGGAATAATAAGGACATGGATGGCCAGCTTGATATGTTTTCTCTTTTAGGAATGTAGGAGGCGATATGGATGAAAAAGAAAGATTTAAAAGACATACCGGTCTCAAAAGTAAATCTGGAAACAATACATGATATTGCTGTTGCGAGCAAGGGCAAACGAGGTGTGATTTCCACACAAAAGAAAAAAGTTGGTGCTGAGGAAACATTGATACTTAATGTATATCAGACCAGCGGAAGAAATAAGAGAGATATTTCGTTGATGTTTAGAGTGTTTTGCCAAAAGGAGAATTACATAACGCTTGAAGTGGAATGCGGCAAATGGAGAACGGGAGCCTTACTCAATCTGGTTTGCCGGGAATCGGGTTGGGCGGAATATTGGTGGAGCTATGAACAGCTTGAGTTCCTAACGGATATGGATGCAAAGAGAGCGGAGAGTACATTTAGAAAATGGCTAAAAACCAGAGATGAATGTGGTGTACGACCTGCATTTGCACTGTTGGAACGCTATCAGGATAAAGTCAAAGCAATGAGGCTTGCAAAGAAACATAAGAAGGAAACAGATGTTATCGATCAGGAAATGGAGCGATTCAAAGCTTTGCCAGATGATTACCAGACATTTGTTGAAGAAACGGTATTCAAGGATGAAAATTATATTTTTTACAATACCGACAGAAAGGAAGCCTATTGCACAAGCTGCAAGCATACTTTCATCTTGGAAAATAAGCATTTGAAGCATAAGACAATACCTGTTTGGAATAACCAAGACGAGGTCAAACACAATCGAATCGTAAGGTGTCCGTACTGTAATAAATTCCTCCAAGCGAAAAGTGAGGGAATGAGCAGACAAAGTCTTGTATCGGTTGCATGGAGCGTGTTGGTTCAGCCAGATGGAGAAAACATTCTGACAAGATATTTTTGCCATGTAAAAGATTTCAGACTGGATTTTCATAATCCGAGAATAACCACAAGTGAAGGATATCGAACAATACACAGAGATAGCGGTGTCACTGATTATATGTGGGCGAGATATAAGAACACTGATATGAGGTGGTGCTATTACAGGGATAGATACACAGGATGGTACCCTCCGTCAGAATCAATATATCCAAGAAGTGTAGTTATGTATAACCAGGAACTTGCGGGCGATATAAAGGGGACCTGTATGCAATATAGTGTTCCAGATGTTTTTATCAATAAGATTGCCGACGATCCAAGATATTTTAACACACCATGGTTGATAGATAATTACTTCAACTCATACAGGAAATATCCATTTATAGAACAGCTGTTAAAGGTTGGATTCTATAGAATGACCAGAGAGTTTTTGGATGATAACAGACAGAACGAAAATGTATTCAATAGCGGAAAGAGAAACATTATGGAAACCCTTGGAATCGGGAAAACACAGTACAACATGCTTCGAGAAGTTGGAGACCCCAGCATAAGGGACTTGGAGATTCTTAGATATAAGCCAGACTTAAAGAGGGATGAATTCCAAACATTAAGATACATCACAGACAATGGACGAGCGAATAATTACACAAATTACATTGACATGATGAAATACACCACTCTCCATAAGGTCTGCCGCTACATATCGGATAAGAAAATAAAATATGATCATGATTACTTTGATTATATCGGATGGATTGAAAAGATGGGCTATGACATGACCAACGAGTTTAATCTGTTCCCTAAAAACTTTGTGAATGTACACGATGAAATGTCAAAACAGTATGTGAAATTCAAGGACAAGCAGGCGAGAGAAGATGCCAAGAGATTTAATCAGACCTTGAAGAAACTGAGAAAAGAAACAAAGGATGTTGAAGCAATGAATCTCAACATAGAGGGACTGTTTATAAGGCTTCCGAATCGTTTAGAGGAACTGAAAAAAGAAGGAGAAGCATTACATCATTGTGTTGGCACCTATATGGAGAGAGTTAGAAAGGGAGAAACCATGATTTTCTTCATTCGGAGGAAAGAAGAGCCGGAGAAACCCTACTACACTTTGGAATGGCATGGGAAAGTAGTCCAGTGCAGAGGTTCTCATAATTGCGATATGACACCAGAAGTAAAAGCGTTTGTTCAGATATTTCAAGAAAAAATGACGGAATATGCGAGCGAACCCCAAAAGCATAGAAAGGCGGGATGATAATGGCAGATAAGCAGAGACACAGAATAAAAAATCTACTACAGAAGCTCAATGACGAGGATAGAAATTCACTTTGTTGCCTGTTGGTAAAGGCAGGATATGCAGTGAGAATTGGCAAAGAGCGACCAGGAGGAAAAGGACAGACAATGTACTTCGTGGAGTATTGGGTGGAGGGAGATGATACAAATGCTGAAACAGGTAACTAGCTTGATAATACCGAAGTTTATTGCAAGGAAACCCAAAATCAAGCACGGAACATACAACAAGTATGGCTTTGTTATTACGCTTCATCAGTATTGTATCTGTCCTAGATGTAACCATATCCTCAATGCCGGTCCAGATTATCAGCCGGATTATTGTAGTAAGTGCGGACAGCATGTTAATTGTTCAGATGTTCCATGGGAAGAGGAAGTTCAGCTTGGATATGTCAGAAAGGAGGAACGCTGTGAATAAATCAAAAATTGAGTGGTGTGATCACACATGGAATCCTATTACCGGATGCCGGCACAATTGCTCATACTGTTACGCAAAAAGAATGACAGCAAGATTTGCGGGAGATGTAAGACTGAATCTAATGGCGAAGAAAGATTACTCAATAGAGCCTGCGGCAGATAATTCAGACAATGTATTTGTTTTGGAAGAACCAATGCTAAACGAAACAGGAAATACATTGGTTTATCCATTTGGATTTGAACCTACATATCACAAGTACCGCATGGATTATCCAGAAAAGCTCAAAATGGGAAATAACATTTTTGTCGGGGCAATGGCTGACATATTTGGGAAATGGGTTCCGGACGAATGGATCAGAGATGTAATGGAAACCTGTTTGGATAACCCAATTCACAATTACCTGTTTCTTACAAAGAATCCGGAGAGATATACGGAAGTTGGAGTGCCGGCAGGACTGGAAAATATGTGGTACGGAACAACCATTACCTGCGATGCGGATGCTGATAGATTTAATTATCTTCCTGCTGGATGTAATACGTTTGTCAGCATTGAACCACTAATGGGGGACACTGTTTCTAAGCATAATGTGATGTTTCGACAGGTTGATTGGATAATCATCGGAGCAGAGACGGGACGTAACAAAAATAAAATAGTGCCAGAACTGCAATGGATAAAAGATATTGTTGTAAAAGCTGATTATAATTCTGTGCCAGTTTTCATGAAAGATAGCCTGATTCCTATTGTTGGAGAAAGCAATATGAGGCGAGATTTCCCGGAAGAACTGAAACGCAAAACTTTGAGCAGTAAGTTGCAGAACAAGTTATATGATACCTGTTGCGTATGCAAGGACCAGCAGAGGAAACAGGACATGGTCACTCTGTTGGCAAGAAGGCATCGCGGCACACAACCGAAGCAGTACGGATTTATGTGCGTAAAGTGTTACGAGAGTTTTTGTAATACAAATAGTTTAGAAATACCAGAATTTAAGAATATGGAGGATTAACAAAATGAACAATGCAGAGAACAGAAACGAGAACAACAATGTAGTATTAGCAGGAGAAGTTGCAGGAACACCGGTATATAGCCATGAAGTATTTGGAGAGGGCTTTTATGTATTTGATATGAATGTTCCGAGAACCAGCGGTATTGCTGATACCGTGCCGGTGATGATTTCCGAAAGAATGTGCAATCTTGAAAGTATCAAGGTTGGAAATTTGTATGAGGTTGAGGGTCAGTTCCGTTCCTACAATAAGCACGAGGAAAGAAAGAACCGCTTAGTGCTTTCAGTGTTCGCTACAGAGATGAGAGAGCTGGATGAGGAAGAGTTTGTTGGAGAAAACAGCGTAGTGATTTGGGGTTATATTTGCAAAGAGCCTGTTTACAGAAAAACACCCCTTGGAAGGGAGATTGCAGATTTGCTCGTTGCTGTTAATAGAGCCTATGGTAAGTCGGACTACATCCCTTGTATCGCTTGGGGAAGAAATGCGAGATACGCTTCCACTTTAGAGGTTGGGGAACCTGTGAAGTTAAAAGGTAGAATCCAGAGCCGTGAGTATGTGAAGAAAATCGGCGAGGAAGAAACTGAAACAAGAGTGGCATACGAGTTGTCGGTAAGCCAGATTAACTTATGCGAATGATATGAGGTACCGGAATAGTGAAGGGTACAAAGATTATACTGCTGGCATTGCTATAGGTAATGTCAGCAGGGAAGAACGGAAGGAGCGTAATAAGATGGCAAAGAGAAGCTGCAGACGAACCGAAGATGAGAATAGAATCTATGAGAAAGCTGTTAAGTGGCGAAAAATGACCGACGAGCAGTTGGTTCATTATGTGGAGGATAGAGTTGAAAAGGCGAGAAGCGAAGGCTTTAATCAGGGAAAAGCACAGGCTCGCACCATTAACATCACTGATGTTATTGAGGAAATCGGAAGAGTAAAAGGCATTGGTACCACAAAGCTTGCTGACATTAAGGCAATTTTGCAGAAGTATTTGGAGGGGTAATATGGCGGATCCACGAAGACAGTATATCGGCAGAAGGAGTAAAGCTGCCGGAGAAACATTTGAGAGGTGGATTGAAAGTGCCTGTCAGTATTACCTTGATTTGGATATTGCTCACATAGAGAAAACTCCGGAACCATTTCATATAACGGGAACACTGCCACAGGGTAAGGTTGCTGGTTATTATGAAAAGAAAGGTCAGCCGGACTACAAAGGAATCTTGTGTGACGGTACCGGAATAATGTTTGAAGCAAAACATACGGATTCCGACAGGATAAAGCAGGAAGTAGTTACAGATAAGCAATGGGAAAGCTTAGATATTTACGAGAAGTTTGGTGCTCATTGTTTCGTGATGGTGTCGATTGGTCTGACAAAGTTCTATCGTGTGCCATGGAAGGTGTGGAAGCAGATGAAGGAGTTATTTGGACGAAAGTATATGACTGAGTCGGACTTAGCACAGTACCAGCTGAAAGAAAAGTGTTGCACCATATTGATTTTGGAAGGAGTTGAACTTAGAGATGAAGATTGAAAAAACAGAGCTGGCAAAGAAGATATCACAATTAAAGAGCGTGGTGCCGAAGAAAACCACAATTGACGCTCTACAAGGCATTTTGGTTGACGAAGGGTATTTAATCGCCGCCAACAATGAATTGACCGTCAAGGCGAAATTAGAGGGCATAGAGGACGAGAAATTTATCATTCCGGCAAAAGCATTTGACCTCATAAACAGTCTTCCGGCAGGAGAGGTTACGATTACACATAGCAAGGATGAGGTCACTATTCAAATGGGCAAAATCAAGAATAAGTTTAAGACGCATCCGGCCGACAATTTCATTTATACCAGAACGAGTATAGAGGCAATCGGTGAAGGAGAAGCTGCCGTATCATCAGACAAGATGAAGAAAGCAATTTCTCATGTTCTCTATGCAATACCGGCTACAGCTGGAAATCAGGTAATGACAGGTATGTACATATCGTGTTACGGAGGCAAGATGGACTTCGTTGGTCTTGATGGACACAGAATTGCGTGGGATAGCATTGAGTATGACGGAAACTTCGGTCTGATTATTCCGAAGCCTGCGCTGGAGAAAATACTGCAGTTAGATATACAGGGGGATATGAGAATATCTTATGATGCCAACGGAGCACTTTTTGCGACAGAAGAATTTGAGGTCTACACAAGACTGATACAGGGCGAATACTTCAAATATCAGAATATGTTCGCAGAAGGAAGTATTTATACAGTTGTTGAGAGAAAGGTTCTTTTAGAATCCATTAACAGAGCCCAGCTCTGTGGCTTCATGGAAGACAAGGCGCCGGTTATCTTGGATGTGGTTGGCAGCCTCATCCGCATTGAGTATAAAAATGCTCAGGCAAATTACGAGGAGGAAATTGCGACACAGGTAAATGCCGGCGATGGATTAAAGATTGGTTTCAATCCTCGACTGCTGATAGATAGCTTGAAGTCGTTTGACTGCGACAATGTATCTTTATCATTCACAAGTAACAAAATGCCGCTAATCATCAGAGCAGAGGACAGCGATATGACAGCGTTGGTACTGCCTGTAAATATTAAATAACAGGAGGTTTGTATGAAGCTTGGAGAAGACGGAATGAAGACCAGTGCTAAATGCACCATCACTAAGAGTAAGCAGCCTAAAAAGGGCAGTATGAATGTTGACATTTACGATTGCACGGTACTTAGCAGCGTAACTACCGGAACTACACACATTGATATTCCGGAGAAAAATATCAAGGTCAGCATCAGAACACAGGACCTGCTGGCTGTTATGAATGCCGCAAATCAGAAGTATATGGAGTTGCGACAGAATGAACTTGGTACTCCTTTGGTCAAGGATAATATATCACACAGTAACTCGGAGGAATAGGAACATGGAGGAGGGGAACCTTCTCCGGAAAGGAGAATAAATTTGAAGACAATAATGAAGTATCCAGGAAGCAAGTGGTCTTTGACAGATTGGATAATAAGTTATTTCCCTGAACATCACAGCTATTTAGAACCGTTTTTTGGAAGTGGAGCTGTTCTGTTTAATAAGCCAAGGTCAAATATTGAGACTGTGAATGACTTGGATGGAGAAGTGGTTAATTTGTTTGAGTGCATAAAAGAAGATCCGGAAAAGTTGGCACGAAGCATTTATTTGACACCATACGCAAGAGAGTTATATGAGCAGGCTTTTAGCAGCAAACCAGAAGATAAATTTAGCAGAGCTATAAATTTTTATGTGAGACTAAATATGGGACACGGTTTTAGAACCACGGGAGAACGGGTTGGTTGGAAAAATGATGTTCAAGGCAGGGAGAGAGCTTACGCATCAAAGGATTGGTGTAATCTTCCAGAAAAAATAATGCAAGCAGCAGAGCGACTTAGAGGAGTTCAAATTGATAACAGACCGGCGCTGGAACTGATTCCAAGATTCAATTTTGAAAATGTGTTGATATATTGTGATCCTCCCTATATGCTTGAGACCCGGCACGGGAAACAATATCGGTACGAAATGGATAATCAAGACCATGAAGCTTTATTGGATATGCTGCTAAAGCATAAAGGATATGTGATTATAAGTGGTTACGATACAGAACTTTATAACTCAAAGCTGGTTGGATGGAACAAGTATGATACAGTAGCCTATTCGCAAGTGTGTTCAAAAAAGAAAGAAGTTATTTGGATGAACTATAATCCGCCAGAAAGACAGTTAACATTTGAAGATATAGGAGGCTGGAACAATGAAGATATGTCCTAAGTGTAACAGAAGATTTGATAGACTTTTGGCATTGTCGAGAACTGATAATGAAACGATGATTTGTGATGAATGTGGAACTAAGGAGGCACTGGATGCTGCAGGGCCTACAGAGGGAAGCTCGATAAGAAAATCTATACTTGCATGCGTGGGAAGGGGCTCCACACCACAGGAGAGAGTTAGAGCAATGGTGCAGGCAACCGGCAATAAGTGGGCTGTGGAGAATTTCAACGCTACGCATAATTAGGAGGAAGCTATGACAAAAGAACAGGTAGGTTCACGAAGCTTTATGCAAAGCTCCAGATGAAGATAAAATGAGGCTGACTATAGCTTGCCAGATGAATGGTATTGACGTTCAGGATGTAGAGACAGGGTTGGCAAATGTGCTTACAGGTGTACAAAAAGCTATAAAACCAGCAATCGAATATTATAGATATTTAGGAGGAAAATAGTATGGCAAATTTTGATGAAGATATTAAGAGAATCACAGATGAAATCCTATCGGATGGAACTGTTGATCAGATTATTAGAGAAAAGGTGACGGATGGAATAGAAAAAGCAATAGCTAGTTCATTTAATTATGGAAAGCTTGAAAAGGCGGTCAAAGAAAGAGTTGAGCAGGTTTTAGTTCCGTTTATTGAAAGCTACGACATGAGTGGATACATTGTAAAATTAGACACCATTCTTACGGATATAGTCAATAAATCTAATCTTGTGGATAATAAGCAAATGTTGGAAAACTTCCAGTATTTGATGAAAGAACCTCAGATAACGGAAATAAAATTAACGGACTTATTTAAGGAGTACAAAAAATTTGTAGCTGGGAATATGGATACTTCTGGAAGAAAAGTCGAATGGGATGAATCTCCAGAGTATGAGGCGATGACTGTTTATTTTGAATTTTAGGAGGATCGTGAGAGAAGTTGGAGTTCATTCAAATATGCCACTATTGATTTTACAGTGGATGAAGAGGAACAGCAGGAGGAACTCAACAGAACAATACGTCTTTCTAAGTGGGATGGAGATAGAAAGGATGGATGGGAAATAAGAGTAGATACAAACCCGAATCTGAATTCCCTTAGAAATCTGCATGAGTTTGATTTATTACTCTTTAAGCTGCAGAGAGCAGATGTCAGAATTATTGCTGACGAGTTGAGCGATGAAGATTATGTCTATTCGGACACAAAGCCGGAGCCGACATATGAGTAATTATGAATGGACAACTGGAATTTGATGAATTCATGAATATAACAGAGGAAAAGACGTTAGAGCAGAAAAAATATAGAGTTCCGATGGCGGATCCATGTTACTACTGTTTATGCAGGTCGTGTATCAATAATGCAGAGAGCCTTACTGTTAATCCGGAAGAAGTACCATATGACTGGCGCCCGTGCTTCTTATGCGATATATGCAGAAATTTTGACGGAGAAAGCCCGGATGACATGGAGAGAACAGAGTGCTCGGAATATGTGATAGACAATTACCATGCAGCGCATAACAGGAAAAAATTGAGGATTGTGAGGTGATACCTATTGAAATACTGGTGGATTCGTATTTTTGATTACAAAACCGATGAAGAGCTTAAAGAATACACTGATATAGATGTGTGGGAGGCTCGAAGAGGAACACTTTTGGACGAGTATTATCTTTGTGGAGAAGATATGACAAGAGAAGATGCTAAAAATGCTGTTAGAGAAAGAAGCGGCGTGGAAAAGTTTGCAAAACCAAGAAAATGCTTTGGAGTATATGCTTTGATTATGGATAGCAATGCATTTTTCTACGAGAGATTCATGGTGGATGTGGATACGATTTGTTTTAATTGCCATAAGCCAATAAATGGAAAGGTAAAAGATTTTCCGAGTATAACAGCTGATAATGGAGTGAAATATCACTTCTGCTCGTATGACTGCCGCATGGTGGTACAGAGAAAAATAAATCCATATTCTGAGGGAGAGTTCCAGGAAAGAGAAGGTTATGAAAGCAATGGTGGGGTGTATGGATACATATATCATATCTATAACAGAAATACCAATATGCACTACATAGGACAGACTGTATACATGCCGTTCTTCAGATGGCAGGAACACGCAAAGAGCGGTCTCAAGGGAAATATTACAGACCTTGTTTTTGAGACTATTGCAGAGGTTCGGGTTAAGTCACAGGAGTATTTAAATAATATAGAGGCGTGGTGGATACAGAAATATATACATGAGTACGGGCGAGACAATGTGATGAATATTACTGTTCCAAAACTCACAATGGAAGATTTAATTGCAGAGTTTGACAGGCAGATTGTTGGTCAGATGGGATTGGAGGTGTGAAATGCTAATTTTACCAATTAAGAAAAAATGGTTTGATATGATACTTTCCGGAGAAAAGCGGGAGGAATATCGAGATGTAAAACCTTATTACACCAAAAGGCTTCAAAAAGTTTTCAATATGGTTGGTGATATACCGGTTGATAGTATGGAAACACAAATTCGATTTACGAATGGATATGGATACAAAGTTCCGGCTTTTATAGCAGATTGTCATTTGGAAAAGAGAACTGGACGAGAAGAATGGGGAGCTGAAAAGAATGTAATTTACTATGTACTCTGTATCGAAAAGATTAAGTGGAAGAGTATGGACGGATTAGGAGGATATCTTAGTGCTGGAGGTGGTACCGGATGAATAGAAAAGATACCACTAAATTCCTTAGCCAGCTTCTGATCAGCAATCGGTTGATTGGTCGTGGGAAGTATTGGGCGAGTGAGGTCAGTATCGATTATGGCACATCGAATGTGAAGCGAGTAGATTTTATGCAATTCGAACCCAAGGGCGTTATTTATCAAAGTGATATCGAAAAGGGTATATTTACCTGCTATGAGGTTAAGAGCTGCAGAGAGGATGTTTATAGCGGAAATGGACTAAACTTCATCGGAGAGAAGAATTATATAGTAACTACAATGGAGTGCTATAAGGAGCTTCAGCTAGACATGAGAAGCGGGAAACTTTGGGAGCATATTAAGGCTTGTTGCCCGGAGGCATCTGCTCATTATGGATTTATGGTTCCTGTTCCGTTTATGACTAAACCGGAAGATGAATATGCAAACCCTACGGAATTGGAAAAGGACGTTACTTGGGAAATGAAAGTTATTTATCCATGCAATGCGGGAGGCAGAAAACGGTCTACAACGGAGTTGCTATTCTGCATGTTAAGAAGTGGACATTAATTATTAGAAGGAGGAAAACAGAATGGGAGATTTAAGAGATAATCCATCACAGGAAGAAAGAATATTAAAATTTGTGGACGAGCTGCAGAGATTGGCTGATGAGTTGGCCATAACCATATATGTGCCGAATGGAAGTCAGCTGACGCTGGTAGACCTTGAAAATAAGCAAATTGTAAGGCTCAACATAACTCATGAAGATGAAACACAGCAATCTTCGGAGGAATAAGGATGATATGCGCTATGTGTGGACGTATCTTAAAAGGATCGGAGAGCATCGAAAGAGGGTATGGTCCTGTGTGCTACAGAAAGATAAACCCGCCGGCAGTTAAAAAAAGGCTGTCGGTGTACAGTTATAATCTTGCGGATGATGTTAATTACAATGTGCCTGGTCAAATGGAATTGAGTGATTTCATGGAAATACCAGAGGAAGGTAAGGATAATAGAAGTGATTAAGATGATTTGTGATAGGTGCGGCAGTGAGATAAAAGAAGAAAATATCGGTTACATAGCCACGAACTGGAGAAGCATGGCAGACGGAAGTTTGTTAGGAGATAACCCACACGAGGAAAAGCATTTTTGTTCGTACTGTATGAAGGAAATTGAAGAATTTGTTATCAAAACACCGGAAAATGTTATCAAAACCTCAGAAAGCGTGTCGGAACCCCCGGAAAGCGTTTCAAAAGGGGACAAAAGCGTATCAGCAGCGAAAGACCGGAATTATAGAAAGAAGGTGCAAGATGTCAGAAATTAAGTGTACAACGATAGAAAAACTTGGTATAATAAAGGAAAGCCCGAGCGGATGGAACAAAGAGCTCCGTCTTGTAAGTTGGAATGATGCGGCTCCTAAGTATGATATTAGAGATTGGGCGCCGGATGATGAAAAGAGTGGAAAGGGAATCACTCTTACAGAAGATGAAGCGAGAACTCTAATGGAGCTTCTTGAGGCACACTTTAGATAAACCGGTACCAGGGCCGGCGATGATATGAAGGAGGTCTAAAGATGGAGAATCAGGAAGCAAAACCTGTACTGGTATCGCTCACGAAAGAGGATTTGCAATTACTCTTTGAAAAGGCAGCAGAGGCCGGAGCGAAAGCAGGCATTGAGAAATATGAGGAAGAACTTAAAAGGCCTAAATTTTTCCGTACTGTGTGCCTCGTGGAAACGAGAATGTATCTTACTGTTGAATGTTATAATAATGCAACACTTCCTACAGGTCCAAATGCTTTTATTCGATTAAATAAAAGCATAATAAAAGCAGATGCATAGAGTGATGTCAGCTTTATCGAGGAATTTGTGCATTTACCCCTGTGTAAGCGGGAATGAATTTGGATTATTTTTTGAATACAATATATATTTTGCGCAATACACTGCAAATAATAACATATATAACAAAATGCTTAATATTATAGCTCCAATATTGAAATATGCTAATATTTATGATAAGCTAAAAGCGCAGTACATGGTAATGATAGTTCATTCTATCATAGCTATGAGTGTGGAGAAAGCCGCCTATGAAAGGAAGGTACATATGGGACGTTACGATGATTTTGACTTAGATATTCAGAAAGTAAAGAAAGCAAATGGTTTAGTAAAAGGTGCTTCTGACGTAACATCGTTAGTGTGTTCATTAGTTACTTTTGAATATTGTACTGATGGAACACCAGTTTGCACATCACAATCAGCATCAGGCAAGACTCAGGAGTGCTCAGCAAGCGATATGACCGCATGCCGTGGTGTTGCTAGATGCTAGGTACGTAATCTCCTTATTGTTAATGTACTTATAATGCGTCAATGTAGCACGTTAAATAGTTTGTAGCCATCAACCCGGCTTTCTCCACAAAAAAGAGGAAATTGTATGATAAACCTGGATAAATGTCGATATAATATATCTTCTGACACTGAAAGATCTCTCAAAATGTTGATTGAAAATTCTTTAAGATGGTATTTGAACAAAGACAATATAACGTTTGATGATGTGCAATTTTTGACAACAATAATGGAAATTTTCCCATTGTTAAACAATAAAGAATATTGGGAAAGCATAGGATATGATATTTGCAAAGGAATAAAGGGCAGACTTGAAAATGAAAATAGAATAATGTTTCTCGGCATGTTTTCCGGCTTAGGTAAAGAAGCGTTTGCCGTAAATATTTTTGCAAGAAGAACAGGACAATTACAAACTTTCTCTCGAAAATTGAATACATTATTGCTAGACTTTGCCTACCAGTATATCAATATGATAGAATCAAGTACGCTATTTAATAGTACACAATTTTATGATGTAATATCTGGCGTTTCTGGAGTACTATATTATCTGTTGGATTTTGAATGGGAAATACATGACAAAAAGAAAATTACCGCTATTGTAAATTATTTATTAAGACTTAAGGACGAAAAGGAATATCTCGGGGACAGAAGATTGGCTTTTTTTGTCCCTTATGAATCATTACGAACGAATTCTTTAAGAATGTTGTTCCCT
>ENA-ORCP01002794-ORCP01002794.1-human-gut-metagenome-genome-assembly--contig:-NODE-2794-length-13620-cov-2.596840_pt1 | contig 13620 bp, 13 predicted proteins | sample MGYA00242990_ERZ507991 | MGnify/ENA primary metagenome ERZ507991 (study PRJEB26167, sample SAMN06115496) | human gut metagenome | host: Homo sapiens | place: China:Henan | collected 2015-05-07... | reverse complement strand
ATCATGTGTGAGGATTATGGTAATCCATCCAGCATGCATTTTAAGGGTGTAGAGAGTGAAAAGTATCTTCGCTATGCGCGTGAAACGATAGCAAGATGTCTCAAGGTACAGGAAAAAGAAATCCTGTTTACCTCAGGTGGAACGGAATCAGATAATATTGCACTGATAGGTACGGCTTATGCCACTTGCCGTGCGGGCAGACATATTATTACAACGCAGATCGAGCATCCGGCAATTCTGCAGACATGTGCATATCTGCAGGAGCAGGGATTTGAGGTGACTTATCTGCCGGTAGATCATAATGGTGTGATCCGCCTGCATGATCTGGAGTGTGCGATGAGAAGAGATACCATACTGGTGTCCATTATGCATACAAATAATGAGATAGGCTCCCTACAGCCTGTTGCAGAAGCCGGGGCATTGATCAAGCGAATGAACCCCAATACAGTGTTCCATGTAGATGCTGTACAGGGCTTTGGTAAGTTCAGAATCCTTCCTAAGAAAATGAACATTGACCTGCTTTCTGTCAGTGCCCATAAGATTCACGGACCCAAAGGCGTGGGTTTCCTGTATATGAATGAAAAAGTCAAAGTCAGACCGATTATTTTTGGCGGCGGACAGCAAAAAGGCATGCGCTCAGGTACGGAAAATGTACCGGGAATTGCAGGAATGGCACTGGCAGTTGAGAAAATATATCAGAACCTTGAGGCGGAAAACGATAGGCTGTATGCATTAAAAGACAGATTTATACAGGGTGTAACGAGGATAGAAGATGTCAGAATCAATGGACTTATGGGAAGGGACAGCGCCCCCCATGTAGTCAGCGTATCAATCGGTGGAATCAGAAGTGAAGTATTGCTGCATTCCTTAGAGGACAGGGGCATCTGTGTATCAGCAGGAAGTGCCTGTTCAGCGCATAAGGCAACGACCTCTTCCACCTTGCAGGCAATCGGTGTAGAGAAGAAATATCTGGATTCTACATTGCGTTTCAGCTTCAGTGTATTTACAACTCAGGAGGAAATTGACTATACATTGCAGCAAATGTATGATATGATACCTATGCTTCGTCGTTACACTAGGCATTAGTATGAAAGGACTATAATATGTATAAATCATTTTTGATAAAGTACGCTGAGATCGGCGTGAAGGGCAAGAACCGATATATCTTTGAAGACAGACTCTGCGACCAGATCAGATATGCACTGACTCGTTGCGAGGGTGAATTTGAAGTAACCAAAACACAGGGCAGAATCTATGTCAATGCTTTGACAGATTTTGATTTTGATGAGACAGTTGATAATCTCAAGACTGTATTTGGTATCTCTGCCATTTGTCCCGTTGTTCATGTAGAGGATGAAGGCTTTGAGAAGCTGTGTGAAGATGTAGTTGCCTATATGGATTCTGTATATCCTGATAAGAATATTACTTTCAAGGTAGAGGCAAGACGTGCAAGAAAGAACTATCCCAAGTGCTCCATGGACATCAACTGTGATCTGGGTGAAGCGATTCTGAAAGCTTTCCCGGAGATTCGTGTAGATGTACACAAGCCGGATGTCATGCTGCATGTAGAGGTTCGTGAGAAGATCTATATTTATTCTGTAGTGATTCCAGGACCGGGCGGTATGCCAATCGGTACGAATGGTAAGGGTATGCTTCTTCTGTCAATCGATATGTTCTCCGGCGGGGAGGCGTCAGATGGCGCGCTCTACCTTGCCCGAACGGAGACAACGGGAACAAACGTAAACCGTCTTGGGTGTTCCGTTAACAACAGCCTTGACCTTGCGGATATTCGGCTTCCACATTCTGTTCGTCTTGCGATTCGAGTGGGAAACGTTATGACCGAAGGTTACGCCCTTGTTGCATACGCTGCACTTTGCCATGTGAATTACACCTCCATACTAAACTCATCTATCAAATTTTATTATATAGACATAATACGCCTAACGCGACAACCGATATTATAGCATACCGAATTTGAAAAAGCAAGAGAAAATTGCAATTTTTCAAAAAAGTTTATTTGGCGCGCTTTTCGGCAATTTTTGCGACCTGCGGCTCCATCTTCGCCCAGAAGGCGTCGGCAATCAACTGCATGCCGAGGTCGCTCGGGTGATTGAATCTGCCGTGCGTGTCGGCGCGTGTGCCGATGCCGTCGAGCGACACCCAGGTGTCGCCGAACTGCTCCGCCACGGCGCGCTTTTCGGCGTCAAGGACGGGGCGGACATAGAAGCCCTCGCCATGAAACACGACGGCGCTCCCTGCGGGGTCAAGGTAGCGGCGCATGTCGGCGTAGGCGTCGGCAAAGCGGCGCGGCGGTTCCTCTGTCGTCTCATAGTCCTTCGGCACATTGGCGCCGAAGAACATCACGATGATGTCGGCGCCGAAGGCGGCGGCATCTGCGTGCGCATCGGACGGTTTTGCGCCGTTCCAGAGGTTTGCCTCATAACTGCCGACCTGCGCGATCGCCCATGCGGGGTTCGGATCGTAGCGGCGGATGCGGTCGAGCAGCAGATGCACATAGTCGTGCGCCTCGTCGGACGCCGCCATGCCGCAGTCGTTCAGCCAGCCCATGGCGGGGCGGGGTGAATGCTTGGTGATGGAGTTGCCCGCGAAAAGAATGCGCAGGCCGCTGTTTTCGTGGATAAACACGCTTTGTCTGACCTGTCCCACGGCGGGGACATCGTTTTTCTGTAAATCTGTCATAATCGTTCTCCCTGACTTTTCTGAAAATTTTTATTCTATATGAGGTCTGCGCGGATGTAGCCGTCGCAGACCGAACGGCATCTTACCCTGCGTGCATCGCCGCGCAGATCTGCGTCGGACGCAACGCGCACCTCGGCAAAGGCGGCGGTGTGCCCGCTCCACAGCCCGCCGACCTTTTGCTCAAAGAGCACAGTCTCGGTCGGGCTCTTTTCGAGGATTTCGGCAAGGCAGCGCGCCGTGCTCTCGGCGGAAAGGGCGATCAGTGCCTGCGAGCGCGCGTGCTTGACTTCCTCGGATATCTGGTTTTGCATTGTTGCGGCGGGCGTGCCCGCGCGCTTTGAATATTTGAACACATGCGTCGCGAGAAAGCCGACGCGGCGGGCAAATTCCATCGTCTCGGCAAAGTCCGCATCGCTTTCGCCGGGGAAGCCGACGATGAAATCGGTGGTGAACTGTACGCCGGGGAGCGCTGCGCGGGTGGCTTCGATATTGCGGAGTACCGTCTCGGCGTTGTACTTGCGCCGCATGGCGGCAAGCGTGCGCGACGCGCCGCTTTGCACGGAAAGGTGAAAATGCGGCGTGAGTTTTTTGACCTTCGCGATGCGTTCGAGGAAGGCGGGGCGCATCAGCGTCGGCTCAAGCGAACCGAGGCGAATGCGCGCGATGCCGTCGATGCCGTCCACCGCGTCGAGCAAATCGCAGAGGCTCTCGCCCGTGTCCGCGCCGAAGGACGCGGTCTCGATGCCGGTCAGCACCACCTCGCGCACGCCCGCGTCGGCGAGTGCGCGCGCCTCGGCGACGACATCGGCGATTTTCTTGGAGCGGACATGCCCGCGCGCGTCCGGAATCTTGCAGTAGGCGCAGCGGTTGTCGCAGCCGTCTTCGATTTTGATATACGCGCGCGTGCGCGGCGCGTGCGTGATGCGCATGGCTTCAAAGCCTGCGCCCTCGAGCGGCGTGATTTCGATTTTCGGGATTTCTCTTCCGTCGAGCAGTTCAAGCGCGCGTGTGACCGTGCGCAGCTTGCCCTCGCTGCCGCAAACATATGCGACGCCGTCGATGGCGGCGACCGCCTCGGGCGACACCTGTGAATAGCAGCCGCAGACCATGATTTTCGTCTCGGGCGACTGCCGGCGGAGACGGCGGATGAGCTGGCGGCACTTGCGGTCGCCCTCGGCGGTCACGGTGCAGGTATTGATGACGGCGACATCCGCGCCCTCCTCCACGGGGGTAAAACCGGCGCGCGCAGCTTCCTCGAGAATCGCTTCGCTCTCGTACTGGCTGACCTTGCAGCCAAGCGTGTAGACTGCAAATGTCCGATGCATAGACCCGCCTCCTTTGCATAGAAAAATCCAACCACTTTATCATAGCACATTTTTTTCGCCGCGTAAATAGAAAAATGTGCGTTTCTGCCGGTAAAAATGCATGAAACGGCTTGCAAAACGGGTGGGTACGGTGGTATAATATCTTGAAAACAAAATAGCCGAAAGGCGGACTGGAGACACAATGAGTAAATTACATGTATTCGATCATCCCCTGATTGCGCATAAGCTTTCGATTATGCGTCAGACGAGAACGGGTTCCAAGGACTTCCGCGAATTGCTCAACGAGATCGCGATGCTGATGGGCTACGAAATCACGCGCGACCTGCCGGTTGAGGACTACGAGATTGAGACGCCCCTTGAGAAGATGGCAGGCAAGCGCATCTCCGGCAAGAAGCTGGCTATTGTGCCGATTCTGCGCGCAGGCCTCGGCATGGTGGACGGTTTGCTCACCCTCGTGCCGGTCGCCAAGGTCGGGCACATCGGGCTTTACCGTGACCCCGAGACGCACACCCCGGTCGAATACTACTGCAAGCTGCCCGAGGATATTGAAAACCGCATTGTCATTCTGGTTGACCCCATGCTGGCAACCGGCGGCAGCGCGATTGACGCAATCAATATGCTCAAGAAGCGCGGCGTCTCCAACATCCGCTTTATGTGTCTCGTTGCCGCGCCCGAGGGCGTTGCCGCACTCCAGGCGGCGCATCCCGATGTGGATATTTTCACGGCGGCGCTCGACCGTCAGCTCAATGAGCACAAGTACATTCTCCCCGGTCTCGGCGACGCCGGCGACCGCATTTTCGGCACGAAGTAAGCTATGCGCATTCTGACCGTCGGGAAAAACGACGCGGGGCAGCGGCTGGACAAGTTTCTTGCAAAGACGCTTTACGGCATGCCGCCGTCGCTGATGTACCGGCTGATCCGGCAGAAGAAGATCAAGGTCAACCGCAAACGCGCCGAGGGCGGGCAGATGCTCGCCGAGGGCGATACGGTGCAGCTGTTTGTCGCCGAAGATTTCTTCGCGGGCGGCGAACGGAAGGGCAGCGAGGGCGAGCTTTCCCGCGTGCGCCCGAATCTCGACATCGTCTATGAGGATGCAAACATCCTGCTGCTGAACAAGCGGCCCGGCGTGCTGGTGCACGACGATGCCGAGGGGGAGAGCGACACGCTCCTTCTCCACGCCAAGGCGTATCTCTATCAGAAGGGCGAATACGACCCGGCGGCGGAGCAGTCCTTTGCGCCCGCGCTCTGCAACCGCATCGACCGCAACACGGGCGGCGTGGTGATTCTGGCGAAGAACGCCGAGGCGCTGCGCGTGATGAACGAGAAGATTCGGAACGGCGAGGTCAAGAAGTTTTATCTTGCGGCGGTGCACGGTATCCTGCGGAAGAAAAGCGACACGCTCCTTGCCTGGCTGAAGAAGAATGCCGCGACCAATACCGTGCGGATCTACACCGCGGCGGACAAACCGCGCGATGCCAAACGCATTGCCACGCGCTATCGCGTCCTTGCGGAGAAAAACGGCGATTCGCTCATTGAAGTCGAGCTGCTCACCGGCAGGACGCATCAGATTCGTGCCCAGTTTGCCGAGATTGGGCATCCGCTGCTCGGCGACGGCAAGTACGGCGTCAACCGCGACGACCGACGGCGCGGATATAAGTTTCAGGCGCTCTATGCCTACCGTCTCCGCTTTGACTTTGCGGATGCGACAGGCGCGCTCGGCTATCTTTGCGGCAGGGAATACCGGCTGCCCGAGGGGGCGGTCTGGTTTGTCTCGGATTTTATGGAATGAGAGGTGCTTTGGATGGTACGCATTGAAATGGAAGACGGCGGCGTGATCACGCTCGAGCTCGATCACGATGCCGCGCCGAAAACGGTTGAAAACTTTGAGAAGCTCGTGCGGGAAGGATTTTACGACGGGCTGATTTTCCACCGCGTAATCCGCGGATTTATGATTCAGGGCGGCGATCCCACCGGCACCGGTATGGGCGGCGCGGACGAGAACATCGTCGGCGAATTTGCGCTCAACGGGCATCCCAACCCGATCAGCCACAAGCGCGGCGTCATCTCCATGGCGCGCGCGCAGGATTTCAACTCCGCGTCGTCGCAGTTCTTTATCGTGCATGAGGATGCGCCCTATCTCGACGAGCAGTATGCTGCGTTCGGCCATGTCGTGGACGGCATGGACATCGTGGACGAGATCGCCAATGTCCCCACCGGGTACATGGATCGTCCCCGCACCGATATGCGCATGAAGAAGGTCACGCTGGTCGAGGACTGAACCGAATTGAAAGAAAAAACGGAATGCTCCGGCATTCCGTTTTTTGTTGTTGTGAAAAAGTTAAAATGTTAATTTCCACCGTGTCGTGCGGTTCTATCCAAGCCTCCCCCCGGTAAAGGGAGTGTGTCCCGGAACGCGATGCGTTCCTAATGCGTTTCCCTTGCGGGAAACATCACGCTCCGCATGACGGAGGGATTGTTTTTGTAAGGAACAACCCCTCAGGCGGCTATCGGTTGAGGATGTTTTTCGGTTTCGCTCGCGAAATCGTCGGTGTTCAGCCGACGAAGAAAAACTCCGCGAGACGCTTTGCGTCTCGTACAGCTCACCCCTTGCACAGGGGAGCCTTGTTTGCGCCATTTGCTGATTATTATTTATTCTTCTGCCGACAGATTTTTTCGATCAGATCGGTCATCAGCGCGTCGCGGTGGATGGAGTAGACATAGCGCATGGTTGCGCCGTCCGCCGCCGCGTAGCGGTGGTCGTAGGTCGGCAGCGCCGTCGGCAGAAGGCGCGACGCCATGAAGCGGTCGCCCGCATTGCAGAGCCATGCCACGGCGGTGACATCCCAGATGACGCGCGTCCAGGCGCCGCGCGCGTATTTTTCGGCGGCGGCTATCGTATTTTTGCCGAGGTAGTCGGCAAGCGGGTCCTTGCCGAGCAGCCAGTATTCAATTTCGGGCTTCGAGAGGGTGAAGGCATCCACCACGCCGAGGCAGGGGAGCTGCACAAAGGGTACGCCGCTCTGCATCACGACGCGCGCCGCCGCGATGTCCTGCATCAGGTTGAACTCGCGGTTATCCGCATAGTGGCGGGCGTTGCCGCCGAGCCACACGACCACGCAGTTTTCGGCAATCTGTGGGGCAAGGAGCAGGGCGGAGGCGATGTTGGTGATTGCGCCGATCGCCACGACGTACAGCGGGTGCTTTGGCGAATGGCGCATCGCCCGCGCCGCGAGGTCTTCCGCCGCCGCAGAGACGACGGGCGTCTTCTCGTCGGACAGAAACTGCGTCGAGCCGCGGAAGACCGGGACGCTGGCCCCGAGGAGCGCCAGCACCTTGTGAATCTCGTCATAGCTTTTCTCCATGCCGTCCGCCGGGCTTGTCGAATTGGCGTTGAAAAAAGGCGCGGCGTAGATGGCGGCGGTGCGGATGTCCGCGCCCGCGCGCAGCAGATAGGCGATGGCAAACTGGTCGTCGATCTCGTTGAAGGTGTCGGTATCCAGCACCACGTCGATGGCGCCGGTGGGCACGCACAGGTTTTTCAGTCTTTGTTCTTCGGTCATAGGTTTCTCCTATTTTGCGGCAGGCTGCCGCTCACGCATGCCGGGCATCGCCGCGCGCACTTCGGCAAGCGTGGGAATCGAGGGCGCAGCGCCGCTGCGCGATACCGCGATGGCAGCGGCGGCAGATGCGGTTTTCAGCGCGTCCCGGTACGCTTCGCCGCGCGTTATGGCGGCGGCAAAATAGCCGGTGAAGGTGTCGCCCGCCGCGGTGGTATCGACCACGGTGGTCTCAAATGCGGCCTGCCGCAGCGTCTCGCCGTCGGCGACGAGCATGCAGCCGTCCGCACCGAGGGTGAGCAGAATCTGCAGGTGCGGATAGCGCGCGGCAAGGTTTTGCAGGCAGACTGCGAGGTCGTCGTCGCCGCCGAGCGCGCGGATCTCCACCTCATTGAGGACGAGAATGTCCAGGCAGGCGAAGTCCACTTCGTGCAGCCGCTTGTTGCAGGGCGATGGATTGAGCAGAATGCGCAGCCCGCGCTGTTTTGCGCGGGAAACTAAATAAGGCAGATTGCTGATTTCGTTCTGCAGGAGCAGCAGGTCGCCCGCCTCAAAATGGGCAAGCACGGCGTCGATGTAGGCGTCCGTAATGCTTTCGTTTGCGCCTGGATAGAGGAAGATGGAGTTTTCCCCGCCCTCGCTGACCTGAATAACGGCATGGCCGCTGGCGCCGTCCGTCTTTTGCAGGAGCGAAATGTCCACGCCGCGGGACGAAAGCGTCTCGGTCAGCAGTTCACCGTCCTGCCCGACCGCGCCCGCAAAGCGGACTTCCGCGCCCGCCGCCGCGGCGGCGATCGCCTGGTTCAGCCCTTTCCCGCCGGGGAAAACGGCATAGTCGCAGGTGCGCTCGGTCTCACCCGGCGTGACGATATGGTCAAGCCGATAGACACGGTCAATGTTGCAGGAGCCGAAAACAAGCAGCTTCATGCGCACCCCTCCTTTTTCGTAACAGATATACATCCCATAGCATACCACAAAACACCCGGAATCGCAAGCAACAGCGAAAAAACTCTTGCGAAAAACATAAAAACGCATCTAAAACGAAAATAGAATAAATATTTTTAATTCTACTATTGACAAACAAGAAAAAATATGCTATCTTATAAGCACGAGGTGATGCACATGCAGAACAGCAGAATGAAAGAATGCCCTGCCTGCGGCGAAAGGCTGCACATCGGGCGCTTGATTTGCCCGGGCTGCCGCGCGGAGTTCCCGACCGACACGCCGCTTTCCGCGTATGACTATTTGACAGCGGACGAAAGCGCGTTTCTGACCGCTTTTCTGACCTGCCGTGGCAATCTGAAGGAAGTACAGGCGTCGCTCGGCATTTCTTACCCGAGCGCAAAAAAGAAACTGGACGGCGTCCTGGAATCGCTCGGCCTGAAAGAGAAAGAGACTTTTATCAATATAAAGGAGAATCCGAATATGTTTCATTTTTCCGAGGCGCGCACGGGCAGCACCCGCGCGTCCGACATCGTCAAGAATAAGCTGCTTGCCTGCGGCGGCAGCGCCGTGATTCCGATGGCATCCGGCAAGACCTGTCGCATCGGCGCACAGCCGGACGGTAAAACCTTTGTCAGCGACAATCTGAACTTTTCGCTGGACTATACGATTTTTGACCTGATGGCAGATTTCCTGCTCCGACAGGGCGGCAAGGCGCGCAAGGGAAACGGACGGAATTATCGCTGCGGCGAGGGGGACTGCACCGATGATACCGTGGTCGGCATGCTTGCTAAGGATTACTTCGAAAAGCAACCCGGCGAATCGACGTTAGACCCTGTCTTTGTCTTGGCGGCTGTTTTGGATTGGGCGGGCATTGCGCACAACGGTCGCGGTTATCTGGAGCTGACCGCCGACTATCTTGCCAAGGTAAGAGGGTGAGCGTATGCTGTGGTATTTGTTTGTCGGCATCGTGAATTTGTTCTATAAGATTTTTTTCAAAAATCCGTATTAAAAGCCGTGGCGTCGTACCGCCTGAGGAAGGACTCTATATTGTCGGTGCGACGAGATACAAATTGTTTGGCGTGGCATGGGGCGAATTTTACCGTGTCCGAGGGGCGGATTGGGAAAGTGATTTCCCAGACGCGGTGGTTGTGAGCGAGCGGCCCTTGATGCGCTCAGCCACTATCTGTTCTATGTTCTGGATGAGGCGTTTGAGTGCGTTGCCAAAAGCTATGATTTGGAGTTTGAAACTGGAATCAAAAACTGAATAAAGGAGGGGTAACCATGAAGATTCAACTTGTAGCGCGTCAAGATATCATTCCGCCGTCTTTGGATGGATACTATCGAAATGATGCAGATTTATGTGCTTTGGATGGTATTCGCTTTGGCAAAGTGGTGGAAATTGACGATAAAGCAAACCTTGCGGATATGCTCCCGCAATTAATTGATGCTTTTGAAAAAGAACATCCGGATTGGCGTGTTGATCGATACTCGATTCGCCGTGAAGATGGGACTGAAATCTGATAATGAGAGAACAGCCTTTCAACGCTGGCGCAATAAAAAACAAAGGCTATTGTCAGACTCCACAATTTTCCCTGATTTTCTTCACTCATGCGGTTTTGACACCAAGTTGACACCTTTTTTGTTCGGAAAGTCGTGGAAAATGAGGGAAAATCTGCGATTTTGCAGACATAATCTGGATTTCATGCAAAAATGAAAAATCCTCGGAAACCCATTGCTTATGCGGGTTCCGAGGATTTTCTTTGGCAGGGGCACAAACGGCTCGGGCGTCGCGCAGCGCCGCCTATGTGTTTTCCGTGGGAAAACACGCTCGCCTTTGCGGATCCCCATATGAAAACAAAAGACCACCGAATGGTGGTCTTTTGTTTTGGCAGGGGCACAAAGGCTCGAACTCTGGACACGCGGTTTTGGAGACCGCGAAAAAAGTCCGAAAAATCGCATAAATACGCGATTCTTTTGAAAATGACATATATTCTGACATATAGAAACAGAAGAAAACGAGGCTTTGCCTTGTTTCGCCTGCGCTTTCTATTGCGATTTGCGCTATACTTATGAGCAAGGTAATTCAATTTGTGATTCTGAAGGTGCTGAAAACAACGCCATCCTTCAACGGGGACTTTATGTGCGAGGTCGCTCTGCCCAACCGAGAGATTTCTCTCGTGTATAACAAGGAGATTTTGCAGCGACTCGAAAACCTGATTCCCCAGTCCACGGCAATTTCCATTCAGGAGGCCATCTTCTCCGGCGACAACGCTCGATTGAAAGCGCAGATTCAGACATTGCTGATGCAGTCCGTGAGCTCCTTCGACACTGCCGGAGAGAACTTCTATCACGGCTTTATGTTTGGCCTGTGTGCCTTGATGAGCGGCGCTTTCTTGACCTCTAACAGGGAATCCGGAGACGGGCGTTATGATATTCAGTTGAAGCCCACGACGAAGCGGCTTCCCGGAATTTTGATTGAACTGAAGGCCGAAAAGGATTTGGACGACGAGAAGTTGAAAAGACTGTCTGAAACGGCATTGCAGCAGATTAACGACAAGAAATACGATGCCGAACTGACCGCCTCCGGTGTCAATACAATTTATAAGTATGGCGTGGCCTTCAGCGGGAAAAAGGGTGACGTGGCGGTTGAATAAATAGAATTGCTTCAGCACAGTGGAAATGCATTGCTGTTCAATATCTATGTTGGATACTTGAGCCGGAAGAACGTGGTAAGTTTGGTACCCTGCCTCTGAAGACGACTAAAAGCAAAGCGTTTGCAGCCATTTCGGTTGCAGACGCTTTTTTCAAACAACCAACATATAGCTTTCAACAGAAACATCATTGCGCCAAAGGCTATATAAGACGCATGTTTCGCTGTCTGTTTGCTACATGTGGGCATTGCATAATTGCGTTTTCTACGAGTCGAAGTGTAAATCTTTGAAATTGGTTTATACAATTGTAAAAGCGAATATTACAATGACAACATTCTTTGCACAATTTATACTAATCATAGAGGCGAAATCACAAGAATATGAGCAATTTTGCAACAAAACAAATCTGAAACACAAGGAGAATCAAAAATGAAAAACATGAAAAAAGTAATCGCGCTATTCCTCTGCTTTACAATGCTTTTTGCGTTGGTGTCCTGCTTGCCCGCAAAGCAAAACGGCGGACCCGAAAACAATCTGTCAGGCAAGAAAATCGAAATGGCGACCCAGACGGCGGGTAAATCAAATGAACTTTTGGTTAAGTTGATAGAACAGTTTAAGCAAGAAACAGGCATTGAGGTTGTCTTGACCTCCTACGACGCGAACGATTATGAGTCCGCGCTGAAAACGCGGATGGCATCGCAAGAGTTGCCGGATGTTTGGGAAACCCATGGCTGGTCTCGCATCCGCTACGGCGAGTATTTGTACCCGGTCAACAACGAGCCATGGTACGAAAGTGAAAATGAGTTTGCAAAAGGCATTCTGACCGGCGAGGGCGACACGGCATATGCGCTGATGATCTCATCGTCTATTATGGCCGTTGTCTGTAACAAGACGGCCTGCGATGCGATAGGTATTGATGTCTATTCCATTGAGACGCTTGACGACTTTACCGCAGCCTGCCAGAAGGCGGTTGATGCAGGTATTGTTCCGATGGTTAACCACAAGTCGGCAGGAGACTTGGCGCACATTGCCGGCGCTTTTACAACCTATGACGATGCGCTTAGCAGCAACATGCAGGCACAGCTGGACGGCACCTGGGATTGGGAAGACATTATGCTTGAGCTTGACTACTTCTCCAACCTGATTGATATGGGCGCATACTGGGAGGATCGCTCCACGATGGACAGCACCGCTGAGATTGAGCGTCTTGCCAACGGAAAGTCCCTGTTTTATTTTGCCAACAACAGCGGCTATGTCGGTCAGTTGCATGATTTGAATCCGGATGCGGAATTTGTCATGATTCCGTTCCCGTCTGTCAGCAAAACCGCCAAACGCTATGTTGCGGGCGGCGAAGGCTATGCAGTCGGCATCAACAAGGATACAGAAAATCTGGACGCAGCGCGCGCATGGCTGACCTACCTGTCCAAAAACGGCGGTGCGGTGGCACAGAGCTATACCGGTATCTCTTGCATCTCTACAATCCCGAGAGACGAGAGCGACTACGGCGCAAATTCGGCGTATGCTATGCTTGAAAAATATCCCAATTCCGAATATGTAAATATATGGGACCGTGAGTATATGCCGAGCGGCATGTGGGGCGTATTCGGTGTGGCTGTCGGCATGTTGTACGCAGATAATTCCAAAGAGAACCTTGTTGCAATCAAGGAATTCCTGCGTGAGAATTATGTCGAAAAGTACGCAGCAGCACATAACTGATTCATAACATTTGTAATTACATAAACCGGTATTCGAAAGAAAGTGAAGACGGTTGTCTTTGCTTTCTTCGGATGCTGCGGTCAAAGATTTGATTATGATACAAAAAAATTTGAACAACGGCGCCCTTCGGGCGGTCAACTACACAGCAGATCTTGTAACCCTCAGCTTGCTGTGGCTTGTTTGTTCATTCCCTGTGTTGACAGTCGGCATGACCAGTGCGGCACTGTTTCACACCTATGAAAAAGTGCTTATCGGTAAGGAAGGGCGGGTTATTTTGGTTTTCTTTCGCTCATGCAAGGACAATCTTCGGATTGCGTTGCCGATTGGAGCCGTACTGACGCTGATGAATGCCGCCCTGCTGTTTTTCTGGTGGGAAAGCACGCGCGAAGGCTCGCCGATTCCTGCGCTGCCGATCGTATTGAGCCTGCTTTTGCTTTTGAGTATACAGTGCTATTTTTACCCGTTGACAGGTCATTACTGTCTGAATGGTAAACAGGCAATCGCACTTTCCATGCGCATGGCTTTTGCGCATTTTCCGCAGACCTTGCTTTTGCTTGCTTTGCAGGCTGTTTGTGCGGCGGCAGTCATCCTGTACCCCCCGCTTGTAGTTATTCTGCCGGCCGCTGAAACGGCATTGGCGGAAAAAGTCCTGATGCTTTTCGTTCCAGCGGGCGTAGGATAAGGTGATTTCATTGTCGGCATACTGATAGGACATCCTGAAATAAG
>ENA-ORCP01002793-ORCP01002793.1-human-gut-metagenome-genome-assembly--contig:-NODE-2793-length-13628-cov-2.956830_pt1 | contig 13628 bp, 9 predicted proteins | sample MGYA00242990_ERZ507991 | MGnify/ENA primary metagenome ERZ507991 (study PRJEB26167, sample SAMN06115496) | human gut metagenome | host: Homo sapiens | place: China:Henan | collected 2015-05-07 | study... | reverse complement strand
TATTATGAAGGCGTCCTGCCGTATCTATAATTACCACATCGGCATTATTGGCAGTTGCGGAACTCAGTGTGTCAAAATCGCCTGCCTTGTGTCCACCCATTCCATCGGCTACTACCAGAAGATTCGGCAGCGTACCTAATGACTCATCTGTGGCAAACACGTAATCCTGGTTCATTTCACGTTTTCTTCCAACATCTGTCATAGAAAATATTTTCATATTTTATACTCCTTGCATCGTCTTGCGCCGTAACTGTCCACAGGCTCCGTCTATATCTGAGCCCATTTCTCTTCTTATAGTAACATTTATCCCGTTTTTTTCAAGTTTATTTTTGAAATTCTCGGCACTTTTTTTGTCCGGTTTTTCGTAGTTTCTCTCCTTGATCGGGTTCACCGGAATCAGGTTTAAATGGCAGTTTCTGTCCTTTAAGATTCCCATCAGCTCTTTTGCATCCTCCGGTGTATCGTTTACGCCGTGAACCAGACTGTACTCAAAAGTGATCCTCCGTCCGGTTTTTTCAAAGTAATAATCACACGCTTCCAGGACCTCATGAAGCTCGTATTTATTTGCCACCGGCATCAGCGATCTTCTCTTTTCCTGGTTGGAACCGTGCAGGGAAAGTGCCAGCGTGATCTGCAGCTTTTCTTCTGCAAGTCTCCGGATGTTCGGTACAATTCCACAGGTAGACGCCGTGATATTTCTCTGGCTGATATTGAGCCCGTGCTCATCACTGACCATGTGAATAAATTTCAGAAAATTGTCATAATTATCCAGCGGTTCTCCGGTTCCCATGATCACAATATTAGAAACTCTCTCGCCAGTGATCTTCTGGATCTGGTAAACCTGTCTTAACATCTCTGACGGTGTCAGGTTTCGTTCCAGCCCGTCCAGTGTTGATGCACAGAAACGGCATCCCATCCGGCAGCCAACCTGCGAGGATATGCATACCGAATTGCCATGTTTATATTTCATCAAAACACTTTCTACCATATTCCCGTCTTTCAGACAAAACAGGAATTTATTGGTCCCATCAATCTTTGAAATCTGTCTTTTTTCCATTTCGACTCTTCGTATTTCGTATGCTGCTTCCAGTTTCTGGCGTAAAGTTTTTGGAAGATTGGTCATTTCTTCAAAATCATCCACCAGCTTTTCATGGATCCAGGAATAAATCTGTCGACTGCGGAATCCTTTTTCTCCAATCGCCAGCATTTCTTCCTGTAACTCTTCAAATGAATACGAAGCGATATCTTTTTTTTCCATTATCTGCCCCTCCGGATAAATTTAGCAATATAGAAACCATCGGTTATATCAGACGGGAAAATCTGTTTCTCCCATTCCATGTCAAATTCCGGATGTTTTTCGGCAAACCATCCGGCGTTTTCCTCGTTCTCTGTCCTGCTGATCGTACAGGTGCTGTACATCAGTGTTCCCTCCGGCTTCACATATCGGCAAACCGCATCCAGGATCTCTCTCTGAAGTGCTGCAACTTCATTCTCCGTCTCCGGGTTCATCTTATACTTCAGATCGGTCTTCTTCGCAAGAACACCAAGGCCGGAACACGGAAGATCCGCGATCAGAACATCTGCTTTTTCCTCAGAGTCCGCATCGAAGCAGGTTGCATCCTGCTGCACTGCACGGATATTTTCAAATCCCATCCGTGAAATATTTTCCCGAATCAGCTCTACCTTCATCTCTGTCAGATCCCTTGCCTCTACCATACCTGTCCCGTTCAGGATCTGTGCCGCATGGAGCGCTTTTCCTCCCGGTGCCGCACACACATCCAGTATGTAATCTCCTTCTTTGATTCCTGCCTGCTCCGCTACCATGATCGAAGCTGCATCCTGTACCTGGAATTTTCCTTCCCGGAACGCCGGAATTGCTGCCAGATAATCATAGCCTGAGATCAGGAGCGCAGACGCAAGAAGCGGATGTTCTTTTACCTGAATGCCTTCTCCTGTCAGTTCTCTGATCAGCTCTTTTTTGGTGGTTGCATTTCCATTGATCCGGATTGTTGTTGCACGTTCTTTATAAAAACCTTCCAGGATTTCTTTCGTCTTCTCTTCTCCATAATCTCTCACCCACATACGGATGATCCACTGTGGCATAGAATACTTTACTGACAGAAATTCTTCTGCATTCTCCGGATACGCAATCTTATCAATGTTTCGCGCGATATTTCTGAGTACCCCATTTACAAATCCCCGCAGATTCTTAAAGCCTTTCCGGATAGCAAGGTTGACTGCTTCATTGCATGCTGCCGAATCCGGAACCTGATCCATGTATTTGATCTGATAGACCGCACAGCGCAGGATATTGCGGATCACCGGTTTCATTTTTTCTGTCTTTACTTTTGAAAACTGGTTGATAATATAGTCCAGTTCTATCCTCCGCTCTGTTGTCCCTTCTGCAAGCCTGGTCAGAAATGCACGGTCCTGCTTGGACAGATACTGATATTTTTCCAGCACCTGTCTGAGCACAATATGACTTTTCTCTCCACGCTCGATTTCCAGCAGGATCATCAGTGCAAGTTCTCTTGTACCTACTCCCTGGTTATTCGTCGTCATTTCTTCTTCCTCCTGTCAGGATCAGTATTCTTAAAAGCTGCAGAAGTGCAGATGCTGCACTCGCCACATAGGTAAGCGCTGCCGCTGTAAGAACACTTCTTGCCTCACGTACTTCTGATTCATATAGCATGCCTGAATTTTTCAGGATTTTAAGTGCTCTTCCCGATGCATTAAACTCTACCGGAAGCGTGATGATCTGGAACAGCACTGCCAATGAAAACATCAGGATCCCAAGATTGATAAACAATGTAGACATTTCTCCTCTAATAAATAATCCCATTATGATCAGCGGCCATGAAATCCCGGATCCAAAATTCGCCACCGGAACAAGTGCTCCGCGTATTGTCAGCGGTACATAATGCCTTGCATGCTGGATCGCGTGTCCACATTCATGTGCTGCAACTCCAAGTGCCGCAACCGATGTCGAACCGTAGGTGGAATCTGAAAGCCGCAGTACATGGTTCGCCGGATCGTAATGATCGGTCAGTTTTCCACTTACTCTCATCACCTGTACATCATAAATCCCTTCCATCCTGAGGATCTGCTCCGCAGCCATCGCACCGGTGATCCCGGCGTGGTTGCGGACCTGATCGTACCTGGCGTAGGTGGAATTCACTTTGGCGGATGCAAGGGCGCAGATGATGACGCCGATGATGACAAGGAAATAAGTTGGATCAAAATAATATGGGTAGTACATGTTTGCCTCCTTGTTGAATAAGGGTCCGCCCGGAAGCGAAAGATATTCGCACGCAGGCCCGCTCGCGCTTAGTCCGGAAACGTAGCGGTACTAAATTCGGCTTTCGCTAACGCTCAGCCTTATTAAGTGCCGACGTTTTCTATGACCTGCTTAGCGAATATCTTTCGCTTCCGGGCTACATTTTTCAATGGGTGTCGGCTGTTTGTCCTATCGTGCGGTGCACGATGGGACAAATGCGCCAAAGGGCGCGAAAAACGCTTTGCGTTTTTTTGCGCCAGATATGTTAGGTTGAAAAATATTTGTTAAATTTGCAAAGCTCAAATTCTAAAAGTAAACTCTAGCCTAATTTTGTTCCTGTTTCTATGTGGTATCCGCGTAGGAAGGCATCGGCTTCCATGCGTTTTTTGCCTGGGATCTGGAGGGACTTGATGGCTAGTCTGCCTTTGCCGGTCTGAACTTTGAAGCCGTGTTTTGTGACTTCTGTGATCGTTCCGGACTCATGAGTATCTATGGTTTCTACAACATCCTCTACTTCTGCTTCCCAGATTTTCATCGTTTTGCCTTCCCACTGGGTGTAGGCACTTGGCCATGGATTTAAGCCGCGGATCAGGCGTTCGATTTCTACTGCTGTTTTCGTCCAGTCGATCTCACCGGATTTTTTGTTGAGCATTTTTGCGTATTCGGTGGTGCTTTCGCCCTGTTTTTGTGGAGTAATGGTTCCTTCTTCCAATTCTGCAAGGGTATGGACGCAGAGTGCGGCTCCTTTTGCGGAAAGTTTATCGAAAAGGCTTCCTCCTGTTTCTTTTTTATCTAATGTGATTTCTACTTTCTCCAGCATATCACCCGTGTCAAGTCCTTCATCCATCTGCATCGTTGTGACACCGGATACTTTTTCTCCATTGATGACCGCCCATTGGATCGGTGCAGCACCGCGGTATTTCGGCAGAAGGGATGCATGGACATTGATACATCCGTACGGTGTCATTTCCAGAATCTCTTTTGGAAGGATCTGTCCAAATGCCACGACTACGCAGACATCTGCCTGGTATTTTTTCAGTTCTTCGATACATTCCGGTTCCCGGATCTTCTTTGGCTGATAGACCGGGATATTATGTGCAAGTGCACATTCTTTTACCGGAGTGAACTGCATTTCTTTGCCTCTGCCCTTTGGCTTGTCCGGCTGTGTGACAGCGAGTACTACTTCATGCCCTGCTTCTACCAGTGCTTCCAGTGTTCCGACTGAAAAATCAGGAGTTCCCATAAATATTATTTTCATCTTATCTTCCTCCCGCTTCCAGCCTAGGCTTCTTCGTATTCTGTGCTGTGAAGTTCACCTTCTACTTTTTCTACATAAAGATGACCGTCCAGATGCTCCAGTTCGTGACAGATTGCTCTTGCCATCAGTCCTTCTCCTTCGATCTCGTATTCTTTCATATCTTCATCAAGTGCTACTGCTTTTACATAATTCGGACGGGTAACAATACCGGATTTACCTGGCACACTAAGACATCCTTCTTCCCCGGTCTGCTCTCCGTTGCTCTCTACGATGCGTGGGTTGATCATGACAACCGGACCTTCTCCGATATCGATGACAACGATTCTTTTGAGGATTCCAACCTGCGGTGCCGCAAGACCTACCCCCATTGCTTCGTACATGGTCTCTAACATATCATCGATCAGTTCTGTTGTTCTTGGTGTCATCTTTGTTACTTCCTTACACACCTTTGTCAGTACTTCATCGCCTATTTCTCTGATTTTTCTAATTGCCATTTGTTCTTCCTCCTGCCTTTTCTTTTAAAATCCACTCATCGGATCAAAATCAAACTGAATCCGCATCTTTGCAAATCCCCGGTTCAATTCAATATATTGTTCCATTTTATCTTTCATTTCAATCAGGATCTCATAGGATTCCTGCTTCAGATACAAAACTTTCCGGTACACATCCTTGACCTTTCCGACTGCCGGAGCTGCCGGACCGATCACCTGTACCTTGCGGTTCTTCGTGATCCGCATTGCATATAATTTGAGATAGTGCATTCCTTTTTCCAGAAGTGCTTCATCCTCACAGGCTACCAGTACCGCCATCAGATGCTCTGCCGGCGGATACCCCATCAGTTCCCTGTAATTCATCTCTTCTGTATAAAATGCCTGATAATCCTGACGTGCTGCCGTCTGGATACTATAATGCTCCGGGCTGTAGGTCTGAATCACGACCTCTCCTTTTTTTTCCCCTCTTCCGGCCCTTCCCGCAGCCTGCGTCAGAAGCTCGAATGTCCTCTCTGCTGACCGGAAATCATCCGAGTATAAGGACATATCCGCAGCAAGCACGCCAACCAGGGTCACATTTGGAAAATCATGTCCTTTTACGATCATCTGCGTTCCGACAAGAATATCTGCCTCTTCATTTGCAAATGCAGATAGAATCTTTTCATGTCCTTCTTTGGATCTTGTAGTATCCAGATCCATCCGAAGTACCCTTGCCTGCGGAAATTCCTTTTTTACCAATTCTTCAATCTGCTGTGTTCCTGCGCGGAAACCTCCGATATGAGGGGAGCCGCAGGACGGGCATTTTTTTGCAACCGTTTCTTCGTAGCCACAGTAGTGGCACACCATTTTCCCATTATTGTGCGCTGCCAGTGAAACATCACAATGAGGACATTTTACTACATATCCGCAGGACCTGCAAGAAAGGAATCCGGCATACCCCCTTCGATTCAGAAACAAAATGATCTGTTCTTTCTTTTTCAGACGGTCTTCCATCAGCTCATGGAGCCTGTCACTTAAAATCGAACGGTTCCCTTTTTGCAGCTCTTCACGCATATCCACCGTGTAGACCTCCGGGAGCTCTGCTTTTGCAGTCCGCCTCTTTAATTCCAGCAACGTATACTCTCCCAGCTCGCACCGGTAAAAAGCTTCCATAGAAGGGGTTGCCGATCCCAGTACCACACTTGCCCCTTCCAGGCTTGCTCGTTCGATTGCCGTCTCCCGCGCATGATACCGGGGAACCTGTTCACTTTTATAAGCTGCCTCATGTTCCTCATCGATCACGATCAGCCCAAGACTCGGAAATGGGGTAAAAAGTGCAGATCTTGGACCGATCATCACATCGATCTCCCCTTTTTTCGCCCGCATCATCTGGTCATACCTCTCTCCCGCTGAAAGTCTGGAATTCATGATGGAAACGCGTTCCCCAAATGTCCGGTAAAAACGCATCACCGTCTGGTAAGTCAATGCGATCTCAGGAATCAGCACGATTGCCTGCCGCTTTTCCTTTACCACCTGCCGGATCATTTCCATATAGACCTCTGTCTTGCCGCTTCCGGTCACACCGTATAAAAGATAGGTCTTTCGGATTCCTTTTTTATAATCGTTTTCAAACGTCCGGATTGCTCTTTCCTGCTCCTCCGTGTAAGTAATAAAATGCCGCTGCTGCTCTTTTTCTTTAACCGGATTCCGGTAAATCTTATGATTTTTAATTTTCAGAACCCCCTGCTCTTCAAGCGCTCTCACCACCGTCAGCGTGATATTCAGCTTCTGGCTGATCAGGGAATATTCTACCTCTTCATCATCCAAAAGTGCTGCCATCAGTCTTGCCCGCGCTTTCTGGTTCTTGTGAAGATATTCTTCCAGCTTCTTTTCGCCTGCTTCTCTGGAAATACATCTTTTTAAAATCCGCTGTTCCTTCTGCTGCTCGGTACGCTTGATCGGAAGCACCGTCTTCAATGCCTGGATCATCGTACCGCCATAATTTTCTTTCATCCACGCAGCAAGTGCGACCAGCCTTGCCTCAATCATCACACTCGATGTATCCATGCGAAGAATATTTTTTATTTTTTCCGCATCATAATCACATGTTTCCGAAAAACCGACAATGTACCCTTTCGTTTCCCGGTTGCCACGTCCAAACGGCACAATGACGCCTGCTCCGGTCCGTAAATCTCCTTCCAGTTCTTCCGGTACACGGTACTGAAATACTTTATCCAGTTTTTCATGTGTAATATCTATAATAATGTCTGCGTACATTCTGTCTGTTCCTTTTTCTGTCTCTTTTGTGCAGCCAGCCTGACGGCTTTTCGCACCAGTTCCCGGTCATCCATCGGATACCTGACTCCCTGGATCTCCTGGTAATTTTCATGTCCCTTTCCCGCAATCAGAAGGATATCCCCTTGTCTTGCCATTTCTACCGCAAAGAATACTGCCTCTTCCCGATCCTGGATCATCCGATAGGCTCCGGAAGTTTCTTTGATGCCTTCTTCAACGTCTGCCATAATCTTCGCCGGCTCTTCCCATCTCGGATTATCTGAAGTGATGATCGTCAGATTCGCAAGCTCTCCTGCCACTCTTCCCATCCCGCTTCTTCTGCTTCCGGCACGGTTGCCTCCACATCCAAACACCAGTAAAATACGTTCTGGTTCGTAAATTCTCAGCATTTTAAGCACTTTTGCAAGACTCATGGCATTATGCGCGTAATCAATGTAACACAGGATATTTTCTCCTGCATCTACCCATTCCATCCTGCCTCTTACCACCAGATGCTTTAACACGTCTCCTGCTTCTTCTCTTTCAAATCCAAGACAGCTCACCGTCTGTAAAGCAGCCAGTGCATTGTACACATTAAATTTTCCAGGAAGGGCAAGCTCATATTTTCTATCATCTGCATAAAATACCGTTTTAAGTTCTCCACCTTCCATCAGAAAACTGATTTTTTCTGCCGTCAGTACATGACTGTTTCTAAATCCTCTTTCCTGCCCTTCTTCTTCCCGACAGGTAAATCCGTATTTCGTGCAACATTTTCTCTGGAACATATAGCTGCACTGTGCATCATCCAGATTCCCTATTCCAATCCTGCACTGTTCAAAAAGACATGATTTGTAATATCGGTATTCCCCAAGACTTGCATGCTCGCCTGGTCCGATGTGATCCTCCCCGAAATTAGTGAATACCGCAATTTCAAACCAGATTCCATCGATCCGATGCTGCTTTATTCCCTGTGAAGATACCTCCATCACCGCATAGTGGCAACCTGCTTCTACCATTTTAGCAAAATACGACTGAATGGTAAAGGCATCCGGGGTCGTATTTTGCGAAGTTACCACTTCATTTCCAAGATGGTGGCCGATCGTACCGATCAGTCCGCATTTTTTGCCAAGACTTTCCAGCATCTCCCGGATCATCACTGCCACCGTACTTTTCCCCTTTGTGCCAGTCACGCCAATCACTTTCAACTTATCAGCAGGACTTCCAAACCAGATCCTGCTGATCCCGGCAAGAGCTTCCCGTGTATCTTTTACCAGAACGACGGCAACATTTTCCGGAAACTTCAGCATCCTTCCCCCAGATACCAGTTTTTCTATCAGAATGCAGGATGCCCCAAGGTTGCAGGCTTCTTCTATATAATCATGTCCATCTGCCCGGCTTCCCTGAATGCAGACAAACAGACTGTCTTCTTCTGCCTTTTGGGAATTACAGGTAATCCCCCGGATTTCCATCTCTTCTTCTAATTCCGGCATTTGGATCACCGCATGCTGAATCCTTTTAAACAGAACCGAAAGCTTCATAAGGCTCCTCTTTTTGGACTCTTTGTTTTCAGAATATGCTGTTTCCCCCTCAAACGTCACACCGGATATGAAAATATATAAAATGGGTGGATTTCCTGCTTTCGTTTTCACGCATCCTGTGCGTTTGCAGGAACACCCACCCATCTCTCAGTCTCTATTGATGCTTTTTATCATACTCGGCAAGATATTCTTTAACATACTGTGTATCTGATTTGCAGTCCAGATACTCACAGCCATATTTCTGTCTTGTCTCATTTCCTTTTCCGGTAATCAGGAAAATAGTCTTTCCCTCTGCTTCATCCATTGCTGCTTTGATTGCCTCTCCCCGATCCTCGATCATGGCATACGGACAGTTCTGTGCTTCCACATACTGTGCGATTTCTTTGGAAATCTGCTCTACCGGCTCATATCCCGGATCTTCCGCTGTCAGATAAACCTTTTTCGCATACTGACCAGCTACCGTTCCAAGGTCTCTTCTCCGGATAAATGCTTTCTTTCCTGGGCATCCGAAGATCGATACGATATTATAATCCGGATATTCATCTTTAATTGAAGAGAACAGCTTTTCAAAACTAAGCTTGTTGTGTGCATAATCCACAACAGCGATCAGATTCTTATCTGCACTTCCATAAAGCTCCATACGTCCGCTGGATCTTGCCCTCAAAAGACCGCTGTGCATATACTCCTTCGGGATTTCAAGAAGAATGGATGCCGCAATGACAGCCAGTGCATTTTCCACATTGAAAAGTCCCGGCATCGTCAGACGGAATTCTTCATCAAACAGCTCTGTCTTTACCATAAATACCGTTTCATGTCCGTCTTTCTGGATCTCATAACCATAAACATCCGCTTCCGGATTCTTTGTACTGAACGTCAGCACCTTCTCACAGACCTTTGACTCTTTCAGAATACGGTCTGCAAAATCTGCATCCATGTTCACAACTCCGTAACGTGATTTTCCGAAAATTTTCAGTTTAGATGAAAAATAGTCTTCAAAATCCGGATGCTCGATCGGACTGATATGGTCCTCTGAAATATTCAGAAAAATTCCCACATCAAACTGCATGTTATCGACACGATTGTATTTTAACGCCTGTGAAGATACTTCCATCTCAGCAAATGTAATACCACTTTCTACGGCATGGCGCAGATGCTCCTGCAATTCTACCGACTCCGGCGTAGTAATATGGGATTCTTTCTTGATCACTCCGTCATAAATATCGATTGAAGAAAGGACTGCACTTTCCTTTCCACCGGTTGCTTCCATATAATCATCCACGATTGCTTTCATATAGTAAGCAGAAGTGGATTTTCCTTTTGTTCCGCCGATTCCGGTGATCGTCAGTTTCTTCCACGGTGCATTATTGAACTTCTCTGCAAGTGGAGGCATCGCCTTACGGATATCGTCTACCAGAAAATATGGAACATCTTCTTTCGTTTCATATTTTACTTCGCTGACATAAGCAATCGCACCTTTTTCGATCGCTGCATCCAGATACTCAGCCTTAAATGCCGCACCTTTGCAAATAAACAATGTCCCTTCCGTCACCTCTCTGGAATCATAGGTCAGATATCCTACGTTTTTTTCTTCTTCCCCATTTGAATAAAATTCTTTCATCATACGCAGGTTCTGTAACAGATTTGCGTACTCCTGTAATGTGTATTTTTCCATCTGGTATTTATCTCCCTTATATTCTTTCCGGTATTATTCCCGGTACTCTGCGCCGGATCTGATGATGGATTCTCTTACCAGAACATCCATTGCATCCATGCAGTCTGCCGGTACCTGATAATATTCTTTGAATACCGAAATCTCTGTGCATGCAAGAATTACTGCATCACAGCCTTTTGCCTTCAGATCATTATAGGCACGGTCAAATTTGTTCTTGTCTCCCGGCTTTCCTTTTTTGATATCATCATAGATCAGCGACATCACATCTTTCTGGCAGTCTTCTCCCGGAACTACCGGTGTGATTCCAAATTTTTCGCAGGCTCGGTGGTAAGTCTTTGCCTGCATCGTTCCATCTGTTCCCATGATCCCGATCTTCTTCACTTTTGGATGAGCCTCTACTACATATCTGACACTCTCCTCTACCATATTGATGATCGGAACACTTGTAGATTTCTGGATATCTTCCAGGAAATAGTGCGAGGTATTGCACGGAATCGCAATATTTTCCACTCCCAGCATCTCCAGATCTCTTGCGTCCTGTGTGATTGCTTTCAGAAACGGAAGCTTATTTCCTGTAAGGATTGCCTGTGTCCTGTCCGGCATTGTCGCATGACTTAAAATGATCATGTTGATATGCTCCTGATCACTCTCCGCCTTTGTCCTCGCGATCACTCTTGCATAATAAAAACTTGTCGCCTCCGGTCCCATTCCGCCGATAACACCTAATTTTTTCAGCATATCATTCTCCCTGTTTCAGCTTCTCTTAGCTGTAATATTTCTTAAAGTTACCAAACTGTCTGAGATGATTCTTCACCATAGCAAGATAACGTCTTGGTTTAAAATCACCTCTCTTAAATACCGGATTGACCATCTTCTTTTCCTTAAGAAGGCGTCTCATCTTCTCACGGTTTGCTTCTTCTTTGATATATTTGAAAGCAACTGCCTTCGGTACTGTCATCCAGAGATGTTCTTCTTTTGCAAATTCAAGCGGCAGTTCTTTTCCGTAAACATATTCTTCTACTACATATTTTGCAACATTGAATCCAGATCCTGTCACATAATAATTACTTCGTCCCTGGCGGGTGTTGATCTCGAAGAAACGGTATTTGCCATCACGCCTGTCATACTTGATATCAAAGTTGGAGAATCCTACATAGTGCAAATCTTCCAGCAGATTCTTCACCTTCATCATCAGCTCTTCGTTTGGCTCTGTGATGATAACTGCATGATTTCCAAGTCCGTGTGGTGTGTGTTCTTCCAGGAGTACATGTCCCAGACACATCATTTTAACTTTTCCATTCCGGTCAGAATAAGAAGTCAGAACACGCATATATTCATCATTTCCCGGAATCATATCTTGGATGATCAGTTTATCTGTATAACCTGCCCCATAGATATCCCGAATTACTTTTTCCAGTTCTTTTCTGTCCTTGATCGTGTAGATCTTATTCTGGGTTGCAAACGGATGCTCCCAGTAAGAAATACTGTCAGACGGCTTTAAAATTACCGGGTACGGGAAATTCATCTCAAAATCCAGTCCCATGGACTGATCGTAAATAATCGTTCCCGGATAATCTACCCCATGCTTTTCGCACAACTTGTAGAAAGTCTCTTTCTGCTGCAGACTGTTCATCAGATCAAAATCGATATATGGTGCGATAATATTTTTCTCAAGCTCTGCCTTATGCTTACTGATCAGCGCCACATAACTGTCACCACATCCGATGAGCATAATCTTTTTGTCTTTATGCTTTTTTGCAAATCCATTGACTGTCTGAAGAAAATAATCGTCCGTATCAATCTTCGGATTCGGATGATATTCGATGATCTTACTTCCGTAACTCGGTCCTGTTGCAAACTTTCCAAATATATATGTCTTCACCTGATACTGCTCATAAAATGCGCGGGCAACACTGTAAGTATTGATATCTCCACCAAGCAGTACCGGAATAAATTCTCTGTCTTTAAATTCCATTGTTTAAAGAAGCTCCTTTCTATCCCCTTATATTTCTACATATCATCTCATTATACTCCAGGGATTCTTTAGGTGTCAAGACACGGAAACAGCTCTGAAAGCTCTGAAAGTTTCCCGGAAAATTTTCAGAACTGTTTCTTTTCATATTTCTTCTCTTTTTCTCTCTGCTCCAGAACACTGCCCCGTATCACCGCATCCGCCCCATACTTTCCGCGGATCTCTCCCATTGCCGCACTGAGCTTTTTCAGCTTTTCCATGCTCTTCTTCGGCTTCTCAGATTTCACCTCGAATTGCAGGTCAAACAGGCTTAACTGCTCCGGTTCATCTTCATCCACAAGCTTCGCTGTGCGAACACCAAGCAATCTGATCGGCTCACCGTTCCACAACTCATCGAACAGACTGCAGGCCGCCTCGTAGATCACCTGATCTGCACCGGATGCTCTGCCAAGCTGCTTCTGGTGAGATACATTCTGAAAATCACTGTAGCGGATTTCCACACTAACCATATTGGCTTTCTGCCCTGCTTTCCTTAGTCTCTTTCCCACACTTTCTGCCAGAGAAAATAGAACCTTTTTTGCATCCTCTGCCTTTTCCACATCTTTTGGAAGTGTGGTGGAATTACCGACACCCTTTGCTGCGGTCTCCTCGGATTGCACCTTCGCGTCACCGATTCCATTTGCAAATTCCCACAGCGTTCTCCCATGACTTTTCAAATGGAATTCCAGAAGCTTCGGATCTGTACTTTGCAATCCGGCTAAGGTATTGACATAGATCACCGGCAATACTACCAAAAACGCTATTACCACGGAGAGGTTTCTGGAACCGGCCCAGATCAGGGCAAGAATCACGAAGGAGGCCACCGGAACTGCCTTGAGAAACAGCATGAAGGGCTCCAGAAGTTCTTCCAGCAGCGGAGCTGTGTATGCAAGGCTTCCAAGCAGTATTCCAACTGCAAATGCAAGCAGGAAGCCGGTACTGATGCGTCCAAAGGAGCCGGCAACAGAGCGCCAGAAATCCGCGGACGGAAGCAGTGACCACAATGCCAGCAGGGCCTCAAAAGGCCCCACCAGCATAATGGAATTGTGGACCAGCACAGCTGCAGTCTGCCAGAATGCCAGCCACAGACAGATGATAAACGGCTTTCTCAACCTACTCATGCAGATA
>ENA-ORCP01002791-ORCP01002791.1-human-gut-metagenome-genome-assembly--contig:-NODE-2791-length-13647-cov-14.779956_pt1 | contig 13647 bp, 8 predicted proteins | sample MGYA00242990_ERZ507991 | MGnify/ENA primary metagenome ERZ507991 (study PRJEB26167, sample SAMN06115496) | human gut metagenome | host: Homo sapiens | place: China:Henan | collected 2015-05-07... | reverse complement strand
GCTATTTCAACAAATGCTTTTTGGGCTCGCCAATTTCTTTTCTCGAAACATCACAATTTTTCATACATTTGCAACCTCCCTACAAAAGCAAAAAAATTATGTCATTTTTCTCTCAAAAAGATTACAAAATGTTGCATCGTCCGGTTTTTGCAGCTTTTTTATTTCTTGTATATCTTGAAAAATATTTTCAGGAATAGTTCATCCCTGTTCTTCCGCATTTTTTCGCTTCATTTCTGAAATTTTCTGAAAATCGCCTGTCATTCCCGGTTCCTGCCGCCTGCCTTTTGCAAAGAAAATGCCCGGAAGCTTTCCTAAGCCTCCGGGCATTCCGATCCGAGTATCTTTTACAGATGCAGCAGCATCTTTGCAATGTTGAAGTAGATCAGCAGCGTGGTGGTATCCACAATGGTGGTGATCAGGGGTGAAGCCATCACGGCCGGATCCACATGCAGCTTTTCTGCCGCCACCGGCAGAATGCCGCCGATGATCTGCGAGAGCAGGATGGTGCAGATCAAAGTCAGGCACACCACCAGCGCCACCGGAGCCGCGATGCGGTCAAACACCAGCAGCTTTACAAAGTTGCATACGGCCAGCGTGCCGCCGCACAGCAAGGCCACGCGGCTCTCGCGCCACAGGATGCGGGGCAGATCGCGGGGCTGGATATCGCCCACCGCCATGCCGCGGATGATGGTGGAGGTGCTCTGGCTGCCCGCGTTGCCGCCTGCGTCGGTCAGCATGGGGATGTATGCAGTCAGCACGGTCACAGCGGCCAGTGCATCCTCGTATCCGCGAATGACCAGACTGGAGAAGGTGGCACTGATCATCAGGAACAGCAGCCACGGCGCACGGCTCTTATACAGATCCCACATGCTCTGCTTGAAGTAGGGCTTGTCGGAGGGGCCGATTGCGTTCATCTTTGCAATATCTTCGCTGGCCTCGTCCTGCAGGATGCTGATAGCATCGTCAATGGTCACGATGCCCACCAGCCGGTTTTCCGCGTCCACCACCGGAATAGCCAGAAAGCCGTATTTCTCGAACAGGTTGGAAACATCCTCCTGATCGGTGGTGGTGCTCACGCTGACCACATTGGAATCCATCAGGTCCTTGATAGGCTCTTCTGTGTTCTTTGCCAGCACCAGCGCCCGCAGGGACACCACGCCGATCAGCCTGCGGCTGTCATCGGTCACATAGCAGTTGTTGATGGTCTCCTTGTCAAAGCCATTCCTGCGGATGGCCTCCATAGCCTGTGCCACGGTCATGTCCGGCCGCAGCTCCATCAGCTCGGTGGTCATCACGCCGCCGGCCGAGTCCTCCGGGTACTTGAGCAGCTCGTTGATCATGCGGCGGGTGGTGGGGTCGGCCTGACCCAGAATGCGCTTGACCACGTTGGCAGGCATTTCCTCCACAAGGTCGGTGGCATCGTCCACGAACAGTTCGTCCACAACAGCCTTCAGCTCGGTATCGGTCAGGCCGTCGATCAGCTTCTGCTGGGTCTCAGGGGTCAGTTCGGTGAACACATCTGCGGCCAGATCCTTCGGGCACAGACGGAACAGCACCGGGAGCTTTTCTGCAGGCAGATCCTCAAATACCGCCGCAAGGTCGGGCGCGGGCAGAGTTTCCATCACATCCCGCAGGCTCTGGTATTTCTTGGCATCGTCCAGATTTGCCAGCATGGTCTTGAGGGTATCGATCGAGATTTCAGACATAAAAAAGCTGCCTCCTTTTCAGTGGCAGCTCTCGTTTCTTCTTTTCAGGGAACGCAAACACGCACCGTGTGCATTCACACACAGCAGGGTCTGCGCAAAGCAGAAACGGCGGCTGCCATCATATAAAATAATCGGGGAGAAAGACTGCTGCTACTGCCAGCAGGTTCCATGACAACCACCTCGTTTTCCTGTTGTAAAAAGACACTTTTTGCCTTTTCCGCCCATTACTTTACCACTGCTTTTTTGCCGCGTCAACCCTGCTTTTTAAATTTTTCCGTTTCTTTACAAAAAGTAAAAGTGCCCGATGACATTTTTCGTATCATCAGGCACTTTTATCCTGTCAGAGCATGTCCCGGGCGGGATGGAAGGCTCTTTGCTTACAGGGTCTCTACCGTATCAAACAGGTCTTTTGCGGCTTCCACAGCATCCTTGCTGCCAAACACCACCCGCACGCCGTTTGCCATGGCGGCACCCAGCTCTGCGGCCTGCTCCTTCAGCAGTGCGGCATCCACCGCACACAGGGCCTTGCGGTCTGCCGCCATCATTTCATCAGTGATGCCGCAGAAATACCGACGGTCCGTCTCGCGGGCCTCAGCACGCGGCTTGCGGGGGGTGTCCAGCTTGGCCACAGTACCCACAATAAAATCGTTCAGGTCTTTTTCGGTGTACTCCCGTGCTGCCAGTTCTGCCGGACCTTTTGCAAAGGTGTCGTAGCTTTCCTTTACATGGGGGTCGCGGTAGGTGTACAGGTATTCCACGCCGTCCGAGGAGAGCATTCCGGTGCCGTAAGCGCCGCCCACCTCACGGATGTTGTGCCACAGGTATTCGTAGCTCATCACGCGGGCCAGCGCCTTGCGGTCGCTGCGGCGCTCCATGGGCCATACCTGTACATCGTAGTTCACACCGCCGTCAATGATAAACGCTTCGTTCACCGGCGGTGTCAGCGGCTCCACATAGGGCTTTGCCGCAGCGCGGCCCTCGGCAGCAAAGCGGCTGTCCGGCAGCAGAGTGCGCAGCTTTGCAAGGGCATCCTCGCTGCCGTACAGGCTGACCGTCAGCTCCGCGTGCTGCAGCACCTCTGTGCGCAGGGCATCCAGCTTTTCGCCCAGTGCTGCCCAATTGCCGCGCTCCTGCACGCCGCACAAGAACTTGTAATAGCTCACACCGCTGCAGCGTTCACTCACCGCACCGTCCACCGTGTAGTGGGCACTGGCGCGGGTGGCTGCGTATACATTGCCCTGCTGGATGAACTGCTGTTCCATGTTCAACTTCTGCTGGCTCAGCACCCGTGCAAAAGCAGCTTCTGCCGCCGGGCCGGTAAGGGTGGTATCATACAGCCATTCGCCGCCCAGCTCCACAGCCTTTTCCAGACTGCGTTCCAGCAGGCTCAGGCACAGGCTCAGCTTGGCATGGCAGGGTGCACCCTCCTGCCGCCCAGTCCAGATGTCCAGCTGGGTGCGGCTGTCGCCCAGCCATGTGCTGCGCAGAGTGTTCAGTTGCTGAGCGGTGTGTTCGGTGCTGTCCAGCTCGTCCAGCACATCGGTCAGCAGGTCCAGATACGGCATGTCCTCAGGCTTCACATTACCAAGGTCATAGTAGAAGTTCAGGTACAGGCTGCCTGCCGAAGGGTGATGCACCAGCTGCGCACCGGCCAGAAGTTCCCGCTCGCCTGGGGCCGTCCTTGCTCCGTCGCCAAGGTCGGCAACGGTCAGCGGGTGCTCCAGCACAAGCTTGCCGTCGGTGCGGATGGGTTCGCCCTCCTCTTTTTTAGGCAGGGTGGGCACCTGCACCACCTGCACCGGAGCCGGTGCAAACAGCTCACGCAGCAGTTCATTGAACCAGCCATCGGCCATCTTTTCCCGCAGGGAAGCAAACAGCCTGTCCGTGTGCAGCAGCAGAGTGGGGTCGCCGGTGTGCAGCCAACCGGTGGAAGCATTGATGGCATCCAGCACGCCGTCTGGCAGGGTGCCCGGGCGCTCCAGCGATGCAAACTCTGCTGCGTTCAGCGAAGCCAACAGCAGTTCCTGCGGGATGCCCTCGGCCAGAATGCCGTCCACCGCCTTGCGCACAGCGGCAGCAAACTTGCGGGCGCTCTCCTCGGTGGCACCGCGCAGCACCAGTTCCAGCACCGGCTGCAGGGTGCTGTCGTCAAAGCCAATGTCAATATCTGCGCCCAGCTTTTCGGCCAGCAGCGCCGCCTTCAGCGGGGAGTTATTGGTGCCAAGCAGGGCATCCAGCAGGATCTCCACGCCCAGCTGACGCTCCCGGTCTGCAAAGGCACCGGTGTACCATGCCAGAGCACACTGCACCTCGTCCGGCTCCGGGTTTTCGGTATAGTAGGGCAGTTCCACGCAGGCACCCGCCTGCTCGTGCTGCACGGTCAGCTGCGGACGGCTGGTGCCCTTGGGCATTTTTGAAAGATAATCCCTGTCCAGCAGTTCCAGCTTTTCAGCCATATCCATTTTGCCATAGAGGGTAATGCAGCAGTTGTCGGCGCTGTAGTGGCGGTGATATACCCGCTTATACTTTTCATAGGTCAGCGCCGGGATGCTGGCCGGGTCGCCGCCGGAAACAAAGCCGTAGGCCGTATCCGGGAACATGGCCCGTTCCAGTGCATTTTCCAACTGAGCATCCGGTGCAGCCAGAGCGCCCTGCATCTCGTTGTACACCACTCCGCTCACGGTGCCGTCGGCACTGCGGTGCCAGCCCTCCTGCTCAAACACGCTCTTGTCCACCATAGCCAGCGGGCAGAACACCGCGTTCAGGTAGACATCCATCAGGTTTTTGAAGTCGGTCTCATTGGGCGTAGCGAACGGGTAGACCGTCTTATCCGGGAAGGTCATCGCATTCAGGAAAGATGCCATGCTGCTTTTGAGCAGCTGCAAGAACGGCGAGGTCACCGGGTATTTTTCGCTGCCTGCCAGCACCGAGTGCTCCAGAATGTGGAACACGCCGGTGTCATCGGACGGGAAGGTGCCAAAGCCGATGCCAAACGCCTTGTTGGTATCCTCATTTTCCACCAGCAGCACCGTGGCACCGCTCACATCGTGGGTAAGCACGGTCAGGGTTCCGTGCTGTTCAGGGCAGTCCTCGGTACGCACGAGGGTATAACCGGGAAATCGTTCCATTTCGTTTTCTCCTTTGTGGTTTTGAAATCGTTTGACACTATTGTATCATTCGAGGGCAAAAAACACAATTACAGGTTTGTTAATTATAACCAGAAGAACGGTTTTTGATGATTTGCTTCCCGTGCAGAGCGTTTTCGCGTGGGGCAGGTTCTATGGCTTTTGCAAAAGGCATTGCCGCCGAGTACGTTCTCTTTTGGTTGCAAAAGAGAACCAGAAAGGACGGCGGTGCCCGCAGGGCATGAAAGCCCCAGTGGGGCTTTTAAGCCGCAGACCGGTTTGCGCAGCAAATGCTGTGTGTTCAGCACAGCAAGGTCACAGCGATTTCAACGCGCTGGATCCATGAAAAAGGGGCTGCTCGCCCCTTTTAGACCCCAAAGCTGTTAGGCTCCATACAAAAAATCCAAATCGCTGCGCTAAAGGATTTTTTGTGTTCCGCCGATTTCGAGTCGCTTACGCGACGAGCTGTACGGGTAAGTTTGTGCTTTATCTGCTGCGCGGCTGACAGCGGCAATATGCCGTTTGCCATTGCGCCCTTCCCGTGAAAAAGGAAACAAGCCGGCCCCGCAGGGCTGGCTTGTTTGCAAAATTATAAAATAATATTTCCTCTGATATTGCCAAAGCGAAAGCATCGGCAATTTTAAATCGTATTTTTTACACCTGTTTTGCGCCCTCAGTCCGGCAGGACACCCGGAACAGCACAAAGCCCACTGCAAACAGCAGCGCCAGCATCCCAATGCCCACATTGGCGCTGCCGGTCAGCTGGCTGCCCACGCTCACGATCATGGTGCCAAGGAAGGACGCGCCCTTGCCGCAGATGTCGAACAGGCCAAAGTATTCGCCGGATTTTTCAGCCGGGATGATCTTGGCAAAGTGGCTGCGGCTCAGTGCCTGCACGCCGCCCTGGAACATGCCCACCAGCACGGCCAGTACCCAGAACTGCCACTGGCTGGTCAGGAAGAAGGCGAACACCGCAATGCCGGTGTAGGCCGCGATGCAGACCGGGATAAGCTGGCTGGACGGGTATTTTGCGCTTAGACGACCAAAGATCAGCGCCGAAGGGAAGGCCACGATCTGCGTTACCAGCAGGGCCAGCAAAAGGCCGGTGGTCTCCAGCCCCAGTGCCGTGCCGTAGGCGGTGGCCATATCGATGATGGTATACACGCCGTCGATGTAGCAGAAGAAGGCCAGCAGGAACCAGAACACCTGCTTATCCTCGCGCAGATGCTTGAGGGTGTGGCCGATGCGCACAAAGCTCTGCCGGATGGCGTGCTGCTCTACCTCCACATAGTTGATCTGCTTATAGCTCCGCAGCAGCGGCAGGGTGGTGCCCAGCCACCACACAGCGGTGATGAGCAGCGCCACGGAAAGGGCGGTCATCTGGCTCAGGCCGATGGCCCCGCTGCCCAGCACCAGCGCCAGACACACCACAAAGGGCACGCAGCTGCCAATGTAGCCCCATGCATAGCCCTGCGAAGACACAACATCCATGCGTTCCGGGGTGGTCACATCGCCCAGCATGGAATCGTAGAACACCAGACTGCCCGAAAAGCCGATCTTTGCAAGGATGAAGATAATCAGGAACGGCAGCCATGTAGTGGCAAGGCCCATAGCACAGCAGCCTGCCACGCCCACGAACAGGCAGAGCATGAAGATGGGCTTTTTAAAGCCTCTGGTATCGGCCAGCGTGCCTAAAATCGGCCCCAGCACTGCCGTGATCACCGTGACCACCGAGCTTGCATAGCCCCAGTAGGCCAGATAGTTCACCGGACTCAATCCCCCGGCCTCGGCCAGCGCATTAAAGAAAATGGGCACCAGTGTGGCGATCATCAGTACAAAGGCCGAGTTGCCCACATCGTACAGGATCCATGACCGCTCCAGCGGGGTCACCTTGAATTTTTCGCTTTGCATTTTTACTCTCTCCCTGCACCGCCGGGCGGTGCACCCTCATTTTTTGTGCCCGCTCAAAACTCCCCGAAGGTGTGGTCAAAGGCCTTGCTCAGGGGCTGGTCCGTGTCCAGCTTTGCCACAAATTCCAGGATCAGCGTTTCTGCCAGCGGAAGCGCCTGCGCATACAGTTCTTCCAGCCGCTTGCCGCTCTCCACGCACTTCGGGTTCGGCTGCGGGTTTGCCACAAGTCCGTGCAGCATGTCGTATTTGCCCACCACCTTCATGCCTGTCAGCACCACCCAGCGCTTGACAGGATTGGACGCCTGCAGCAGCCTGTGCACTGAGATCATGCCCTTGAGCGAGTCCAGCGCCACCTGCTCCGAGATGCCCTCGTAAAAGGGCGCGATCGCCTTTGCATTCTGTTCCGACGGATGGATATGGCTGGCTGTGAAAAACTTCAGCGGGTCGTATCCGTCCCGGCGCAGCAGCATGTTGTCAAACTCGGTCTCGATCTCGCAGTGGGTCACACCGCTTTCCCGGGTGAACTGCTCCACATACGGGTGGCAGGTGCTGTCCAGCGCAAAGTGGCACACAAAGCCCAGTGCATAGGCCAGTGCAGCATCCCGGTCTGCCTCACAGTGCACCACCCTGCGCGCCCGGTCAAAAAAGACCCGCCCCGGCTCCTCGTGCATGGCGTTGCCCAATGCACCCACCGGGTTGGACTTGGCAGCATGGTAATAAAACAGCAGGTCCGGCCCGTGCAGGCCGATATCGTAAAGCTCACGGTTCTGTTCCAGCTGAGCACGCAGTTCATCCGGCAGATGTTCCAGCACATTGGCACCGAAGCGGCGGTGCGCATAAGTTGACGGCATGGCAGATTCCTCTCTTTCTCTCCGACAGGGTGCACAAAACGTCCCCCGGTTTTTGCGTTCTGTTTCAGTATAGCAGAAAGTTTCCCGACCTTCTACCCTTTTACGTCTGATTTTGGTAAAAAATTTGAATTATTTTGTGTTTTCGGCCAGTGGGCAGGCCGCGCAGCAAAAAAGGCACAGCCATCTGCAGACGGCTGTGCCTTCTCCCTTAAAATTCAGACTTTTTCGTAGCCCTGCGGCATCTCGTTCTTCCGGTTACGGTCCATCAGGGTGCGCAGCGCGTCGCTGGCGCTCATGCCCTCCTTCACGATGGCGTTCACCGTCTGCACAATGGGCATTTCCACATTGTACTTTGCTGCCAGCTCCATAGCGGCAGGCAGTGCATTGATGCCCTCCACCACCATGCCGACCTCCTTCACGGCCTGCTCCGGGCTTTTGCCCTTGCCGATCAGAATACCCGCACGATTGTTGCGGCTGTGCATACTGGTGGCCGTCACGATCAGGTCGCCGATACCGGCCAGACCCGCAAAGGTGTGGATGTTGCAGCCCATGGCCACGCCCAGCCGGGCGATCTCGGCAATGCCGCGGGTGATGAGGGCTGCGCGGGCGTTGTCGCCGTAGCCAAGGCCGGTGGAGATGCCAACACCCAGCGCAATCACATTCTTCAGCGCGCCGCTCAGCTCCACGCCCTTGATGTCGGCGTTGGTGTACACACGCATACAGGTGTTGCTGAACACATCCTGCACATACTCGGCAGCGGCTTCATCCGGGCAGGCCGAAACGATGGTGGTGGGCATGTCCAGCGCCACCTCTTCCGCATGGGTCGGGCCGGAGAGTGCTACCAGCTTTACCCCCTTGGGGCCGCCCTCACGGTTCAGCTCGTCGGCAATGACCTCAGTCATGGTATATAAGGTGTCCGGCTCCATGCCCTTTGCAACGTCCACAAGGATCTGGCCGTCCGGGATGTAAGGCCGGGCCTTGGCCGTGGTGGAGCGCACAAATACCGACGGCACTGCAAACAGCAGCACATCCTTGCCGGTGCACACTTCCTCAATGCTCTTGGTAAACTGCAGCTCTTCCGGGATCTTCATGCCCGGCAGATTGGGGTGCACCCGCGTAGCGGAAAGGTTCTCCACCTCAGCCGGAAGCGCCGACCACACCTGCACATCATTGCCGCTGACACACAGCATCCGTGCCAGAGCCATGCCCCAGGTACCTGCACCCAGAACGCCAATTTTTTTCTTCGTCACGTTCGTGTCCTCCGTGTCTGCACCGCGCAAAGGGCACTGCACCCTCTGCGGTGAATTTGCGCCTGTGCCGGGCCAAGCCCGGTGCGCGTTGTTATGTTCATTGTACACGAAAGCCGGTGCGCCGTCAACCGCTTGCCGCATTGCACAAAGTTTTCCAGATGGGTCGTCCGTTTTTGTACACATCACGCGTTTTGAGCAAACCGTTTGCACTCCATCCGGATTCATGCTATAGTATTCTGGTAGGTTTTGTAGGAATTTTAGAAAAAGCCCTTGACTTCAAGCGCACTCCAAGCCTTATAATACCTTTGTTCTTACGATTTACAAAGTATTTGAATACCGTTCTGAGGGAACATTTTTCATGTTTGAAGCATTTCTTTCCAACCGTACGGTCAGCGTGCTGGCGGAGGCCCTGCCCCGTATCCTTACGGCAGGCCTTACCATGACCATCCCGCTCACGCTGGTCTCCTTCTTTTTTGCCATGATCATTGCCGTGGCCGTTGCGCTGGTGCAGTACGCCAATGTGCCGGTGCTGCGGCAGATTGCGCGGTTCTACATCTGGGTCATCCGCGGCACGCCGCTGCTGGTGCAGCTGTTCATCATCTTTTATGGTCTGCCCAGCGTGGGCATCATGCTGGACGCTTTCCCTGCTGCGGTCATCGCCTTTGCCTTCAACGAGGGTGCCTACTGTGCCGAGACCATGCGCGGCGCACTGGAAAGCGTGCCGCAGGGCCAGCTGGAAGCCGGTTACTGCGTGGGCATGAGCTGGTGGCAGATCATGCGCCGCATCGTGCTGCCGCAGGCCCTGCGCACCGCAGTGCCCGCCCTCTCCAACTCGCTCATCGGCATGATCAAGGACACCTCGCTGGCGTCCAATATCACGGTAGCCGAGCTGTTCATGGCCGGTCAGCGCGTGGCCGCCCGCACCTACATCTTCCTGCCCATCTACTGTGAGGTGGCCGTGGTGTATCTGCTGTTCTGCACGGTCATTACCAAGCTGCAGGCACTGCTGGAGCGTCGGCTCAACGCCCACGGCTTCCAGTAAGAAAGGAGTGTGGCAACCATGTCCATGTTAGAGATCAAAAACGTCCACAAGTCCTTTTTCACCTACACAAAGCCCCGCCTGCAGGCAGGCATCTTCCACCGGCCCGGCGCACGCAAAGTGACCAGCGAGCTGCAGGTGCTGCGCGGCGTGGACCTGACCGTGGAAAAGGGCGATGTGGTGGCCATCCTCGGCCCCTCCGGCTCCGGCAAGACCACCCTGCTGCGCTGTCTGAACTTTCTGGAGACTGCCGACGCAGGCCAGCTCACCTTTGACGGTGAGACGTTCGACCTTGCCCAGGCCAGCCGTGCCGACATTGCCCGGCTGCGCAAAAAGACGGCCTTTGTGTTCCAGAGCTACAATCTGTTCCGCAACAAGACTGCCCTGCAGAACGTGACCGAGGGCCTCATCATTGCCCGCAAAATGCCCAAAGAGCAGGCGGATGCCGTTGGCATGAAGATGCTGGAAAAGGTGGGCCTTGCCGACCGAGCCGACTACTATCCGCGCCAGCTTTCCGGCGGCCAGCAGCAGCGCGTGGCCATTGCCCGCGCGCTGGCATCTGACCCGGAGATCATCTATTTTGACGAGCCGACTTCGGCCCTTGACCCGGAGCTGACTGGCGAAGTGCTGGCCGTGATGCGGCAGCTGGCCGAAGAGGGCATGACCATGCTGGTGGTCACCCACGAGATGGGCTTTGCCCGCAATGTTTCCTCCAAGACCGTTTTCATGGAGAACGGCGTGGTAGTGGAGCAGGCTCCCTCGCATGAGTTTTTCGCCAACCCCAAAGAGGAGCGCACCCGCGAATTTTTGCGGAAGATCGCTCACACCGAGTAAGGTTTAACCAACTCCCCCAGTCTGCTTCGCAGACAGCCCCCTCCGGGATGGGGCCTTTGGCAAAACCAGAAAGTCTCCCTCTTTGCCTGAAGGAGTTTATTTCACAAATATTTTTATAGAGGAAAGGGAATCCAACTATGAAACGCAGAACCTTTATTTCTCTTATGAGCGTTATGGCCGCTGCCGGCGTGCTGACTCTGTCCGGCTGCTCCAATTCTTCCGGCACGGCCGCCTCTGTGGCTCCTGCTGCCGGCGACCAGCTGTCCAACATCCAGTCCAGCGGCAAGCTGATCGTTGCACTGGAAGGCGCATGGCAGCCCTGGAGCTACCACGACGAATCCGATACTCTGGTGGGCTACGATGTGGAAGTCTCCCGCGCCATTGCCGAAAAGCTGGGCGTGGAGCCGGAGTACGTCGAAAGCGACTGGGACAGCCTGTTTGCCGGTCTGGACGCAGGCCGCTACGACATCGTGTGCAACGGCGTGGAAGTGACCGACGAGCGCGCCAAGACCTATGATTTCACCGAGCCCTACGGCTACATCCACACTGCCCTTGCCGTCCGCAAGGATAACGACGAGATCACCAGCTTTGAAGACCTGAAGGGCAAGACCACCGCCAACAGTCTGGCTTCCACCTACATGGAGCTGGCCGAGAGCTATGGCGCCACCGTGCAGGGCATCGACACGCTGGAAGAGACCATCCAGCTGCTCACCGCAGGCCGCATCGACGCCACCCTGAACGCTGATGTCTCCTTCTACGATTACCTGAACGTCCACCCGGACGCAGATTTCAAGCTGGTGGCCCAGACCGAGGATGCATCCCACGTTGCCATTCCTCTGCGCAAGGGCGATGCCAGCGCCACCCTGCTGGATGCCATCAACACCGCCATCGATGATCTGCGTGCCGACGGCACCCTGAAGGAGCTGAGCGAGAAGTATTTCGGTCAGGATATTTCTGCGGAGAACTGAATCATTTGAATGCCCTCCGCTTTGCTCTGGGCATTTTCAGCGGAAAATTTATTTTAATATTGCAAACCCCGGCAGACTACGGTCTGCCGGGGTTTGCCTTTTCACGGGAAGGGCCGTAACCGGCAAATGCATCAATCGCGTTTTCTTCAGCTCTGCACATTCATTGCATCTGAATGCAAAAAGCTCTCCCTTTCGGGAGAGCTGGCATCGCGCAGCGATGACTGAGAGGGTTTTATTCGTGAAAATACTCGTAGATGGTCTGTGCCGTCTGTTTTCCCACGCCGGGGGTGTTTTCCAGCTGGTCAGGCGTGGCTTCCTTCACCGCGCCCACGCTTTTGAACTGGGCCATCAGCGCCTTGGCCGTTTTGGAGCCGATGCCGGGGATCTCCGTCAGGGTGGAGGAATAACTCTTCTGCTTCATCTGCTGCTTGCGGTAGGCATTGGCAAAGCGGTGGGTCTCGTCCTGAATGGCCGTGATAAAGGTAAAGGTGCCCCGGTTCATATTGATGGCAATTTCCCGCCCCTCGCTGTCCACGATGGCACGGGTACGGTGGTGGTCGTCCTTCACCATGCCGTAGAGCGGCACATCCGCAAGGGCAGTCCCGGCCAGTGCTTCTTTTGCCGCGCTCACCTGCCCCCTGCCGCCGTCCATCAAAAGCAGATCCGGCTTCTGCCCGAACCAGTTGCTGCAGGGCTCTCCCTTTTTTGCAAGCTCTGCGTACTTTTCGTACTCTGCTGCCCGCCGGGAGACAGTCTCTGCCAGTGATGCATAGTCGTCAGTGCCCGCAACGGTCTTCATCTTGAACTTGCGGTAGCCCGCCTTGTAGGGCTTGCCGTCCTTGAAGGTGACCATGCCGCACACGCTGGAGCCATCGCCCCAGTTGGAGATATCGTAACTCTCAATGGCACGGGGCGGCTTTGCAAGGCCCAGCACCTGCGCCAGCTCGTCCAGCAGCTTTTCCTCCCGGGCATAGCGGCCGCTCTCCCGGGCAAGACGCTCCACCGCGTTGGTGTGGGCCATCTCCACCAGATGGGCCTTATCGCCGCGCTGGGGCACATATAGCTGCACCTCACTGCCGCGCTTTTCGTTCAGCGCCTGCTGCAAAGCGTCGCTGTCCGGCGGCAGCTCGTCCACCGCAATGATCTTGGGAATCTGTTCGTCATCCAGATAATACCGGGGCAGAAATTCCTCCCGCACGGCGGCAATGTCCGAGGTATCGTGGAACAAAAACTCCCGCTTATCGGTCAGCCGTCCGTCCCGGAAGCGCAGCACCGCCGCACACACGCTGTCCGGCGTGCCTGCCAGCGCCACCACATCCATCTCCACATCCGGGTCCACAATGACCTTCTGCCCGGCGCTCACCTTGGTGATGGCTGCGATCTGATCCCGCAGCAGGGCCGCCGTCTCAAATTCCAGCCGGTCCGAGGCCTCCTGCATCCGCTCATTAAGGATCTTCAGGATGTCCTTTTTGCCGTAGCGGATCAGGTGCACGGCGCTCTTGACGGCCTGATTGTAGTTTTCGCAGCTGATCCTGCCGCTGCACACTGCCATGCACTTGCCGATGTGCGCATTCAGGCAGGGGCGTCCTTTGCCGATCTCCTGCGGGAAGCGCTTATTGCAGCGCGGCAGCAGAAAGGCATCCATGGCCGTTTCCGCCATCTGCCGGGCCGCAAAGCTGGAGGTATAGGGGCCGATATACTCGGCATCGTCCTCCTCCTTTTGCAGCACGAAGGAGAGCCTGGGCCATGGCTCCTTTGTCACCTTGATATAGCTGTAGCCTTTATCATCCTTGAGCAGGATGTTATACTTCGGCGTGTGGGCCTTGATCTGGCTGGCTTCCAGCACCAGCGCTTCAAACTCGCTCTGGCAGACGATCACGTCAAAGGCATAGGCATGGGCGATCATCTGGCTGACCTTGTTGTCGTGGGGCACGCCCTCGCGGAAATACTGGCTCACCCGGAT
>ENA-ORCP01002790-ORCP01002790.1-human-gut-metagenome-genome-assembly--contig:-NODE-2790-length-13647-cov-24.072734_pt1 | contig 13647 bp, 9 predicted proteins | sample MGYA00242990_ERZ507991 | MGnify/ENA primary metagenome ERZ507991 (study PRJEB26167, sample SAMN06115496) | human gut metagenome | host: Homo sapiens | place: China:Henan | collected 2015-05-07... | reverse complement strand
GCCATCATCATCGAGGAGACCATCCGTCAGCGCTATCAGGGCGTGAAGAACGAGGCCGGTGTCTGGATCACCCCCGCCTTCCCCAAACTGATCTATGTGCTGGAAGAGGACAACATCCGCCCCGGCACTCCTTATTATTACCTGACCGAATTGGCTGCCAAGTGCACTGCCAAGCGGATGGTGCCCGACTACATCTCTGAGAAGAAGATGCTTGAGCTCAAGGTGGACAAAAACGGCGAGGGCCACTGCTACACCTGCATGGGCTGCCGCAGCTTCCTGACTCCCTATGTGGACCCCGAGACCGGCAAGCCCAAATACTACGGCCGCTTCAATCAGGGTGTTGTCACCATCAATCTGGTGGATGTAGCCCTTTCCTCCGGCGGCAACTTCGAGAAGTTCTGGAAGATCTTTGATGAGCGCCTGGCTCTCTGCCACAAGGCACTGCAGGCCCGCCATCAGCGCCTGATGGGCACCCCCAGCGATGCCGCCCCCATTCTGTGGCAGTACGGCGCACTGGCCCGCCTGAAGAAGGGCGAGAAGATCGACAAGCTGCTCTTTGGCGGCTACTCCACCATCAGCCTGGGCTACGCTGGTCTGTATGAGTGCGTGAAGTATATGACCGGCAAGAGCCACACCGATGCCGGTGCCAAGCCTTTTGCCCTGAGCGTGATGCAGCACATGAACGACAAGTGCACCGAGTGGAAGAAGGCCGAGAACATGGATTACTCTCTCTACGGCACCCCGCTGGAATCTACCACCTACAAGTTTGCCAAGTGCCTGCAGAAGCGGTTCGGCATCGTGCCCGGCATCACCGATAAGAACTATATCACCAACAGCTACCACGTCCATGTTTCGGAGCCCATTGATGCCTTTACCAAGCTCAAGTTTGAGAGCGAGTTCCAGAAGCTGTCCCCGGGCGGTGCCATCAGCTATGTGGAAGTGCCCAACATGCAGGACAATCTGGAGGCCGTGATAAGCGTGCTGCAGTTCATCTACGACAACATCATGTATGCCGAGCTGAACACCAAGTCCGATTACTGCCAGTGCTGCGGCTACGACGGAGAGATCAAGATCGTTGAGGATGACGGCAAGTTGGTGTGGGAGTGCCCCAAGTGCGGCAACCGTGACCAGAACAAGCTGAACGTTGCCCGCCGCACCTGCGGTTATATCGGCACCCAGTTCTGGAACCAGGGCCGGACACAGGAGATCAAGGATCGGGTGCTGCATCTGTGATGAATTACGCAACAATCAAGTATTACGACATTGCCAATGGGCCGGGGGTGCGCACCAGCATCTTTGTTTCGGGCTGCAGGCACCACTGCCCGGGCTGCTTCAACGAGGTGGCATGGGATTTCGGGTACGGTCAGCCCTTCGGCAAAGCCGTGCGCAACGAGATCTTTGCATCCTGCCAGCCCGACTATATTGCAGGCATCTCCCTGCTGGGCGGTGAGCCTTTTGAGCCGGAGAATCAGCGGGAACTGCTGCCCTTTGTCCGCAACTTCAGGGCGCTGTACCCGAATAAGAGCATCTGGTGCTATTCTGGTTACACCTGGGAGCAGCTGACCGGCAGTGTTCCCTGCCCGGCCCGCTGTGAGGTCACCGATGAGCTGCTGAGCCTGCTGGATGTTCTGGTAGATGGCCGCTTTGTGGAAGCCCAGCACGATATCTCCCTGCGCTTCCGGGGCAGCAGCAACCAGCGGCTTCTGGATGTTCCCAAGAGCCTTGCCGCAAAGTCCCCCGTCTGGTGGGAGGACGAACAGGTGTTTGCTACCCATAGCATGTAAATCGAGGATGCCCATGAGCTATAAAACAACAAACGACTTAATGCAGCACCTGCGTGACAACGGCATCGCCATCTCCGGCGAAACACAGAAACAGCAGCTTGTCACAACCGGATATTATCATGGCTATAAAGGCTATCGTTTCTTCAAATCTGCCGGTGCGCGCCTGCCTTTTTCCTCTTATCAAGAGCTCTATGCCACCATCCAATATGATTCTGCCCTGAAAGCTCTGTTTTACGGAAAAATGATGTTCATTGAAACTGCTGTCAAGAACATCGCATTGCAGGGCATCCTTGAAAACGCACAATCCGAGAGTATTTCGGATGTTCTGGATCGTGTCGTTTGCAGTTACAACAACTCCCCTGCCAATTTCACCGTTGAACAGAAAAAGCGAGCCCAGCAAAACAAATTGAACCTTCAGCGTTCCATCCAGTCCAGCCTTGCAAACGCCTATGCAAAAGGAAATCCAAAAATCACACATTTTTACAATAATCCAACTTACTCCGGTGTTCCTCTTTGGGCTTTCTTCGAGATCATGACCATGGGAGATTTTGGATACTTGCTTTCTTGTTTGACTTTTCCTGTCCGAAAAGATATTTCCACCCGCATTGGCCTTGATCTTTCCAACGATACATCCTGTGAGCTCTTATTTCGCTACATCTATGCTTTGAAAGATCTCCGGAATGCTATTGCTCACAATGCCGTGGTATTTGATACCCGATTTCGCAATTTTGACCCCACAAAGGCAATGAAAGCCTGTCTCCGTTCTGCGATTCAGCTTCCGTATGTCAATTTCAAGACCATCGGAGATTATGTCATTCTGATGTCCTATTATCTGAAGCTATTGCAGATGCCAAATTCCGAAATCCTTAAGTTCATTGAAGAATTTGAGCATATCACAGAAACCTATCGCTCTGAAGTCAACCCTGCCGTCGCTTCAATTGTCATTCATCCCGACCTGACGAAACGGATGGAAATTTTGAAAAATTATATTTAACAGTTGCATTTTTTCAACAGCTGCGATATAATATTCTTACTAATTGGGGTATATGTTCTCAGGGACATATACTTGAGGGAACTGGAGCGATTCAGTTCCCTTTTATTTTTACAAAAAGCGTCCCGTTTTCCACCCTGCCTGCACTGGCCGTGGAAAACGGGACGCTTTATTTGTTCTTTTATCTCCAATTCACCGTGTGCCAACGGTTTCCTCAATGACACTCAGGAACTCCTGCCCGTAGCGGGCGGCCTTTTTCTCGCCCACACCCGGGATATTGAGCAATTCCTCCACGCTCAGGGGCTTTTTCAGCGCCATCTGGCGGAGGGTGGAATCGTTGAACACCATATAGGCAGGGAGCTTCTGCTTTGCGGCCAGCCGCTTGCGCAGGGCATAGAGGGCCGCCAGCAGCTTCTCGTCTGCTTCGCTGAGGGCATCTTCGTCGGCACGGCGGCGGGAGGCCGCGGCCAGCCGCTTTGCACTGGCCGCGGCGCGCTGGCGGGCTTGTGCCGCCTGCTCCTCCACCTGTTCGGCAGCCTGTGCTGCCAGCAGACAGTTGGAACAGTTCTCGCACTTCTGGGGCGCGGCCTCGCCGAAGTAGCTCAGCAGATACCCCCGCAGGCAGCGCGGTGTGGTGGAGTAGAAGGTCATGTACTTGAGCCGTTCCTCTGCCTTGCGTGCCGCTTCAGCCTTGACATCCGCAGGCAGGCCGTTGTCAGCCTCCATCTCCTTGTCGATGAAGAACCGGATGGTGCGCACATCGGTGCCGGAATAGAGCAGGGTGCAGCGGGCTGGCTCCCCGTCACGGCCCGCGCGGCCCGCCTCCTGATAATAGCTCTCCAGATCCTTGGGCATATTATAATGGATGACGAACCGGACGTTTGGCTTATCGATGCCCATGCCGAAGGCATTGGTCGCCACCATGATCTGCACCCGGTCATAGAGGAAATCGTCCTGATTCTGCCGCCGGGTATCCGCATCCAGCTTGGCGTGGTAGGCTGCCGCCCGGATCCCCCGGCTCTGCAGCAGGCGGGTGGTCTCGTCCACCTGCCGGGTGGTGCTGCAATAGATGATGCCCGCATTGTCCCGCTCCCTGAGCACAAGGTCGAGCAGAACTTTGGGCTTCTCGCTGGGCAGGGCCCTGCGGGTGGCAAAATAGAGGTTGGGCCGGTCGAAGCTGGTGGTCACCTCGTAGGGGGTGTGGAGTTCCAGATGGGTGCGGATGTCCTCCCGCACATGGGCCGTGGCGGTGGCCGTAAAGGCTCCCACCACCGGGCGCTTGGGCAGGCTGTCCACAAATGCCTTGATGCGCAGGTAGCTGGGGCGGAAGTCCTGCCCCCACTGACTGATGCAGTGGGCCTCGTCCACCGTGACCATGCTGATCTCCCGCTCCTGCGCAAACCGCTGGAAGCCCGGCATCTCCAGCCGCTCCGGAGCCACATAGATGATCTTATACCACCCCTCCCGGGCGCGGCGGAGCATCAGAGCCTTCTGGTTATCCGTCAGGCTGTTGTTCAGGAAGGCTGCCGCCACACCGGCCTGTACCAGCGCCCCCACCTGATCCTTCATCAGGCTGACCAGCGGCGAGACCACGATGGTGATGCCCGGCAGCAGCAGGGCCGGCACCTGATAGCAGATGGACTTGCCCGCACCTGTGGGCATCACGGCCAGCACATCCTGCCCGGCCAGCAGGCGGGAGACGATCTCCTCCTGCCCCGGGCGGAAGCTGTCGTAGCCAAAGACTTTTTTCAGAATACTATGCGGACTTTCCATGGTTCCTCCTATCCGTACAAAACCGCTCCGTCATTGCTTCGCAATGCCACCTCTCCCAGTAGGAGAGGCAAGTCTTGGCTCCCCTGCCAGGGGAGCTGGACGTAAAGCGGCCTGAGAGGTTTATAACCCAACCAGTATACCACAACTCCCCGGATAATTGTAAAACATCTCTGACATTTCCCACGTTCGATAGCATTTCCTGCACAAAAATGCTATAATATGGGTACATATCTCCATCCGGCCCCTGCCTTGCGCATCTGCCGGAAAAGAGCAAAGGAGTATTTTGTATGGCTCAGAAATTGATCACCTTCGCCGTCCCGTGCTACAACTCGGCGGCATATATGCGCCACTGCATCGAGACCCTGCTCTCCGCCGGGGAGCAGGCCGAGATCATCCTGGTGGACGATGGTTCCACCAAGGATGACACCCCCGCCATCTGCGACGAGTACGCTGCCAAATATCCCACCATCGTCAAAACCATCCATCAGGAGAATGGCGGCCATGGCGAGGGCGTGAATCAGGGCATCCGCAACGCCACCGGCCTGTATTATAAAGTGGTAGACAGCGACGACTGGCTGGACGAGGCCGCCCTCAGGACCGTGCTGGCCAAGCTGAACACGCTGACTGCCCGGGGCACCGCGCCTGACCTGATGATCTGCAACTATGTCTACGAGCATGTGGAGGACAACACCAGCCACACCGTGCGCTACACCAACGTGTTCCCCCAGAACCGGCTGTTCAACTGGACGCATGTCGGCCACTTCCGGCCCGACCAGAACCTGCTGATGCACTCGGTGATGTACCGCACACAGGTGCTGCGGGACTGCGGCATGGTGCTGCCCAAGCACACCTTCTATGTGGACAACATCTTTGTCTACCAGCCCCTGCCCTTTGTCAAGAGCATGTACTATATGGATCTGGATCTGTACCGCTACTTCATCGGCCGGGCCGACCAGAGCGTGAACGAGAGTGTGATGGTCAAGCGGGTGGATCAGCAGCTGCGGGTGACCCGCCACATGATCGACTGCCAGGACCTGGATGCCCTCAAGGGCCAGAAGAAGCTGCGCAGCTATATGCTGCACTACCTCTCCATGATGATGGCCATCAGCGACATCTTCCTTCTGCTGGACGGCAGCGCCGCCGCCAAGCAGAAGGAGAACGAACTGTGGGCCTACCTCAAGGCACACACCAGCGCCGGGGTCTACCGCTCCATCCGCTACGGCTTTGGCGGCGTGACCAACCTGAAGATCCCCAAGGGCGACAAGCTCGTGCTGGGCGGCTACCGCATTGCACAGAAGATTTTTAAATTCAATTAACAAATGTTGCTTTTCCTCCTCAGATAAGATATACTTTTTAACGTATCTTAATTTCTGAGGAGGATCTCATTTTATGGAGCAATTGCTCATCTGCATGTCTCTTTCGCTCATTGCGGGCCTGTTGGCATCCCGTGCAGCGAAAGCGATCCGCCTGCCGGCCGTCACCTCTTATCTGGTGGCAGGACTTCTGCTGGGTCCCTTCTTTCTGGGTCGGCTGGGCCTGAGCAGCTGGGGCTTCGGTTTCGGAAGCCTTGCACAGGTCGAGAGCTACGGCATCATCACACAGGTGGCACTGGGCTTCATCGCCTTTGTCATCGGCAACGAGTTCCGGCTCAGCGCGCTGGAGAGCATGGGCAGGCAGGCGGTCACTGTGGGCATCCTGCAGGCCGTTATCACCACCGTGCTGGTGGATATCGCTCTGGTGGCCCTGCACTTTGCCCGGCCGGATATCATCTCAATGGCATCGGCCATCACGCTGGGTGCCATCGCCTCTGCCACAGCCCCTGCCGCCACCCTGATGGTGGTCAAGCAGTACAAGGCCAGCGGCCCCCTGACCCGCCTGCTGCTGATGGTGGTCGCCATTGACGATGCCGTGGGTCTGGTGCTCTTCTCAGCCTCTTTCGGCATCGCAAACGCGCTGGAGCAGGGCCGCATCGACCCCATCAGCATCCTTCTGGAGCCTCTGGTGGAGATCGTGCTCAGCCTGGGTCTGGGCGCGCTGGCAGGTCTGCTGCTCAACCAGCTGGAGGTCTACTTCCACTCCCGCTCTAAGCGCATGAGCCTTTCGGTGGCCTTTGTGCTGCTGACGGTGGGCCTTTCCATGGTCAGCTTTAAGGTCGGCCCCATCCACTGCAGCTTCTCGCTGCTGCTGGTCTGCATGATGACCGGCACCGTGTTCTGCAACATCTGTCCCACTTCCGATGAGCTGATGGACCGCCTGGACCGCTGGGTAAGCCCGGTGAACATCCTGTTCTTCGTGCTCTCCGGCGCGGAGCTGGACCTGAACATCCTTGCAAACCCCATGGTCCTGCTCATTGGTGCCGTCTATATCGCTTCCCGCTCTCTGGGCAAGATCTCCGGCTCCTATGTCAGCTGCAAGGCCACCCGCTGCAGTGAGAAGATCCAGAAGTATCTGGGCATCACCCTGCTGCCGCAGGCCGGTGTGGCGCTGGGCATGGCCGCCGAAGCTGCGGAGCTTTCCGACGGCCACATGGTGCGCAACGTGGTGCTCTTCTCGGTGCTGGTGTACGAGCTGGTCGGCCCGACCCTGGCCAAGATCAGCCTGACCGCCGCAGGCGAGATCATCCCCGAGGGCCGCACGAGCGCCCGTACCACCAACAAGCCGGAGGAGCCAGTGTCTGTTAAGTAGTCATCGGCTTCTCTATCTAAGAAATTAACGACAAAAGCCTCCCCTGCAGCGCTATTCTTCTGCACAGGGAGGTTTTGTTCTGTCCGGAAATGTGTTTTCTTTTACCAGATGGGAAAATGCCGTTTCCTCAGGCTGATCTTCCGCGTTTCGTCATCATATTCCGCCTGCCACACCTCCAGTTCCTTCGGGTCCCGCCCTGCTTCCTCCATAGATTTTCGCAAGGTTCGGAAAATCTGCATCTTATCAGCTTCCGATGTCTTGATACCAAAGATCACGCCCTCCAGGATTGCTGGGTCGTATCCCACATAGCGCTCTGCCTCCGTGTGCTGATGAAAACTGTCATTCATAAGCAGTCGATATTCCTGTTCATGGCTCCAGGCAGGAAGCTTCGTCAAATATTTCTCCTGCTGGTCTTTCCAATACTGCACCCGCCACGCATCCTTGTCGTAAAGTTCTAGAATCCGGCTTCGTTCACCTTTGGACGAAACCATCCAGGATTCAATCTGCGAAAAAGTCAGCCGTCCCAATGATTCAAAAAAGTTGCGCTTTACCTGCTCGTCCGTATAACGAACTGGGTAGACCGGGTCATCCCGAAAACCGCAGGAATATCCGCTACTTGAACTCCAGCTTTCGGCTGTTTTTACACGAAGAGTCTGCTTTCCATTTTCTTCGTTGGCACGGTAGACTAGACAGACACCGCAGTGATTTTGCGCATAATTTCCCCACATGGCCGAGTTTGTTCCGTCGGTGGAAAAGCACATCATAAACATTCTGGGGTAGGGCAGTTCCTGCAGACCAGCAATATAAAGGGCCGGAAATCCCAGCCTCACCTTCAGCCAGAGCCTCCGCTTCCGGGCATTTGGTTCGTTTGCCTCGATCTCCTGTTCCAGTTTCAGAAAACTGCTTTCCAGTGTTTCTTCATAAACCTCAAAAGCAGCCTTCATCATTTTTATCAGCGGACTTTCAAGATTTCCAAAGCCTCCCATCTTTTCCCAGTCGGCCTTTTCGCTGATTGACACCACCGGCCCGCCCTGCTCCCTTGGCAACGTTTTCCGTTTGTGCATGTCGTCCAGACAAATTTTGATTGCATCCTCATGGCAGAGCCGCAAAATTTGCCTCAAGCGGTGGGCATTCATTTCGGTCTCCGTATTTCCTAGATCTACTATCAGCTTCTGCACCAATGCTGTCTGTACAAAACGATCCGATAATTCTTTCCAGACCTGCCCCAGCGGAACATCATCAAAGCAGTGAATATCCGGAATAACTGCCCTCTCTGCCAAAAGTTCCTCGCTTGCATTCAATTGAATGCCAACTACAGCATAGTATACACTGCAGATATAGTTCCGGAACAGTCCCTCCCACGCCGGACAATCGCCTTTCCAGTAAATCTGAGCATAGCCCTCCAAGGGATCATTCAATTCGTTCCGGTCCGCATAGCGGAATGTACGGCACTCGATCTCCTTTCGTGCGCTTTCCACTGATCGGTAGTGATACAAGTTCATTCTTCTCTCCTCCTTCAAAGAACAAAGATCCCGGAGGGCGTTTCTGCCCTCCGGGATCTTTACTTATTTCAGCACGATCTCATCGTTCTCAGCATCCACGGTCAGGGTGGAGCCGGAAACAAGGGTGCCGTCGATGATCTTTTCAGCGGCGGGGTCTTCCACAGCCTTGCGGATCGTGCGGCGCAGGTCGCGGGCACCAAACTTGCCGCCCTGGCTCTTGTGCACCAGCGCTGCCAGTGCCGCCGGGGTATAGCTGTAGGCAATGCCCTTGGCCTCCATGCTGGGCTTGTACTCGTCCAGCATCAGGGCGGCAATGCCCTGCAGGGTCTCCTCGCTCAGCGGCTTGAAGGTGATGACCTCATCCACGCGGCCCAAAAACTCCGGGCGGAGGAACTGGCTCAGTGCCTTGCGGCTCTTCTCCTCGTTCCGCTCCTCCTCGCTGCGGTTGAAGCCCAGACTTGCGGTGGTCTGGTCGCTGCTGCCCGCATTGGAGGTCATGCAGATGACGGTGTTGGAGAAATCCACGGTGCGGCCCTGGGCATCGTTGATCTTGCCCTCGTCCAGGATCTGCAGCAGGATATTCATCACATCGGGGTGGGCCTTTTCGATCTCATCGAACAGCACCACGCTGTACGGGCGGCGGCGGACCTTTTCGGTCAGCTGACCTGCCTCTTCGTAGCCCACGTAGCCCGGAGGGGAACCGATCATGCGGGACACCGCGTACTTTTCCATATACTCGCTCATATCCAGCCGGATCAGGGGGTCGGGGCCGTCAAAGAGCTGGTTTGCCAGCTGCTTCACCAGCTCCGTCTTGCCCACGCCGGTGGGGCCCACAAAGATAAAGCTGGCCGGACGGCGGCGGCCCGAGAGGTCGGCGCGGCTGCGCTTGACCGCCTGCGCCACCAGATGCACGGCATCGTCCTGACCGATGATCTTCTTTTTCAGCTCGGTCTCAAGGCTGGCGAGCTTTGCATACTCGGTCTCCCGGATCTTCACCGCCGGGATACCCGTCCACAGCTCAATGACCTTGGCCACATCGTCCATGGTCACCTGGATCTCCCCGGCTGCAGCCTGCTTGGCGGGCAATTCCCGCTCCAGCTGTGCTATCCGGGTCTTGCGCTCTGCCACACGCTCGTAATCGATGGGCTCGTTCACATCGGCGTTTTCCATGTCGGCCTCTTCCTGCTTGAGGGCCTCCAGCTCCTTCTGCATGGTCAGGTACTCGGAGATGACCGGGTGGGCCAGATTGCAGCAGGCACAGGCCTCGTCCAGCAGGTCGATGGCTTTATCGGGCAGGTAGCGGTCGGTGATATACCGCTCGCTCAGGGTCACGGTGGCGTTCAGCACATCGGCAGGCACCTGCACATGGTGGTGCTCCTCGTAGTAGTGCTTGATGCCGCCCATCACGGCCAGCGTATCAGCAACACTGGGTTCCTCCACCCGCACGGGCTGGAACCGGCGCTCCAGCGCCTGATCCTTCTCGATATACTTGCGGTACTCGTTGAAGGTGGTGGCACCGATGACCTGGATCTCGCCGCGGGAGAGGGCGGGCTTCAGGATGTTGCCCGCATTCATGGCACCCTCGCTCTCACCGGCAGAGGTAATGGTGTGGATCTCGTCAATGAACAGGATGACATTGCCCGCGGCCTTGACCTCGCTCAGCAGGCCCTTGACCCGCTGCTCAAACTGGCCGCGGAACTGGGTGCCTGCCACAAGGCTGGTCAGGTCAAGCAGGAAGATCTCCTTATCCTGCAGCCCTGCCGGCACCTGCCCTTTGGCAATGCGCTCGGCAATGCCCTCGGCAATGGCGGTCTTGCCAACGCCCGCCTCACCAATGAGGCAGGGGTTGTTCTTCTGGCGGCGGCTCAGGATCTGGATGGTGCGGTAGATCTCCCGGTCGCGGCCGATGATATCATCCAGCTTCCCCTCCCGGGCTTTGCGGGTCAGGTTCTCGCAGTAGGTATCCAGAAACTTGCGGCGGGGCGGCTTTTTCTCGTTTTTGCCCGCCTTCTTTTCGTTTTTGCCGTTCTGGGCACCGCCGTTCACCCCCAGCGGGAAGGTGGCGCTGGAGCCGGGCACAAGGTCGCCGTCCTCCTCGCTCTGGTCCGGCTGGCCCATGCCCATCATCATGGAGAAGGGGTTCATGCTGCTCATGTCCCCCATCTCCTGCATCATGTTTTCCATCCGGTCTTCCATGGCATCCATGTCCTCATCAGACATGCCAAACTGCTTCATCAGATCATCGACCGGCTTGATGTGCATCTCCCGGGCACAGTGCAGGCAGTACCCCTCGTTTTTCATCTGGCCATTTTCCATCCGCTGGACAAAAATAATGGCAGGCCGCTTCTGGCATCGAATGCAGACCATTGTTCCTCCTTTTCCCTCCCCGCTCAGACAAACGGGTTGAACACATTGAATACTTTATAGTAAAGGCTGCCGCTCATCACCGTGTCGTTGAGCATGGTGAGGTTGCCGCCGGTGATCACAATGAGCGCCCAGACCACGCAGAGCACCAGATAGATGTCCACAAGGCTGGCAATGCCGCCCACGCCCCAGCCCAGCCAGTGGTTCACTGCACCGATCACGGGCAGCTTGTTCACCAGCCCCAGCACTGTGACCAGCAGGCTGACCAGCATCCGCAGCAGGGCAAACGCCACAAAGAACAGCACCAGCGAGATCACCGGGGTCAGCAGCGGAGCCAGCACCTTCTGGACGATGGTATCCGCCAGCACAACGGCGTTGTCATTGAGGACGGCAGAGATGGAGCGCTCGCAGGCATCCACGATGGATGCCCGGAACGCCTCGGGCAGAAAGCCCGCGTACCGCTGGGCAATGCCATCCAGACTGACGGCTCCCCCGGCGGCGATATTGGCAGCGATCTGGTCCCGGAAGCTTCCGGCGAGGAAGCGCTCGAACACCTGCCCGGCTGCCCAGCCTGAAAAGGCTCTGGCACCGAACAGGCTGATGAGGCTGCCCGTCAGCTGCACCACCGAGGCCAGAAAGCCTTTGCGGGCATACCGGACGGCCAGCACCAGCCAGACCACCGTACATAGGATATCAAAAATAAATGACGGATTCTTGAACATACGTTTAACCTTATTCCGAACTGGCTCACCCTCTCAGTCACGACTGCCGTCGTGCCAGCTCCCCCAAAGGGGGAGCCAACGCTTCTGACAGGGGAAGCCACAAAATAAATTGCACTCTCTTTCCTCAAAGCCGCAATTGCCTCTCCCTTTGGGAGAGGTGGCAATGCGAAGCATTGACGGAGAGGGCTATTCAGCGGGTGCTTCCAACTTCTGCACCGTATTTCCGCTGAACAGCAGCAGATCCCTGCTGTTGGCCAGCAATGCCTGCGGGCTGGTGTCAAGGTTCTGGCTCCACTGCTGGGTGCCGGATGCATCAAAGCACTCCACAGCGTTATCGGCCAGCAGATAGAACAGGTTCCCCGCCCGGACGATGGAATTTGCCGCTGAGACAGCGGCACTGAACTGGACATTCAGGTTTTTGTCCAGCGTCACAGCCTGAGAGACCTGCCCCGATGCCAGCAGCAGAGCCACATTGCCTGCCGCGTCCACCGAAACATCCTTCAGCTCCGTGCCCGCAAAATCATAGACCGCACGCTCACCGCCGCCCGCATTGTAGAGCACGGCCCTGGTATCGTAGACAGCCAGGATCGTGGAAGCGGAGGTCCACCCCAGCCACTGGGGCACACCGCCCTGATTCACCAGACTGACGGGATCGCCCGATGCCAGATTGATGAGGTAGAGGTTGGTCATCACCTGTCCCCCGCTGACGGTGACGGCTGCCGCCGCCAGCTTCCGGCTGTCGGGGGAAAAGGCCATCCGCAGGGGGGTGCCATCGTTGGAGGTCATGCTCCAGCTGAGCTGCTGCTCCATGGAGGGGCTGTATACCAGCAGCTTTGCCATGCTGGTCTGGTCCTCCGTGACCACGGCCAGCGTGCCGTTGTCCGACATGGCGCAGAGGAAAATGCTGTTTTCCAGCTGCTTGGTGTAAAGGTTCTGGGTGCGGCTCTCCACCCGCAGCTCGTTTCCGGAGCGGTTGTAGAGGACAAAGCGGGTCTTGCCCGCGGCCAGCGCCGGGCGGGCATAGCCGCTCTGGATGCTGTTCAGCTTTTTGCCGGTGCGCGACCAGACCACACAGCCCTCGTCCCCCAGCTCCACAAAGCTGCCGGTCAGGGGGGCTACCTGTTCCAGCTCGGCCACACCGGTCTGCTGGGGCCAGCCGGAGCCGGGCAGCAGGGCAATGCGGGCCGTATCGGTCAGGTCCTTCAGGGCCGCCACCGAGCTGCCCGCGATGCCGGTGGCAAACAGCACCACCGCCGTCAGCAGCACCAGCAGCACCGCCGTGCGGCGGATGCGCCGGTTCCGCACACGCTGGCGGGCAGCTTCCAGATATTCGACCCGCCCTTCCGAAAGCGGCTCGTCACTCTCCGGACGGTTGCGATTTTTTCTCATAGGTCGTAGTCCACCTTCTTCAAAAATAGCCCCTTCGCGGGCAGCGTCGGCCCGGCCTGGCTGCGGTCCCGGCTGGCAATGATGCCGGGGATGGCATCGGGCTGCATCCGGCCCGCACCCACCTCACACAGGGTGCCTGCCAGAATGCGCACCATGTTATAGAGGTAGCCGTCCGCTGTCACCTCAATGTCCACCTCGTCGCCCTTCCGGGTCACATGGCAGTCGGTGATGGTGCGCACGGTATCTCCGTGGGCAGCAGCAGAGGAACCCGCCGCGCACAGGGCCAGAAAATCGTGCTTTCCCACAAACTGTTCCGCCGCCCTCTGCATGGCATCCGCATCCAGCCGCCGGGGCACCCGGGTGTAATATTTTTCATCAAAAGGCGAATCGATGGGGTGGTTGTGGATGCGGTACAGGTAGGTCTTGGTATGAGCGGC
>ENA-ORCP01002784-ORCP01002784.1-human-gut-metagenome-genome-assembly--contig:-NODE-2784-length-13657-cov-60.260604_pt1 | contig 13657 bp, 10 predicted proteins | sample MGYA00242990_ERZ507991 | MGnify/ENA primary metagenome ERZ507991 (study PRJEB26167, sample SAMN06115496) | human gut metagenome | host: Homo sapiens | place: China:Henan | collected 2015-05-07... | reverse complement strand
GCGCAATCTCCGCAATGCCCTTCGGGATGGTGATTTCGCGCATCCCGCAGTAGATGAACGCCGCTTCGCCGATTTTCTCCAAGCTCCCCGGCAGGGTGATTTCCGTCAGCTCCGGAATGCGCCCGAACGCACCGTCTGCAATCTCCTTGATGCCCTCCGGCACAATGCAGACCGCGCCCGTCGTCAGCCGCCGCAGCACGCGCTGATGCACATGGTCAATCAGCATCCCGTCCTGAACCGTCAGCAGCGGATGATTCGGCGAAAGGTCCACCGTCCGCAGCGCCTTGCAGTTCTTGAAGGGATTCCCCTCGATTTCCGTCACGCTGTCCGGGATGCAGATGCTTGCAAAACCGCAGCGCTCGAATGCGTTTCTGCCCAGAAACTGCACACCCTCCGGCAGGTCGATTTCCGTCAGGGCTTCGCAGAACGCAAACGCCGATGCTTCCAGCCGCTCCAGCTTTTCCGGCAGAACGACCTTCTCCAGCTCCGAGCATCCATAGAACATATCTATCGTTATCACGCGCAGGTTCTTCGGGAACGTGACTTCCTGCAATTTCTCGTTGAACAAAAACGCGCCGTGTCCGACTTCTTCCAAACTTTCGGGCAGTTTCAGCGCGGTAAGCCCCGCACTTTCAAACACATGACACCCGATGGTGCGCAGGCCCTCCGGCAGGGTGATTTCCGTCAGGCTTCTGCACCAGTCGAACGCGCTGTCGCCAATGCTTTGCAGGCTCTCCGGCAGACTGACCGACCGCAGCGCAAAGCAGCCGTTGAAGGCCTCTTTCTGGATGTTCGTCAGCCCTTCCGGCAGCGTCACGCGTTCCACCTGCGCGGAATAGAATGCGCCCCGCCCAATCGTCGTGATGCCCTCCGGCACAGTTACATCGCGCACATCCCGCGCGGCGCAAATCACCGTGTCGCCCGCCAGCAGCATTTGATTCTCGATGCGCAACACCGGGTTGTCCGGCGCAATCCGCAGGCTGTTCGCAAAGAAGTGCTGGGACAGCGGGATGGCAGGAATGGGGTTGCCGTCAATTTCCGTCAGGCTCGCCGGTAGCGTCAGCCCCCACAGTTCATCGCAGTCCGCAAACACCCCGTAGCCCATGCGGCGCAACGTGTTCGGCAGGGTGATGGTTTTCAAATTCCAGCAGCCGGCAAAGGCTCTTTCTCCCAGCGTTTCCACGCCCTCCGACAGCGTCACCTTTTCCAGCGCGCAGCCGATGAATGCCTCCTCCCCGATTTCCCGCAGGGTGGATGGCAGCGTGATTTTCTTCAGCGCCGATGCCGCCGCAAACGCTTCGCAGTCAATCACCGTCACGCCCTCCGGGATGACGACGCTCGTCAGCGCCGCATATTCAAAGGCATACGCGCCAATCGCCGTCACGGGCAAATCGTCTACCACGGACGGAATCACCAGCGCCGTTTCGTCGCCCAGATAGCCCGTAATGCCCGCCGTTCCGTCCTCCAAAACGACATAGAGGTACAGCCCGTCTTGGCTTTTAGTGGAGATTTCCGCCGCGTTGTCGTAGTCAACCGTGTCCAGCACCGCATCCGCCTGTGCCGATGCCGCACAGAGCAGGAGCGTCAACAGGACGCAGAGCATCCGCTTCATCAAAAAAATCGCCTCCTTGTGCCTTGATGATAGCACAGGAGGCAATTTCATGTCAATTTTTCCTTGGAATTATTACAATCGCCGTTTTCTTCATCGCGACCGCCATGACCCCCGCCGTGATCGCCTCCGCCGCGCAGAACGCCAGCCACACGCCCGTCATGCCGAAGAGTGCCGCCATCACCAGCGCGCAAAGCACAATCGCAGCCACACCGCGCAGGATGGACGTAATCATCGCCCATTTCGCCGCGCCGACCGCGCTCAGATAGCCCGTTCCGGCGATATTGAACCCCGCAAACAAGTAGCCGAGGAAGTACAGCCGCATTCCCTGACATGCCAAATTCGCCATCACCGGGTCATGCTCGCTGTTGAACACCGCCACCAGCGGCTCGGCGAACACCTCGAAGCAGACAATCATCAGCACCGAAAGCGTCAGCGCCGTCAGGATGCTCATCATCAGCACCTGCCGCACTTGTCCCGTTTCACCGCGGCTGTACGCGTCGCTGAGCAGCGGCTGCGAACCCTGCGAGATGCCGGAGAAAATCGCCGTTGCGACGATGGCGACATTCGCCACCACGCCATACGCCGCGACACCGATGCTGCCCGAAAGCCCCAGAATCAGGAAATTCAGTACCATCGTCGTCATGCCGCCCGCGATTTCCCCGATGAACCCGGATACACCCACCGCGCTGACGTGCGCCAGCAGTTTGAACGTCGGCTTGTGCCAGCGGAAGCACAGCGTATTCGTCTTTTTGCGGAAGTGCAGGGCGTTAATCCCCATGCCGACGATGGGGGATGCCGCCGTTGCGAGCGCCGCGCCCGCCATGCCCATTTTCAGTGGGAACATCAGTACCCAGTCCATGACGATATTGAACAGGCTGGATGCCATCGTCGCGGTCATGGCAAGCGACGGATCGCCGTCGTTGAGGACGAAGGAGCGCAGGATGTAGTTGCACATGAAGAAGGGCGTGAAAAGCAGGAAAATGCGTGTATACGGCGCGCCGACCGTCACGATGTCCGGTTCGCCGCCAAGCAGCCGCACGATGCCCTCCGCGCTGAAAATGCCCAGCAGGATGAACGGCACAGACAAAATTCCCGCCCATGTGAGGGCTTCCGCAAGATAGCCATCGGCGTGTTTTCCTTCGTGACGCTCCAAGGCGAAGCGGGTCGCCGCGCCGGTCGCCAGCATCGCGCCCAAGGCAAAAATCAGCGAATAAACGGGCAGGACAAGGTTCAGGGCGGCGATGCCGTCCGCCCCCTGCGCCTGTGCGATAAAGAAGGTGTCGGCGAGGATATAGGCGGAGACGCCAATCATGCCGAGGATGTTTTGAGAAACGTAGCGGAAGAACTGTTTCCGCGCGGTGGAGTGCTTGTTCATAGAGGGCTTCTCCTTCTGCTTTGTTCAGGGCAGCATTCCTATTGTAAGGGGGAAAATCATCTTCGTCAAGGGAAAATTGCAAGAATCGCTTCTGCTGGCTATCCAAATGACGAAAAATGCGGTATAATGGGGCGAATACCCATCATGCTGTTCCCGGATGCTTCATCGAAAATCCGAAACGGCATCAGGAGGAATCGTATGAAGCACTTGTACCCCTACCTCCGGCGCTTCCGCAAGGAGAGCATTCTCGCGCCCCTGTTCAAGATGCTGGAAGCCACATTCGACCTGCTTGTGCCGATGGTGGTGGCGGACATCATCAAGGTCGGCATTGCGGGCGGCGATACAACGTACATCTGGACGCGCTGCGGCCTGCTGGTGCTGATGGCGCTCATCGGACTGCTCTGCTCCTTCACCGCGCAGTATTTCGCGGCGCGCGCCGCCATCGGCACATCCACCGGGCTGCGGCATGAGCTGATGGCGCACATCCAGTCGCTCTCCTTCTCCGAACTGGACACGCTGGGCGTTTCGACGCTGATTACACGCATGACCAGCGACGTCAATCAGGTGCAGAATGGTCTGAATATGTTCCTGCGCCTGTTCCTGCGTTCGCCGTTCATCGTCGCGGGCGCGATGATTGCCGCCTTCACCATTGATACACAGATTGCGCTGATTTTCCTCGCGGCGATTCCCGTGCTGGCGGTGATTGTCTTTGGCATCATGCGCATCACCTCGCCTATGTACAAAACCGTTCAGTCCCGGCTGGACGCGGTCACGGGCGCAACGCGCGAGAACCTCTCCGGCGTCCGCGTCGTGCGCGCGTTCGGGCGCGAGGACGCGGAGGAAGAAAACTTCGTCCAGCAGAATGGCAGCCTGAACACCACGCAGCTCAAAGTCGGCCGCATTGCCGCGCTGATGAATCCGCTGACGTATGTCGTGGTCAACCTCGGCATCATCGGCATTCTGTACTTCGGCGCGAACAAGATTGGCAGCGGCGCGCTGCTCTCCGGCGACGTGGTGGCGCTGGTGAACTACATGAGCCAGATTCTGGTGGAACTGGTGAAGCTGGCGAACCTCGTCGTGCTGCTCACCCGCGCAATTGCCAGCATGGGCCGCGTGTCGCAGGTGCTGGATACGCCCTCGACGATGGCATTCCCGGAGAAGCCTGTTTCGGCGGATGCTGCTTCCGATGTGGCGGTGGCGTTCGACCATGTGTCCCTGCGCTATCAGGGTGCGGGTGCGGAAAGCCTGTCCGATGTGACCTTCACGGCAAAGAAGGGGCAGACCATCGGCGTTATCGGCGGCACGGGCAGCGGCAAAACGACGCTCGTCAGCCTGATTCCGCGCTTTTATGACGCAACGAAGGGGCAGGTCACCCTGCTCGGTCAGCCGATTACCGCCTATTCCAAGGCGGAGCTGAACCGCCACGTTGCGGTCGTCATGCAGAAGGCACAGCTGTTCAAGGGCACGATTCGCTCGAATCTGCTCTGGGGCAACGAGAATGCCACGGACGAAGAATTGTGGCACGCGCTGTCCATTGCGCAGTCGGAGGATTTTGTCCGCCAGAAGCCGGGCAAGCTCGATGATCCGGTGGAGCAGGGCGGACGCAACCTGTCCGGCGGTCAGCGTCAGCGCCTGACAATCGCCCGCGCGCTGGTGGGACATCCTGACATTCTGATTCTGGACGACAGCGCCTCCGCGCTGGACTACGCCACGGATGCCGCGCTCCGCAAAGCCTTGCGCACCCTGCCCGCGGAAACGACGCTCTTCATCGTCTCCCAGCGCACCTCGTCCCTGCGCCACGCCGACCAGATTATCGTGCTGGACGACGGACATGTGGTGGGCATCGGCAAGCACGATGCGCTGATGCAGACGTGCGAGGTCTACCGCGAAATCCACGAAAGCCAGTTCCGGAAGGGAAGTGACGTGCAGTGAAGACCAACAAGCTCAAGCAGCAGAAGGGCACGCTCCTGCGCGTCCTGCAATATGTGAAGCCGTATCGGGTGCTGGTGATTGTCAGCCTGCTGTGCGCGTGCGTGAGCGCGGCGGCGCAGCTGCTCATCCCGATTCTGACCGGCAAGGCGATTGACCAGATGATCGGCGCGGGTCAGGTAAATCTGTCCGGCGTGCTGGTCTTTGCGGTGTGGATTGCCGTCGTTGCGGCGCTGTCCGCGGTTGCCCAGCAGTTTCTTGCCACCAGCAACAACAAGATTGCCTACAACATCAGCCGTGACCTGCGCAACGCGGCATTCCACAAGCTCCAGCGCCTGCCGCTGAGTTATCTGGACGCGCATCCCTCCGGCGACCTCGTCAGCCGCATGATTGCCGATGTGGACACCTTCTCCGACGGTCTGCTCATGGGCTTCACGCAGCTGTTCACCGGCGTCGTGCTGATTGTCGGCACGCTGACCATCATGCTCATCAAGAACTGGATGATTGCCCTGCTGGTCGTGGTGCTGACGCCGCTGTCGATGTTCGTCGCGTCCTTCATCGCCCGAAAGACGCACCACTACTTCACCGAGCAGGCGCGTGTGCGCGGGCAGCAGACGGCGCTCATCAACGAGCTGATTGAAGGGCAGAAAGTCGTGCAGTCCTTCGGGCACGAAGCCGCCTCGCTGAGCGATTTTGACTGCATCAACGATGAACTGGGGCGCGTCAGCCTGAACGCGACGTTCTTCTCCAGCCTCACGAACCCCTCCACTCGTCTGGTCAACAACATCATCTATGCGGCGGTCGCGCTCGTCGGCGCGCTGTCGGCGGTCGGCGGCGGCATTTCCGTGGGCGACTTGAGCGTTTTCCTCAGCTACGCCAGCCAGTACGCCAAGCCCTTCAACGAAATCTCCGGCGTTGTGACCGAGCTGCAAAACGCCCTCGCCTGCGCCGCGCGCGTTTTCTCCCTGCTGGATGAGGATGACCGCGTGCCGGACAAGGAAAACGCCGCCGTGCTCTCCCCCAAGGGCACGGTTGACCTCAAGGACGTCTGCTTCCGCTATGTGCCTGATCGCCCGCTGATTGAGGGGTTCAACCTGCACGTCAAGCCCGGTCAGCGCATTGCCATCGTCGGCCCGACCGGCTGCGGCAAAACGACCATGATTAACCTGCTGATGCGCTTCTACGACGTAAACAGCGGCGCAATTCTCGTCGACGGCACGGACATCCGCAACGCAACGCGCCATTCCCTGCGCAAGAGCTTCGGCATGGTCTTGCAGGACACTTGGCTGAAAGCCGGCACGATTCGCGACAACATCGCCTACGGCCGCCCCGACGCGTCGGAAGAGGACGTTATCGCCGCCGCGAAGGCCGCCCACGCGCACAGCTTCATCCGCCGCCTCCCCGACGGCTACGACACGGTCATCACCGAAAACGGCGGCAACATCTCGCAGGGACAGAAGCAGCTGCTCTGCATTGCCCGCGTGATGCTGGGCGGCGAAAACGGCGAACTTCCGCCGATGCTGATTCTTGACGAAGCGACGTCTTCCATCGACACGCGCACGGAAATCAAGATTCAGTCCGCTTTTGCGCGGCTGATGAATGGGCGCACGTCGTTCATCGTGGCGCATCGCCTTTCGACGATTCAGGAAGCGGATGTGATTCTGGTGATGAAGGATGGGCATATTATTGAGCAAGGAACGCATGAGGAGCTGCTGAAGAAGCAGGGATTCTATGCGAATTTGTACCAGTCGCAGTTTGCCTTGAGCTGAGGAAACGCCAAAAGAATAAACACGCGGAAGGAGCACGGAGGAGAGACCAACTGAATCGCGCGGAGGGGTCAAGGTGGGATTCCCCCTTGCAGGGTCAAGGGACAGCGTCCCTTGTGGGGTTTGGGGCAACGCCCCAACTGTTCCACGTCAAACCTACTCCAAGGGAACAGCCAACAAGGCGCAGGCAGCGAAGCGTCCCTACCAGTAACTTCGCGCATCCGCAGATGCGCCCCCAAGCTGCTCTTTCCAACATCTATGCTGTGTCGCGCCAAATGGGCGCGACCGGATTGCTGGTCAAAAAAGGCGACCTCTTTCCCGCTGAATCCATCAGCCGAAAGAGGTCGTCCTTTTATTCCCTTTTATTTTCCCGACGGGTGCATTTCCGTAAACGTCTGGTAGTGGTCGCTCGTGTAGTACACCAGCCCGTCCGACGAGTAGAGGATTCGCTCTGCGCCGCGCGGCCCGGCCGTGTAGTTCGCGTCCGCTTCGTACCACTTGCGCCCGGATGCATCCGGCAGCGTCCCGTGGGCGAAGATGTAGTCCGCAATGTCCTGCGGGGCAGTGATCGCCGTTTGCTGCGGCGCTTGCGTCGGGGCGCTGGTCGGACTGTCCGTCAACGCTGCGGCGATGGTTGCGGTCGGCAGGGCATCCGGCGGATCCGCCGTGTCGCCCAGCGGCAAAATCCCCTGCTGTCCCAAGATAAGCAGCAGCAATGCCATCAGGATGGCAAAAATGCCGGATGTTGCCCGCTTCGGCGGCTGCTTCTGCTGATTTTTCTGCTCGCTCATTTATGATACCTCTCTCCTGCGCGGATTTTCATGGCACGATACAGCTGTTCCAGCAGCATCACGCGCGCCAGCTGATGCGGGAACGTCATTTTGCTCATCGACATTTCCTCGTTCGCACGGCGGATGACGGCATCCCCCAGCCCCAGTGAACCGCCGATAACGAATACAATGCTGCTCTCGCCGCGCGTCAGCAGCTCGTCCAAATGGCGCGACAAGCCGGGCGAATCGTGCATCTTGCCGGGAATCGTCAGCGCAATCACATAGTCCGACGGTTTCAGGCGGCTGAGCATCATTTCGCCCTCTTTGTCGCGAATCTGCCGCTCAATGGCTTCGGACGTGTTCGCGGGTTCAGGCAAATCCGGCAGCTCAATCTCCTCGAACTTGCCGTAGCGCGACAGCCGCTTCAGGTATTCATCCGCCATCTGCCGATAGGGCTTCTCCTTCATGCGCCCCATTGCCATCAGGCTGATGCTCATTTCTGCTTTCCTCCCGGCATGATTTTCTTCGTCCCGCTGACGACGAGCTTGAACAGGAAGCTGCCCACGCCGATGCCCAGCGCCATCATCAGGATGCCCGCCATCGTCAGGATGCCGGTCTGCGCGCCGAGGGCATACTGCCGATGCCCCAGCTGCTCCATGCAGCGGTACAGCCCCAGCCCCGGCACAAGCGCCACCACCGACAGCAGCAGGAAAATCGTCGCAATCATGCGCATTTTCCTTGCGCAGAACTGCGCCAGCAGCGACCCGAACAGCGCCGCGAGGAACATTGACGCGGCATCATCAAGCGAAAGCTGCTTGAGCGACCAATAGAGCGTGTAAGTCATTGCGCCAATCAGGCTTGCGGGCAGCCACGCGCGTTTGGGCGCATGAAGCAGAATCGCGAAGCCGAGCGTACCGACGAACGACGTCAGGAAATACCACAGCCCTTGACCCAGCGGTTCGTAACTCATGCCGCACCTCCCGTCAGCAGGCGCAGGAACGCCGTGCCCGCCAGTGCGCCGACAGCAAGCAGCACCGCCGACATCGCCGCGCTGACCGCTGAAGAAATGCCCGATACCATATCGCCGCGCATGGTGTCCTGCACAGCGTTCGTCATCGCCAAGCCGGGCAGCATGGGCATCAGCGCGCCCGCGACGGCCGCTTCGACAACCAGCGCCCCGGTCAGGCGGTTGACCGCCATCGGGAGGAACGCCGCGAGGAAGCCGCCTGCCAGCGTCGCGACGAGCGTCTGCATATGGAATTTATCCATCAGCAGCGTCACCCACTCAATCAGCAGCCCAACGAAGAATGCTGTCACCGTGTCCCACGCGCCGCCGCCGAACATCAGCGCCCATCCGGCGGTGGACATGGCTGCCGCGCCCGCCATTTGCAGCGGGGATAAGCGGGAAGGTCGGCGCTCGACAGCTTTGAGCTGGCTGAGCACCTCCTGACAGGACATCTTCTCCTGCTCCAAATGGCGGGAGATGGCGTTCACCTCGTCAATGCGGGTCAAGTCCGTTCCCTTGCGGCGGATGCGCTTGACAGCGGTCTCGATGGTGCCGTCGCTCTTGCGGTAGCTGACGAACAGCCCGCTTGGCACGGCGAAGCATTCCACCTCGCGGAAGCCGAACGCATGGCCCATGCGCAGCACGGTTTCTTCGACGCGGCAGATTTCGCCGCCGTTTTCCATGATGAGCCGCCCCGCCAGATGGAGGGGCTCCATATAACAGCTGTCGTCGAACATGAAGATGCCTCACTCGCTGTAAGTTTGGGGAATTTTGTTGATGGCTAACAAGCCGCTTCGGTCGCCACTACCGGCGTTGATTTTTCCGCAGCAGGAATATCGTGTGCCGATTTCGGAATTTCTTTCCATAAAATCCGGCTTTTGTTCCGAAATAAGCGTCAATTCCGCAGTGTAAATCGGAAGAGGTAGCGCCAGAGGATGCGCTTGTACTGGTCGTACAGACCGCGCACGCGGTAAAGCTGCTCGTAAGAACGGTAGACCGTCAGGCGCGCCTGAATGGAGACAATGGGGTGTCGGAAGCAGTTCACCAGCTGGCGAACAACCGCGCCATTGGGGTTGCGGAAGTAATCGTAAACCGGGGTGGTGATGTAGGACATGCGCTCAGCGTGCTCAAGGTACTGCATGACGAACACGAAGTCCTCACCCCAGTGCAAGCCGGAGGTGAAGCGCAGGTCATGCTGGCGGATGATGTCGCCGCGGAAAATTTTGTTCCACAGCACGCCGTAATAAAAGCTGTTGCTCAGGCGCTCCAAGCGGCGCAGGAACTCGGCACTCTCCACCGTATCGGTGCATTTGCCCAAATCGCGGACGGTTCGGGTCGTGCCCAGCACCTCGGTATACGCCGCCAGCACCAAATCGCTCTGATTTTTCTCGGCGCAGCGAACGAGCTGTTCCAGTGAATCCGGCGGAAGCTGGTCGTCCACATCCACAAAGCGGTAATAATCGCCGGACGCGTGGCGCATGGCAGTATTGCGGGCTTCGGACACGCCGGCGTTCTCCTGATGGAAAGGGATAATGCGTGCATCCTGTTTCTTCCAGCGCATCAGCATATCCCACGTTGCATCGCGGCTGCCGTCATCAACAATGATGATCTCGAAGTGCTGCCAGCTTTGGCGCAGGATGCTATTCAGGCAAGCATCCAAGTACCTTGCCCCGTTCCAGACGGGGATAATGACGCTGATAAAGGGGCGGTGTTCCATGGTGTTCACCTCCTATGGGGGAAAAGGTTCGGCAAGGCGCGCCGAACAGGGGCGCTGCTTTCTTCTTTTGGGAGAAGATTGCCTTTTCAGATATTGTGCTTTTGGGTCGCAGGGGTTTCGCCTCTGCGGAGGCGACAAGGGGGCAATGGAAACGGACGAAGTCCGCGATCGCCCCCTTGACCCCTTCGGGTTCGCCCCTCATGTTACTTGATTTTTTATGTTGCTTTATTTATTCTCATGTGCCATTTTTCTTGCAGGATGAGAAAATCGCGTTTTCGGGCGCGTTCATACTATTTCCAGATAAGAATGCGCCAAGATGCGCCGCGAATTTTTCATTCTGGCTAACGTGAATGAAACGCAGCGTAGCAGCGCTACGCTAAGTGGAATGAGCGGACGCCAGAAGGGAAAAGGCGCAAGCAGATGGCGCAGGTGAATCTGGAAATAGTATCAATGCAAACAAACGGATGAAATCCACAAGTGCGGTTTCTTCCATCAGAATTATAGCAAATCGCCGGGAAAGTGTCAAGGAAGCGTAACAGATTGACAAGTGCGCCGTCAGCATGTATAATATCCGTGACAAATGAACAGCCCACACAGGTGCGCAGCGATGCGCGGCGTCGGACACGGGCGTGTTCGGCGAGCATGGGAAGCCGGTGCAAGACCGGCGCTGTCCCAGCAACCGTGAAGCAGACAAGGGAGCATGTGCCGAGGAAAATCGGTGCAGCCACTGGCGAAAAAATCGCTGGGAAGGTGCTCCTGCGGAGGAAGCCAAGCCGGGAGACCTGCCTGTGAACGGGAAAACGCCTCCCCTGGGGATGGGAGGAAGCACACAGCGCGGCCATTGTCCGCGCCTGTTGAAGTGCCTGTTTTTCCCGAAAAGTGCGCGGAAAAGCAGGCATTTTCGTTCCCCTCCGCTGCTTCATTTGATTTCATTTCAGGAGGGATACCCCTATGAAGTCCAATCGTTTCTTTGCCCTGCTGCTGGCGCTGGCGATGCTGCTGAGCATGTCCGCGCTCGCCGAATCCGTCACCCTGACGGACATGACCGGCCATGAAATCACAATTGATGAGCCCGTGACACGCATCGTCGTCCTCCAGCCCTCTGACGCGGAAATCCTCTGCGCGCTGGGTGCGCAGGACACCATCGTCGGCCGCGGCACTTACGTCGATTACCCGGAAACCATTCTGGAAGTGCCGGTCGTTGCGTCCGGCTCGAACACAAACATCGAGGAAATTCTGGCACTGAACCCGCAGGTGGTCGTCATGACGACGATGAGCCAGACCGAAGAGCAGATTGCTGCTTTGGAGCAGGCGGGCGTGAAGGTCGTCGTCAGCAGCGCGCAGGACATTGCGGGCGTTTACACCGCCATCACCCTGCTGGGCCAACTCGTTGACAAGAACGACGAAGCCGCTGCCCTGATTGCCGACATGAAGGCTGCTTTTGCGGATGTTGCGGAAAAGGCTGCCGCCGCGAACGTCTCCGGCAAGACGGTGTACTTTGAAATCAGCCCCCTGCCCTACGGCATCTGGTCTGCGGGTCAGGGTACGTTCATGGATGAACTGGCGACCCTGTGCGGCGTGACGAATGTGTTCCACGACCAGCAGCGCTGGTTCGGCGCGAGCGAAGAACAGGTGATTGCCGCGAACCCGGATTACATCATCACGACGACGAACTACATGGTCAACGACATGGACGGCGTGACGGAAATCTGCTCCCGCGCGGGTTGGGAAGACGTGACGGCGGTGAAGGAAGGCCATGTGGTGCTGGGTGATAATAACGCGATGACGCGTCCCGGCCCGCGTCTGGTGGAAGCGGCGCAGTTCCTGCTGAATCTGGTGACGGATGCGGCGGAGGAAGAGGTAACGCCCGCGGCGTAATGGTAGGCAAAACGCCCAAAGCGCAGCACGCGGAAGGAGTATGGTAGAGAAACCAACTCAATCGCGCGAAAGGGGTCAAGGGGGGGACTTCGTCCCTTTTCGTTTGCCCCTTGCGGAGTCCAGAGGCAGCGCCTCTGGTAGGGTTTGGGGCAACGCCCCAACTGTTCCGCGGGCGACCAGTATGCCAAACGCGCTCAACAAAGGCGCAGGCAGCGAAGCGTCCCTGCCAGTAACTTCGCGCTCCCTCAGGAGCGCCCCCAAGCTGCTCTTTCCAACATCAGTGCTGCGTCGCGCCGGATGGGCGCGACCGAATAGCTGGTCTATCAGACATAGCTTGTCTTTCCCGAAAGCAGGGGATTTCGCGCCTGCGGGCGCGTCGCCCACCGCAAAAGCCGTCCGCATCTTCGCAGGTCGTGGATGCGGGCGGCTCTTTTCTTATACTAATTCTCATCTAAAACATGGCATTCGCACAGCATCTTTTCCGCCCCGGCTTTGCTTCGTTCCGCTCGCGCGTACCTCCAGTACGCCTCGCTTCACTCAGCTTTGCCGGAACGAAAAATCTGCTATGCTCGATTCCATGTTTTAGAATCGAATTAGTATTATCAGGAGTTATCATGAAAGAAACGACATTTCATCTGCGGGAGCACCTGCTGTTCGCGCTGCTGACCGTGCTGACGCTGATTCTGTGCATCGGCGTGGGCAGCGTCAGCGTCCCCTTCCGCGATACGGCGGAAATCATCTTCCGCGCCATCGCCGGGTGGGAACAGCCCAGCGGATCAGCCGTCGCCATCATCCTGTATACCCGCCTGCCGCGCGTGCTGTGCGTGGCGCTGGTGGGGGCAATGCTGGCGCTGGGCGGCTGCGCCATGCAGGGGCTGCTGCGCAATCCGCTGGCGGATGGCTCGACGCTGGGCGTGAGTTCGGGCGCGTCGCTCGGCGCGGCACTCGCGATTCTCAGCGGCGTGTCCATCCCGTTCCTTCCCTTCGGCGGCACGGCGGGCGCGGCGATGCTCTCCGCGTTCCTTTCCCTCGTCGTCCTCCTTGCCCTCGCCTTCGCTCTTGACCATTCCCTCGCCACCAACACGCTGATTCTCCTCGGCGTTGTGTTCTCCATGTTCGTGTCGGCGCTGCTGTCGCTGCTGATAACGTTCTCCGGCGATAAGCTGCGCGCCATCACCTTCTGGACGATGGGCAACCTCTCTTCCGCCAGCTACCAGAACGCCTTGACGCTGCTGGCAACGCTGGTGCTCTGCGGCGGTATCATCCTGACGCAGGCGCGGGCGCTCAACGCCATGAGCATGGGCGAAGAATACGCGCTGCATGTGGGCGTGTCGGTGCGGCGCGTGAAGCTGACCGTGATGATCTGCGTCAGCGCGATGATCGGCATGAGCGTGTCCGTCGGCGGCGGCATCGGCTTCGTCGGGCTGGTCACGCCGCACATGATTCGCCTGATTGTCGGCGCGAATCACCGCCGGACGCTGCCCGCCTGTCTCTACGGCGGCGCGATTTTCCTGCTCCTCGCCGACCTGATTTCCCGGACAATTCTCGCCCCGGCTGTGCTGCCCGTCGGCGTGGTCACGTCCATCATCGGCGCAGCGGCGTTT
>ENA-ORCP01002782-ORCP01002782.1-human-gut-metagenome-genome-assembly--contig:-NODE-2782-length-13666-cov-4.296343_pt1 | contig 13666 bp, 12 predicted proteins | sample MGYA00242990_ERZ507991 | MGnify/ENA primary metagenome ERZ507991 (study PRJEB26167, sample SAMN06115496) | human gut metagenome | host: Homo sapiens | place: China:Henan | collected 2015-05-07... | reverse complement strand
TTTCTCTCGGTGAAATTGCAGCGCTTGCTTTTTCGGGTATTCTTTCAGATGAAGAGGCTTTTAAACTCGTTTGCAGGTATTAACAAGCTTCTGGGCAGCATTAATATCATTGATGTTTACAGAATCCGATGTCTGCTGATTATTTTCAACATAAAGCATAGCTTTGGACTCATATTTTTTGGTAAGCAGGAAATCGGATACACAAAAAGAACCTACTCCGCAAGCTATACCTATTATTAAAACAAACACGATATGTTTTTTCAGTACCTTAAACAAGTATCCTAAGTCTAAAGTTTCTTCCATATTTTCCATTTAAGAAATATACCCCAATCTGTTGTAATGAAATTCTGAATATAAAAGTTAAGTGCAAAATAAAAATTTATGTATATGTCTTTTTGCCATTATGCCATAGTTTTTGATTTTCCTATTTATTATAACACATTTTTGGGTTTTGTCAATATTCCGCATTTTTTATTAATATAGAAGTTAGATACTGTTGTATTGAATTTTTTGTCTATTTTAAATATGTATAAACATAATTGACTGCGGTGCTTTATTTCTTTCTCACGATATTTCATATAGCCTTGACAATTTTTGCGATTAATTATATAATAAATAGGTATTTGATAATGCCGAAGGAGGTCAGAAAATGCGGATCGACTTTCATTCACATATCCTGCCAAATATGGACGACGGTTCATCGGGTATAGATGAATCCCTAAAGCTGCTGCAAATGCTTGCAGATCAAAATGTTGAAAAGGTCATACTTACGTCACATTTCTATCGTCAGAATGAAAACATAGAAAAGTTCATTTCACGAAGAGAACAGGCATATTCAAAGCTAAAAGAAGCTGTGGACGGCAATAACAATTATCCCGAAACGCTTCTCGGTGCGGAAGTTTATTTTTATCCTTCACTTTCTTCTGACCCTGATTTTCACAGGCTCTGCATCGAAAATACCGATTATATCCTGCTTGAGCTTCCTTTTGAGCTTTTTCACGATAATTTTTACAGCAGCTTTGCTAAATTCATAAACAACTGCGAACATAAAATTATTCTTGCACATATTGAACGGTATCTGAATTTCGGCAACTCGATCGACGATATTCTGCGTTTATTTGACTATGGCGATTTCATCTGCCAGATGAACTGCACATCTCTTGCAACAGCGGGATTCACCAAAAGACGTGTTCTTTCAAAAATGATAAACAGCGGACTGATAAGCGTTATCGGCACAGACACTCACAACACTTCATCAAGACCGCCTATGTACGATAAAGCCGAAAAGGTCATAATAAAAAAATGCGGAAAAGATAATTTTGACCGCATATGCAAAAACAGCGAACTGATACTTTCAGACTGCAAATTATCAGATGTAAAATAAGCATATACACCTATTTTTGAAACGGAGGAATTTAAATGACAGTTAAAAAGGCTGCAGGTATGGCACTTGCGCTTCTTCTTGCTTTTGGAGTTTACACCGTGCCTTACAATGCTGATAAAGGCATTGCTATCGTATCGGAAGCCGCCGGATCCACAGGCTTCATTTATACCGAGCTGAGCGGCGGAAAAAAAGTCATTGTCGATTATGTCGGTGAAGGCGGAGCTATTACAATTCCGTCAAATGTTGCGGGAATTGATGCAAAGGCTTTTGCAAACAATGCTGACATTACAAGTGTTATCATTCCTGCCGGCTGCTATGTTTCCGACTATGCTTTCTATTGTATGCCTAATCTTCAGAAGGTCACTGTAAAGGGCAGCATTGACTATATCGGTGAATACGCTTTCGCCTGCTGCACTTCATTAAGAACTGTCACAGTAAAGGGAAATATCTCTCAGGCAAACGAAAAAGGCGGCATAAAGAGCTACGCTTTTGTAAACTGCACATCTCTCAAGACCGTTGACTTTACAAAAGAAAACTCCAAAATCGATATTATTGACGGCTGTGCATTTCTGAACTGCTTCAATCTTTCTTCCATAAATCTCCCCGAACAGACTCTTTCTATCGGAAATGCTTTTCTCAACTGCACAAAGCTTACAAATGTTACCGTACCCGAAAAAACTAAAATTGAAAAGGATATAAATGCATTCGGTTATCTTTATGACTATGACACCGAGGATTATTACCTTGCCGATGAAATTACGGAAGTTCAGGCAAATTATTTCACTTATGAAAAAGGCAAACTCATTTCAAAAACAAAAGTCATCAGTCAGGATCCTATAACTTTAAATGTTGTAAAGGGTTCAAGTGCTGAAAAATATGCAAAGGCTAATGGAATAAGCTGCAAGTATGTTTCTTCATCTTCAAAAGAAAACGCAGTCCAGACAGCTGTTACAGTAAGTGCACCTACAAATGTTAAGTCAACTTCTTCATCAAGAAAGATCACTCTCAGTTGGGATAAAGTAAACAAGGCTGACAAATACGCCGTTTATATTTACAATGCCAAAACTAAAAAATACACACTCTGCGGCTATACAAACTCAGCTAAGTACACTGTAAGCACTCTCAAAACAAATACCAAATACACATTTTTGATTCAGGCTCTGCGAAAGGACAATGACGGCGAATCATATGTAAAAAGTTCAAATACCAAGTACACCGCCTCAACCTCAGATACTGACACAGCTGCTGAAACAGTCAAAACCGAACAGATAAGCGTTTCTGCTCCTGAGAACATAACCTCAGTTTCAGCATCTCATAAGATCACTCTTAAATGGGACGAGGTCAGCAGCTCTGACAGATATGCTGTATACATTTACAACTCTGACAGCAAAAAATATACTTTATATCAGTATGTTACTTCTGAAAAATGCACAGTTACTTCTTTAAGATCCAACACCAAATACAAATTCATAATTCAGGCAATGAAAAAAGCTTCCGACGGCAAATATGTAAGCAGCGAAGAAGCTGAATATTCCGCATCAACTTTATCAGCATAAAATCAAAAGGAATGTACTTATATGAGTAAAGCAACCAGAAATATTATTATCATAGCTATGGTGGTGATAGCTGCTGCACTTGCTGCTGTCATCATATACGGGCGAAATTCAGCTTCTGATGACATTTCGGTAAAAATATCCGAGGCCGAGGCTTTTTACGAAGCTCTTGACTACGACAAAGCCATTGCTGCATACAATGACATTCTCAGCACCGAAGACAACGCTGACGCTTATGCAGGTCTTGCAAAGGCTTATTATGCAAAGGGCAACAGCGAAAAGGCTCTCAACGTTCTTGAAAAAGGACTTGAAAGCACTCAGAATAATGATGCTGTCGTAAAGGTCTTTTCGGAGCTTTTCCCTGATGCCGAAACTGCCGAAGCAACAACAACCTCTGTTGCAACATCTGAAACGGAAAAAATAACTGAAACTTCTGTATCAGAAGAAAAAACAGAAGAGGAAAGCGTTACAACTCAAACTTCTGCTGCAAGATCCGAAACTACCGCTGCAACGACGGTAACTGCTGCTTCTGCCACAACTCAGCACACAACTGCTGCAGCTACCGCTGCCACAACCCAAAAACAGACTGCTGCTGCAACAACTGCCGCAACAACAAAAAAAGAAACTCAGACCGTTGTTGAAAAAATATCAGTAAAAAGCTATACGGGTCTTACAGAGGACGCTATAAGCTTTTCGGCAAAATCAGACGGTGTAAATGTTGTTTTCGTTTATGAAGAGGACAACTCCTATATCGACGGTGAAGCCTTCAAACAATCCCCTGCTGCCGGTTCAAAAGTCGGAAAAGGGTCTATTGTTACTGTTTACATCTGCAAGAGCAGCAAAAAATCCCCTAATGCCATTATTATCGGCGGAGATTCAGACAGTTCTGAAAACGAAGAGATATTCCCTGATCTCTCAATTAATTGATCTTTATACCCATTTTCAATGTCTTTTCTATTGAAAATGGGTATTTTTATGTCTGAGCGGCGTATTTTATTATGAAATATGACTATAAAAGTCACTTTGGATTTGTCATAAAGATAGATTTTATCGAAAAATACAATGTACTATATTGACAAAAACACTTCCATATGTTAAATTAATTATAGTGAAACCAACATATTGATTTATGAAATTTATTGGAGTGTTACCTTTCATATCAGATTGGGCATAACCAACTTTCAGACGGATGCTTTGTGCAATCGTATGGGGGTTGGTTTTTTTGTTTGATTTTTGTTATAATAAGCATAAAGCATCACCTGAATATTCGGCAAAATTAAAGTTTTCGCAGTAAAGGACGGACATATATGAAAATTATCAAAGTCATAAATAATAACAATGTCTGCGTTTTCGATAATAACGGAAAAGAACAGATAATTTCAGCTAAAGGTATTGGGTTCGGTAAAAAATACGGTGATGAAATTGAACTGAACGGCGATTTCAAAATATATATGATAACCGATTCCTCATTCAGAAAAAAGCTCATTGAGAGCCTTTCGGAAATACCATATGAAATAATCGCTATTACAGATGATCTTGTAAAATATATTTCCGAACACACCGACGGAAAGCTTAACGACTCTCTTCTGATAACCCTTTCCGACCACATATCTTTTGCAATTGAAAGAAAAAAGAATGGCATGGAATTTTCCAATCCGCTTATGGACTCTATAAGCGAATATTTTCCCGATGAATTTGCTCTCGGAAAATACTGTCTTGAAAAGATAAATAACACGCTTAATATTCATCTCAGCAATGATGAGGCAGGGTTTATTGCAATGCACATTATAAACGCAAGGCTCGGCACAAAAATGAGTCAGGTTTCCGATATTACAAAGCTTGTAAATGACTGCGCCGACATTGCCGATAAGTGCTTTTCCGGAAAAATCGACAAAACATCGGTTTTCTACGAAAGATTTCTCATTCACCTTAAATTCCTTGCAAAACGTTTATTTAAAGCCGAGGAACTTCCAAATGTTCTCAGTCGTGATGATGATATTTTGTCACTTATAAAGCTAAAGTTTAAAAAGCACTATAAATGCGCAAAATGTATGCAGGATCATATTCTGAAAAATTATGCAAAAACTATTTCGGAAGACGAAATGCTTACTCTTGCTATTCATCTGAAAAGGATCACAGAATAGTCTTTTACCGCTGTCGTTATGATCGGTACCTCAGTAATTGACTTTGCGGTTAATTTATAAACAAAGCAAAATTATATCAGCGCATATCGATATGAACGCATATTAATATGCGTCGTAAAAAAGGAGGGCATATTCCAATAAAGGAATATGGAAATACTATGAAAGACAAGATTTTCGGCGTTTTGCAGCGTGTCGGACGTTCTTTTATGCTCCCGATCGCTCTGCTGCCTATTGCAGGTCTGCTTCTTGGCATAGGCAGCTCGTTCACCAATCAGACAACAATTGAAACCTATCATCTCGGCAATATCATTTACGAGGGCGGTATCCTTTATACTATCCTCGACATTATGAGCAAAACAGGCAGTGTGGTTTTTGACAATCTGGCTTTGCTGTTTGCAATGGGCGTTGCCATCGGTATGGCTAAAAAAGAAAAAGAGGTTGCGGCACTTTCCGGTGCTATCGCTTATCTCGTTATGAACACAGCTATCAGCGCACTCATTTCAGCCTCAGGCGGCGTTGAGGCAATGGCTCCGAACTCAACTACTTCCGTCCTCGGAATCACAACTCTTCAGATGGGTGTATTCGGCGGTATTATTGTTGGACTTGGCGTTGCGGCGCTTCATAACAAATTCTATAAGATCGAACTTCCGCAGGTTCTTTCGTTCTTCGGCGGCACAAAGTTCGTTCCTATCGTTTCAACTGTAACATATCTTATCGTCGGCATCATTATGTTCTATCTCTGGCCTATTGTTCAGCTGGGAATTTCAAAGCTCGGCGTACTTGTTCTCAACTCCGGCTATGCAGGAACATGGATATATGGTATCATTGAACGTGCCCTTATCCCATTCGGTCTTCACCACGTTTTCTATATGCCTTTCTGGCAGACAGAGCTTGGCGGCTCTATGATAATCGACGGAAATGTTGTTGCAGGTGCTCAGAACATCTTCTTTGCAGAGCTTGCTTCAAAATCCACAGAAACATTCTCTGTTTCCGCTACAAGATTTATGGCAGGTAAATTCCCGTTCATGATATTCGGACTTCCTGCTGCTGCATTTGCTATGTACAAAGCTGCACGTCCCGAAAAGAAAAAGGTCGTAGGAAGCCTTCTTCTCTCAGCTGCCCTCACTTCTATGATAACAGGTATCACAGAACCTCTTGAATTTACTTTCCTTTTTGTTGCTCCTGTTATGTATGCTGTTCATTGCGTTCTTGCAGGCTTATCCTATATGCTTATGCACATCTGCAATGTAGGCGTAGGTATGACATTCTCAGGCGGTCTTATCGACCTTACACTCTTTGGTATTCTTCAGGGCAATGAAAAGACACATTGGATATGGGTTGTTATTATCGGTCTTATCTATGCTGTCGTTTACTACTTTGTTTTCTACTTTATGATAACAAAGCTTGATCTTAAAACTCCGGGACGTGAACCGGATGACATCGATCCAAAGCTTTACAGAAGAAGTGACCTTAACGAAGCTAAGGCTTCAAAAGCCGCAGGCGGAAAAGCTGCGGACGTTATCAGCGCACTTATCCTTAAAGGTCTTGGCGGAAAAGATAATATTTCAGATGTTGACTGCTGTGCAACACGTCTGCGTATCACAGTAAAAGATCCTGAAAAAGTTACGGACAGCCTTCTTAAAGAAAGCGGTGCTTCAGGCGTTATCCGCAAAGGCAATGGTATTCAGGTCATTTACGGACCTCAGGTATCTGTTGTAAAATCAAATCTTGAGGATTTCCTTGACTCCCCTGCTTCGTCCGACCCTGACAGCATTATTGGCAAAAGCACGCCGAATGAAGCTCCTGCAAGCGAAAGCATCAAGTCCGACAATGCTGTACAAAATAAAAAAGAAATAACACTTTACTCACATCTTAACGGTATTGTCGTTCCGCTTGAAAAGGTTGAGGACGATGTTTTCTCACAGAAAATTCTCGGTGACGGCATTGCTGTTGAACCTTCCGAAGGCAAGCTTTATGCACCATGCGATGGTGAGATAAGCTCTGTTTTCGATACAAAACACGCCGTAAACCTTATTTCCGATGACGGTGCGGAGATCCTTCTCCACATCGGCATTGATACCGTAAAGCTTAACGGAAAGCATTTTGAATCCCATGTTTCCGACGGTCAAAAGGTAAAGAAGGGCGACCTTCTCATAAGCTTTGACATTGACGCTATCAAGGCTGATGGCTACAAGGTAACTACTCCTCTTATCATCTGTAACAGCGATGACTACGCAAACATCAGTTCAGATGCAAGCGGCAATGTTTTCGCCGGCAGCGAAATACTCAAACTCAGCTAAAATTATCCGTTCCCGTCTTATTAAATCAGACGGGAACGGCAAAAATAAAAAACGAAAGGATTTTTTACTATGAAAACTTTTAACTACACAATCAAAGACGAGATCGGGATCCACGCAAGACCGGCAGGTCTTCTTGCAAAAAAGGCAAAGGAATTTGAAAGCACAATTACTCTTGAAAAGAACGGTAAGAGCGTTAATGTTACAAAGCTTATGATGCTTATGGGGCTTGGTGTTAAGTGCGGTGAAACTGTTACAGTTACTGTTGAAGGTCCTGATGAGGACAAGGCTGCTGCCGAGATGGAAGCTTTCTTCAACGCTAATCTCTGATAAATTACATGACGGACTTTGAGCTGTTTTATCTCTTTGAAAGGAATGTTTAATATGACAAAATACGTTGGCAAAGGTGTGTACGGTGCTGTTGCAATAGGTAAAATATCTGTTTTCAAAAAGAATGATGTTTCCGTTGCAAGGACACATATTGATGATACCGAAGCTGAAAAGGCAAGAGTTGAAGCTGCCAAATCCGCTGCTGCGGAACAGCTTTCCGCTATTTACGAAAAGGCTCTTAAAGAAGTCGGCGAAACAAATGCTCAGATATTCGAGATCCATATGATGATGCTTGAAGATGAGGATTACAACGAATCCATCAGAAATATCATTGACACTCAGCACGTTAATGCTGAATTTGCTGTTGCTGTTACTGCCGACAACTTTGCTGAGATGTTTTCATCAATGGACGATTCCTATATGCAGGCAAGAGCCGCCGATGTCAAGGATATTTCCAATCGTATCATTGCCAATCTTACGGGAACAGCATCCGGCATTGCAGACACAGACGATAAAATGATAATCTGTGCAGATGACCTTGCTCCAAGTGAAACGGTTTCCCTCGACAAGGACAAGGTGCTCGCATTTGTCACAGCTCACGGTTCATCTAATTCACATACCGCTATTCTTGCCAGAAATATGAATATCCCTGCCGTTATCGGTGTCGGCGACAAATTTATGTCCGACATAAAAGACGGTGACGAGGCAATTGTTGACGGCTTTACCGGTGAAATATACCTCTCCCCTGATGATGCCACAAAGGGAAAAATGCTGAAAAAACAAGCCGATGATGAAAACAAAAAGCGTCTGCTTCTTGAACTCAAGGGCAAGGAAAATGTTACTGTTGACGGCAGAAAGATCAACATTTTTGCCAATATAGGAAGCATTGACAATATAGGTGCGGTACTTATGAATGACGCAGGCGGAATCGGTCTTTTCAGAAGTGAATTTCTTTATCTTGAAAACACAGACTATCCTACCGAAGAGCAGCAGTTCAATGCCTACAAACGTGTTCTTGAAAGTATGGCAGGAAAAAAAGTCATTATCCGTACTCTTGATATTGGTGCTGACAAACAGGTGGACTATTTCAATCTGAAAAAAGAAGAAAACCCCGCACTTGGCTATCGTGCTATAAGGATCTGCCTTACACGTCCCGAAATTTTCAAAACTCAGCTCCGTGCATTGTTCAGAGCTTCCGTTTACGGTCATCTCGGAATAATGTTTCCTATGATTACAAGCGTTAAGGAGCTTGAACAGATACTCTCTATCTGCGATGATGTCAAGGCTGAGCTGAAAAATGACGGAATTGACTATTCGGACAGCATTGAAATAGGCATTATGATTGAAACACCTGCGGCTGCAATTATCAGCGACAAGCTTGCTCCTATGGTCGACTTTTTCAGTGTTGGCACTAATGACCTTACTCAGTATACCCTCGCCTGCGACCGTCAGAACCCTGACATTGAGCAGTTCTGCGACACTCATCATGAAGCTATACTCCGACTTATCGAAATGAGTGCTGAAAATGCTCATAAAAACGGTGCTTGGATAGGGATCTGCGGTGAGCTTGCTGCGGACACTACCCTTACCGAAACATTCCTCAGAATGGGTATTGATGAGCTTTCCGTTTCACCTACCTATGTACTCAAAGTCAGAGATACAGTAAGAAAAATCGATCTTTCCAAATAAAATCAGCCCCCGAACGATATTGCCGATCGTTCGGGGGCTTTAATATTAGTATTAGTCGTTTGCAAGAAGCATTCTGTCGTTGTTAAGCTTTGAACCGCTTGCCTGCTCAAATTTTACAAGTAGATCATCTACTGTAAGCTTGGCTTTTTCCTCGCCCTTTACATCAAAAATTACCTTACCGTCGTTCATCATAATAAGACGGTTGCCGTGCTTGATAGCATCGCTCATATTATGTGTTACCATCATTGCTGTAAGGTGATGTTCGGCAATGATCTTATCGGAAAGCTCAAGCACCTTTGCCGCCGTTTTTGGGTCAAGAGCGGCTGTATGCTCGTCAAGAAGCAATATTTCAGGCTTTTTAAGCGTTGCCATAAGCAAAGTAAGTGCCTGACGCTGACCGCCTGAAAGAAGTCCTACCTTTGCAGTCATTCTGTCTTCAAGTCCAAGGTCAAGGGATTTGAGCATTTCATGATATTCTTCACGCTCTTTTTTTGTTATACCCCAGCAAAGTCCTCTCGGCTGACCACGTCTTGCAGCGAGAGCGAGGTTCTCCTGAATTTCCATTGTTGCGGCTGTGCCTGTCATTGGATCCTGAAAAACACGTCCGATATATTTTGCACGTTTATGTTCGGAAAGACCTGTTACATTCTGACCGTTGATGATTATTTTTCCCTCATCAACAGGCCATACACCTGCAATTGAGTTAAGAGTAGTGGATTTTCCTGCGCCGTTGCCGCCGATGATAGTTACAAAATCGCCGTCATCAAGTGTAAACTCAACACCGTTAAGCGCTCTTTTTTCATTTATTGTACCTTTATTGAACGCCTTTTTTACATTATATAATTCCAGCATTTTATTAGCCCTCCTTAGCCGCAGCGACAGTTGTTTCTGAATTTTTTCCTGCTTTTCTGAAGGAAGCCTTTGACTGTCCCTGAAGATACGGAACTGCAAGGAATACAGCAACGATAATTGCAGAGAACATCTTTGTATTGTCTGTTGAAAGACCGATAAGCATTACTATTCTGAGTACGACAAAGTATATTATTGCGCCGAGTACTGTAAATGAAAGCTTTGCAACAAAGTTGAAACGCTTTCTGAGGATCACTTCACCAAGCACCATACCTATAATTACTGCCGCAAGTCCGATAACGATCGCACCTCGTCCCATATTTACATCGGCAAAGCCCTGATACTGTGCAAGAAGTGCTCCTGAAAGACCGACAAGTCCGTTTGAAAGTACAAGTGTGATTATTGTTGTTACCTTTGTATTGATACCCTCAGCCTTTGAAAGATTGCTGTTGCAGCCTGTAGCTCTGATAGCCATACCGTATTCTGTGCCGAAGAACCAATAAAGGATAGCAATAATGCAGACAACAAAGATAAGTGCTGTTCCTACTGTCATAATAATGTCGCTGACAGCATTGCCTGCACTTACATATCTTGATGAAATAACAAGCGGGTACTTATCAACGCTTACAGGTGCGTTAGCCTTTCCGTTTATATCAAGGTAAACGGAATAAAGTGCAAGCTGTGTAAGGATACCTGAAAGAATACCGGGAATACCAAGCGTTGTATTGAGCAGAGCCGTTACAAGTCCTGCGCAGCAGCCTGCAAGAAATGCGATAAACATTGCAAGGGGTACCGGCACGCCGTTTGTGATAAGAACTACCGCAACAACCCCGCCCAGTCCAAGTGTTCCGTCGATCGTAAGGTCGGCAAAATCAAGTATCTTATATGTAATAAATACTCCTATTGCTAAAATGCCCCATATAAGTCCCTGTGTAATATCACCGGGAAGAGCATTTCCGAATGTTGAAAGCTTCGATAAAAACAGATCCATATTATTCCTCCATAAAATATATAGAAAGCGTTGATTTAATCGTTTCTTGAATATAATACAGCGAAACGATTGAATCAGCGATTTCTAATTATTATACACAGAAGCGGGGAACAGAAAATCTGCACCCCGTTGCTGCATAAATGATAAAAATGCTTAAAATTATTCAGCACTGATAGCTTCGTAACCCTCAGGAGGTGTGATGCCGAGCTGTTCGCAGATCTCTGCATTATACTTCTTTGTTACGTTTGGAGCAAATGCAATATCCATTGCGCTTACGTCTGCGCCGTTCACGAGAATGTCATATGCCATTTCGCCTGTTTTACAGCCGAGGTCATAGTAGCTGATGGAAAGTGTTGCAACGCCGCAGCCTGAGCAGATGCCCTCTTCGCCTGCGATTACAGGGATACCTGCAGGAACAACGATATTCTTGATAGTTTCTGTTGAAGAAGCCATTGTGTTATCTGTTGGGATATAGAGAACATCACATTCGGAAATAGCTGTTGTAACAACTGTGCTGATCTCATTTGTATCAGCTGCACTGTATTCCTTATATGCGATCCCGTCAGCGGAAAGTGCTTCGCCGAAAAGTGTTGCCTGATACTTTGAATTAGCTTCTGCGGAGCAGTAGATGATACCTACCTGCTTTACTTCAGGGAACATTTCAACAAGCATTTTTTCCTGCTCATCGATCGGAGCGAGATCGGATGTACCTGAAATGTTTCTGCCTGTAACGCCTGTCCAATCGTCAATTTCAAGGGCAGTTGCGTAGTCTGTAACTGATGTTCCGAGTATCGGAATAGTGCTTGTAGCTGCTGCGGAAGCCTGGAGAGCTGCAGTGGCGTTAGCCATGATAAGATCAACATTTGATGCAACAAAGCCTGTTGCGATAGTTGTGCAGTTTGTGCTTTCGCCGTTAGCGTTCTGAAATTCAAACTGTACATTGTCGCCGAGCTTTTCCTTTAATGTATCCTGAAAGCCCTGTGTTGCTGCGTCAAGGGCATCATGCTGAACAAGCTGAACGATACCGATGTTGTAAACCTTGCCATCTGCGGAAGCACTGTCATCTGCGGCAGGTGCTGTGTCTGAAGCTGCACCTGAGTTTGAGCAGGCTGTTGCAGAAAGCATAAGTGCTGCAGCTGAAATAGCCGCTGCGATCTTTTTAAGTTTCATAACCATTTCTCCTTAAATTTCATAAACTTCGCACGCGCACTTTAACGATTAAAAGGTTTAAAGTGCTGTATGTACAATTAACATTATAGCACAACCAAAACATATTGCAAGAAATTTATATGTATAAAACCAAAAATAAATTATTTTTGTTAAAAATGCAATAAAAATCAAATCAACTTGCATTTTACGTTGTAAAAAACATCATTCTCACTGTATCTCCAAATACCGATTTCTTGCTGTATAAGTATATTTTTCATTATATTTTTGCAACAGCATTTATCTCTGAAATCACCTTGCCGATGCAAGCACATCCCAGCAAAACTTTATTCTGAATGGGTCCAATGCAAATCAACGACCGCGGCGGCAGGACATCTTACAGTTCCCGCCACACCCAATGCCGCCGTCCCAATTAAAATAAAAATCCAAGCAAAATCAAATCCAAGGCACAAAAGTAACTGTGCTGCTGCCTATAAAAATTTTCCAATAGTTGAAATGTAGTTAACAAATATTAAACATTTAAGTATAAAAAACATATATAATATGAATTGTACCATAAAATTTATAGTCTGAAAATCGTGTATATTTAAGGGGCAAGCTCAATGTTTATGACAATTGAAAATGAAGATGACAGGGATTTTATTGAAGGACTTTACAGGAAATATTACAAGCTTTGCTATAAAAAAGCTTATGATCTCGTTCAAAATCACGCTGTTGCGGAGGATATGGTCGGAGAAGCATTTCTGAAGCTTATCAATAAGACTCAGCTTCTGGAGGATATGGAGCATTTTAAAGTTTGCGCTTATATCGTTATTACAGTCGAAAACACCTGCAAAACCTTTCTTACATCTTCCAACAAGCAAGTAAAACATATAACATATTTCAGTGATGATGTTATAAGCCATATGCCAAGCAATTTTTCAACCGAAAAGGCTGTTTATGACAAGCTTGACCGTGAAGCTGCCGCAAGAGCTATGATGACACTCAACAGCAGTGAACAGGATCTCCTCGTTAAAACATACTATGAAAAAATGAGCGACAAGCAGATAGCTGCCGAAACGGGAATGCCTTACCGCAATATCCGTACTTACCGCAGCAGACTTATCAAAAAAATCGAGAGACTTTGCCGCACAGAAAGTGAGGAAAAAAGCTCATGAATGACAAAAAAATATATGAAGAATACGAAAATGCGGCTCTTGGCATGGCGGTTTCCGATATGCTGGAGCTGCTTGGCAGGCAATATGAAGCGGAAGCCAAGCTGC
>ENA-ORCP01002780-ORCP01002780.1-human-gut-metagenome-genome-assembly--contig:-NODE-2780-length-13676-cov-5.022943_pt1 | contig 13676 bp, 9 predicted proteins | sample MGYA00242990_ERZ507991 | MGnify/ENA primary metagenome ERZ507991 (study PRJEB26167, sample SAMN06115496) | human gut metagenome | host: Homo sapiens | place: China:Henan | collected 2015-05-07 | study... | reverse complement strand
GATTCGAACCCTCGATACGCTATCAACGTATACACGAGTTCCAGTCGTGCGCCTTAGACCAGCTCAGCCATCTTTCCATTCCAATTGAGTAGATGTTGGTGCGAGTGACGGGACTTGAACCCGTACGTCGAAACACACGCCCCTCAAACGTGCCTGTCTGCCAATTCCAGCACACTCGCAATCATCAACTTGTTTATTATAGCAGAAAAGAAATAGCTTGTCAAGTGCTTTTCTGCATTTTTTTGAAAAAATTTGAGGGAAGGGGGAAATTTGGAGAAACTGTCTGATTTTACAGAAAATTTGCGAGAGATCCTGTCCGAATGGACAGTTTGCAACGGTGCGGTTTTGTGGTATAATAAAATAAGATTGCGATTTATTGACAAAATTGTGAAAAGGAGAATGTCGATTGATCAGAACATATATGCGGCCGACTGCTGCTTATAACAAGCTTCGGGTTGCACGGGTGCTGCAGCAACCGGTCTATATTTATGGTGCAACTGGATATGGAAAAACAGAACTGGTTCGGCAGTATCTGGGCAATCGAAAGTATGTTGTGTTTTCCTGTGCGGAAAGCAACTGGGAGCTGGAAAAGCTTGCAGCGGAATCGTCCGATAAAAAAACCATTGTGGTAATAGAGGATTTGCATTTGCTGATCAACGAAGAACGGCGGCAGCAGGTGGTGGACTTGGCACATCGGCAGGAGATCTGGCTGTTGATGCTCTCCAGGTGCAAAGCGCCGGCATGGCTGGCGGAAATCTTTTTGGAACAGAATGTTTTAATCATCACGGAGGAAGACCTCAGCTGGGATCGGGAAACCATCCGTGCCTACCTGGAGCAGCTGCACATTCAGCTGGAGGAAGAAAAGCTGGAACGGCTGCACCGGGAAAGCGAAGGTAATGCGCAGGCGGTGAAGCAGACCGCTTTGCGCCTGCTGGAAGGCAGAGAGATCGGCAGCGAGCTGACAACGGATGTCTCCAAGATCTTTTCCGATTATCTGGAACGTGTTGTTATGGCGCAGTGGGAATCCGAAGTGGTGGATTTCCTGCTCCAAATGAGTGTAGTGGATTCCTTTACGCTTCCGCTTGCGGAGATGATTACCGGAAATGCAAGGGTTTCTTCTGTTTTGGAACGGGCAATGGAGACGGGTAATTTTATCAAGCGGGAACATGATGTTTACTACATTCGTCCGATTTTGTTGCAGGCACTCCGCAACCAAGCCAACAAGAAACTGGGTACGGAAGAGCTGCGGCAGTACATGCACCATGCAGCCGTCTATTATGAATTGCAGGGGCAGGATTTGATGGCGCTGGAACTCTACGAACGCTGCGGCAGCAAAAGCGGCATTCGCAACCTGTTGATTCGCAATGCCAAGCAGCATCCCGGAAATGGGCATTACTTTGAAATGCGCCGGTTTTACTTCCAATTGGAGGAATCCGAAATTGAAAAAAATGTCTTGCTAATGGGCGGCATGAGCATGCTGTATTCCATGGTGATGGACATTGAAAAAAGTGAATACTGGTACCAAAAGCTGTCACAGGCGTGTAAACAGGAAAGAGGGAGCCTGCGGCGGGAAATTGCAGCCCAGCTGGCGTACCTGGATATTTCCCTGCCGCATCGTGGCAGTGCCGGACTGCTGGAAATCCTGCAAAAGATTCCGGTGCTGATGTTTGAACACGGGGTTCACATGCCGGAACTTTCGGTGACCAGTAACCTTCCCTCGACCATGAATGGCGGAAAGGACTTTTGTCACTGGAGCAAGCGGGATCGGGAATTTGCCGCTACCATTGGAAAGCTTGTGGAACGGGTATTGGGACGCTACGGAAAAGGATTGGTTCATGCGGCGCTGGGAGAAAGTCTCTATGAAAAAGGAGAGGATCCCTACGAAGTACTGTCGCATCTCTCTAAGGCACAGCTGGAGACAGAGGCAGACGGAAGACTGGAGATTGCATTTGCAGCAGTTGGCGTACAGGTACGGCTGTATCTCTCAGACGGAAACAGCCAAACGGCAAAGGAACTGCTGCACAGCTTTCAGGTAAAAGTGGAAAAGGAACAAATGGTACAGATTTTGTCCAATCTAGAAGCCCTGCGCTGCCGGATTGCACTCTATGAGGGGGATACCCAGACCATAGAAGCATGGATGGAACAGGCTCCTGATGAAAACAAGGAGTTTTATACCTTGGATCGCTACCGGTATTTGACCAAGGTACGGTGCCAGATTGCCGCCGGGTTATACAAGCAGGCGTTTGCCCTGCTGGAAAAGATCAAATTCTATGCGGAAGTCAATGACCGCCGGTATATTCGGATGGAGGTTGGCGTGCTGACTGCCATTGTAAGAAGCCGACTCGGTGTTGCCTGGCAGGAGGACTTCCTGCAAACGCTGCGGGAAATCGGTTCGTACCACTTCATCCGAATCGTCAGTGAGGAAGGTGCCGCTGCACTGGAGCTGCTGGAAAAGGTGAAGCGGATGTGTGCGGAGGATGAGAAAATCGAGGTACAGTGGCTGGAAAAGCTGTATACGGAAACAGCAAAGATGGCAAGGCGCTATCCGGTTTATCTGGGGCACCAATTTGCAGAAATTCCAAACTTTTCTGAAATGGCACTTCAGATTTTGCGGTTGCAGGCAGACGGGCTGTCCATCACCAAAATAGCAGAGGCACTGCATATGAATCCTCGTACGGTGAAGTACCATGCACAGGAAAATTATCGAAAGCTGCAAGCATCCAACAAATCCGAAGCGCTGCTGGCAGCTCGAAACTTAAATTTACTATAAAAGCAAGCCGTCAAACGATTCGGCTGAAACCATCCGCAGGAACCCACCTGCGGATTTCTTTTTTCAAATGCTGGCATAAACATTGTCATTTTATGGGGAATGTGGTATAATAAGGGCAAAGTCTTCCGTCATAGAACGGGAAAGGGTGAGGAGAATTGCAGAAAAAGAAAAAGTTACAAATGCAGGGGCAGAATCCGCCCCCAAAACCGAGTATGGCTGTAGGGAAGCTGTACAAAAAGCCACGCCGCCGGATGCGGTTCCTGACCGGGTTGCTGTTGCTTTCCCTGGTGGCAGCGCTTGCAACCGATGGGGTCTGCGCTTATACGCTGTTTGGGAAACCGATTGCGGCTTCCGGAATGGCTTCCGCACAGACACCGGAAGAGGCTGCTTTGCAAAAGGAATTGAACGCCATCCGAAGGGCACAGCGGCAGTCGCAGCAGGACGGAACCATTCACTATACGCCGTCCCCGAACAGCAGCCGCAAGGAGAAGTACATCATTGCCGATGAAGACGATGCACTGGATACGCTGTGTGAGATGCAGAATGCGCTGGGGCTTTATCATGCGCAGGAGGAGTATCGGTTTGCGTCCGTGCAGTCGAATGCCTATACCGATACGTATACGATGCAGCAGTATTATAACGGTGTAGAGGTTTACGGGTATGAGCTGCGGATGACTGTCAATGCCTCTGGAGAAGTGCGTTCTGTATCCGGAACGCATGCGCAGCTGGATGGTGTAGAGACTGCGACCGGCATGGGGGAATATGATGCACGGGAGTATGCAGAAAAGTACATCAAGAGCAACTATCAGCTTTCCCCGGATGCCTGCACGTTTAAGAGTCTGGGCAAAAAGATTTTCTTTCTGGAGCAGGGAGATCCCTGTGTGGGGTATGCGTTTGCAGTTTCCGAACAGGATGCGGTGCTTCCGTTTACTACATTGTTTGTGGATGTCAGCACCGGAGACATAAAGGCAGACTACGACCAGATCGAATATGAAATGCTGCACCAGCAGTCCTTGCAGGGGCAGCAGCAGACGCAGCAGTTGGATTTCTGGAAGGACTCCGATAAGAAGTATCTGCTGAAGGATACGGATCGGAATATGACCACTTACCGTGCCACTGCCAAGAATATGAAAGATGATACAAAGGACATGAAGCTGATTGAATGGAATCCGAAGTCACAGAAACCGGATACAAGCGGTGTCGATGCACTCGCCAATCTGCAAACAATTTATGACTACTATCAGCGTGCCTTTCAGCGGGACGGCATTACCAATGATCCCAATGCCAGCTTAACCATTGTGGTCAATATTCAAAAGATGTCTTCTCAAAGCCTGGTGGATAATGCGGCGATGTACGGAACCGATTTCATGGCAGTTGGGCAGCGAAGCGATTCCAAGAAGCCCACCTATGCCAGTGAGCAAAACGTCATGGCGCATGAGTATACACATGGTGTGGTAAATAGCCTGAGCAACTTGACGAATGGAAATTATTCCTCTCGGGACAGACGGCAAAAGTCGGTGCAGCTGGCAATTTCCGAAGGACTGGCGGACTCCTTTGCCGAATTTGCAGAGGATTGGGCAGACGATCAGAAGTTTAACAATTCCTGTGACTGGGAGAATGTCGTTCGAAATGCAAAGGCACCGACCGGTTCTTCCCTGACGGATGCAAAAAATTTTGTGGATGGCACAACAGACTGTCACCATGGTGCAACCATTGTCTCCCATGCCGCTTACCTGATGGCAACCGGTGTGAATGGGACAGAAGCTCTGACCACAGAACAGATCGGAAATCTTTATTTTTACATGACAAGCGGTTTGACCAGTACCTCTAATTTTGAGACCTTCCGGATGCTGGTGGAACAGCAGGCACTGGAAATGAATGCCGATGCGCAGGAGCAAACCAACAAGCGAACTGCCACACCGCTGACCGATGGGCAGCTGGAGTGTGTCATTGATGCTTTGGATCAGGTCGGCATAAAGAATTGCTATGACTACTCCCTGCTTCCCAATGCAACGCTGAAGGTCTACGACAACCTGAACCAGCCGTATCAGAATTACCACCTGGTTCTGTACCGAAACAGCGATGGAAAAGACGTGGTGGAGGAAGATGTAACAGGGGACAGCTACACACTGCCGGACTTGCCGGCTGGTGTTTATGTGGCATATCTGACCGATTTGAACAACAGCGGACTGACCAAGCAGGTTTCCATGCTGATCAATGACAATGCAGCTGGACAGAAGGTAGACGCTTACCAGGCAGAAGGAAAAATCCCCACGAACTTTGGGGCACCGGCACAGGAAGTCACCTTGGTGCTGGATCACTCCGGCAGCATGAATGGTACCCCGATTCAGGAGACAAGAGATGCTTCGCTGGCATTTGTGGATACGGTACTGGATGCCAATCCCAATACCCGAATCAGCCTGATTACCTATCAGACGAGCAGCAGCATTCTGCTGAAAGCCAGCAATGACCGGGAGGCTTTAAAAGAAGCAATCCGTGAAATTGAAAGCGGCGGCGGAACCAATATGTATGAGGGGATGGAAACTGCTGCCTCCATTTTGGAAGACCAGACAAACGCCGTACAAAAAATCATGGTAATGATGAGCGACGGCGCACCTTGTGACGGCCCGGATGATGACGGTGATTTCAACAGCCCCATCATTCGGCAAGCCAATCAGCTAAAGGATGATTCGATCATCATTTATTCCCTTGGTTTCTTCCACGAGAACGGCGATGCAGACATCGGAAGCTGTCGCAGTTTGATGAATGCCATTGCCACCACCGGGTATCATTATGAAATCTCCAGCTTATCAGATGTGCAGCCTATTTTTGACGACATTGCCCGGCAGGTAGGCGGTGAGACGTATCAGTACATTCGCATTTCCGATGCGGATGCAGACACAGACACAGAGCAGACCTCTGATGCACAGCAGCAGGAGGAAGATGGCATGCAGGTGGAAAGCACCTATGCGAATTGCATGGCTTCCTCTGCCGGAACCATAACGCCGCTCAGCAACTTAACATTAGAATCAGACCCAGTGGAATCCAGCTCCAAATCCTCCAAGTCTCGTAGGGCAAAAGATTTGGTCGATGTAGTGGTGCGGTACAACGGGGAAGTGCTCAGTTCCGCAGACGGTGACAAACATCTGCGTACCTCCTTCGGAACACTTGGATTTGACGGCGAAAACAACGAAATCAAAGTCCTGCGTCTGCGGGATGATATCGCCTATGAAATCTGCTTGCAGGGACGTGCCAGCGGAAATCTGAACTATGAAATTGGCTTTGCAGATGCCGATGGTGCTTACTCCGATCTGAGAAGCTTCCAGGACATTCCTGTCACGAAAGATACGCTCATTGCAACCAATACCGATGCATCCGGAAAGACCGTTTTAAAGGTAGACCGCAATGGAGACGGTACATTTGAGTTGCAATACCGTGCCGGACAGGATGAAACGGCAAAGAATGTAACCCATCAGTGGCTTTGGGTGGCTGCAATCGGATGCAGCGTGCTGGTTCTGCTGCTATTGGTGGCAGAAATTTTCCGCATTCGAAAGCGGTATCTGTATAACAGTCACTGTCCGCAGTGCGGTCGTGCAGTGCCCCGTAAAGCAAAATTCTGTCAGGGATGCCGTTGTGCCATGCATCGAATTCCCTTGCTGGTTCCGGAAAAAAACCAGCACAAGAAACAGAAGAAGGCTGTTGTTGTTTTAAAGTGGATTGTGGTTGGCGTTTGCTTGCTGAATGTAACGGGAACCGTTTTCTTTTACCGCTGGGCACCGACCACCATTTATCGGCAGATTCAGCAAAACGAATTGGTTTCTGCCGAATTGCTGTATGAAGAAACAACTTCGGATTCTCAGCTGTCGCAGGATTGTTTGTCGCTGCTGCTGTCCCCGTATCTGACCAAGTTGCAGCGTGCATGCACAGCTGGCAGCATTCCGCAGCAGGAAGCAGCTGCTGTGTATCAGACGATTTCCAACCTGGAACTGGGAAAGGTATCTGATCGAGCAAAGGAAGCGTATCAGCAGTTGGACGGAGTGGAATCAATAGCAGATATGGAACAGGAGGAATCCTCCGCTTCTGAAGCAGCAGAATCTGAATAATCGAACCGGTATCACAGCAGTACCGATTCCATAACAAAAAACGCTCGGACTTTTTAGAATCCGAGCGTTTTTTCATTCTAAAATGTTCTTTTTGTTGTCAGCTCCGGGTGTGGTAACAATCACGGCTTCCGGTGTAATCAGCAAGGGTACTTGGTGTGATTACAAAAGCGAGTCCTAAATATACTGCATACTCTTTAAAAGGAACAGCCATGCCGTTAGGGTAAATGCGCTGCAAAGCGTAGTCAGCATCACAGCACAGCTGGTGATAACCCCTCGATGTCCCATGTTGCGTGCCATGACAAAACAGCTTCCCGTGGTGGCACTGCCCAGCATGACCAGAATGGCAATGAGCTTTTCGGAGCGAAATCCCAGCGCAATGGCAACGGGCAGGAAGATTGCACAAAACAGCACCAGCTTCATACTGGTGATGCCCAGTGTAAGCGGAAGCTTTCCCTTAGCATCCTGCACTTGAAAGGAAGCCCCCAGCGCAATCAGAGAAAGCGGTGTTGCCATATTTCCTAAGTACGAAACCGACTTGGACAGGATGACCGGCTGCGGAATTTTCAGGATGGACCAGAGCATACCGGCAAGAATCCCCAGGATGATGGGGTTGGTGAGAACATTTTTGGTTGTTTTCCAAAAAAGCGCTTTGGGGGCATGTACTGTTTTGTCTTTAGGGGCAGTCAGGGATAAGATAATGACTGCCATGATGTTGTACAGCGGAACCGTTCCCACAATCATCAAAGCTGCCATGGTGGCAGTTCCATAGATGTTTTTAACAAATGCAATGCCCAGAATGGCAGCGCTGCTTCGATAGGATGCCTGTATAATTTCTCCCCGTTCGGCAGGATCCTTGTGGAACTGTGCCGCAAGAAATGCCAGTAGAATGCTGCATGCCGTTGCCGCAAAGCAGAACAGTACAAATTTCGTGTCCCAGACAGATTGGAAATCGGCTGTGGACAAGTCCATGAAAAGCAGTGCCGGCAGCAGTGCCCGAAAGACAAACTGATTGATTTTTTGTGTGGTGTGGTCATCCAGCAAGTGGATTTTCTGCATGAGCCAGCCGAATACCATCATCAAAAAAACCGGAATGGTTGCGTTTAAACTAAAGATCAGATTTTGTGTAAAATCGTGCATGGGATTTGATTCCGTCCTTCCAAAACAATTGCTTTTATCATACCACAAATGGAAGTATTGTGCAAGACACTTGTTCCATGACTTGACAAGTTTCCCAAAATATGGTATCATGCCAACAATTATATTTGGAGAAAAAAAGGGGATTGTAAAAGATGGAACATGCATTTTCACGGACGGAACTGCTCCTGGGAGAAGCGGCGCTCCAGCGGCTTCAGCAGGCACGTGTAGCAGTATTTGGAGTAGGCGGTGTAGGCGGCTATGTGGTGGAGGCACTGGCAAGAAGCGGCGTTGGTGCACTGGATCTCATCGATCACGATGTTGTCAGTCTCACCAATCTCAATCGGCAAATCATTGCGCTCCACAGCACCCTGGGGCAGGAAAAGGTAGCGGTAGCAAAAAACCGTATTTTGGACATCGCGCCATCCTGTCAGGTGCGCACTTATCCAATATTCTATACGCCGGAAACCGCCGATCAGTTCGACTTTTCTGCCTATGATTATGTCGTAGATGCCATTGATTCTGTGACCGGGAAGCTGGAACTGGTTCGACAGGCCAATTGCTGTCATACACCGATTATTTCCTCTATGGGTGCCGGCAATAAGCTGGATCCCACTGCTTTTGAAGTGGCAGATATCTATCAGACTTCTGTTTGTCCGCTGGCACGGGTCATGCGCCGGGAACTGCGTAAAATGGGAATTGCAAAGTTGAAAGTGGTTTACTCCAAAGAACCGCCGCTGACTCCCACTTCCAAGGAAACGCAGGCAGATTCCCATAAAAGACCGGTTCCGGGCAGTACCGCATTTGTGCCGTCTGTTGCCGGGCTGATTCTGGCTGGAACAGTGATTCAGGATTTGATCCATGGAACGGATTGAATCCGAAACAAGTCCTTTCCTATCGTTTTGAAAAAAGGTGCCTTTTGAAACAGGCACCTTTTTTGATTGGTTAGATCGTCCATTTTTCCTGCTGCTTGGTGTAGTATCCTGCCAGCTGATGCAGATCCTGTAAGCTATGAATCCATGCGTTGCATGCATGCAGCTGCATCTGAATGGGAACAGGCAGCGATAAAAAATATCTGCGGGAAGAACGGCTGGTTCCAATGAGTTCCCGTAAGTCCTGAAATCGCATAGCAGTTCACCTCTTTCTGTTTTAGTTTATACCAAAACGCTCGTACCATGTGCAGGAAAAACCTTGCAGATTTCCGATAAACAGGAGAAAGTGAGAATATTCTTTGAAATCTGGGAAAACTAAAACTGGTTCTCAGAAAAGGATTGGTTCTAAAAGAAGGGAGCAAAGAATATGAAAGAATGGACGTATACCATTCAAGACGCTGTGGGTATGCATGCAAGACCGGCAGGCTTGCTGGTGAAGGAAGCGCAGAAGTTTTCCAGTCAGGTAACGGTGCACAAAGACGGAAAAGCAGCAGATGCCAAGAAGCTGCTGAAATTGATGGGTCTGGGTGTTGCCTGCGGAGATACGGTTACAATTACCTGCGAAGGAGCAGACGAGGAAGCCTGTGCAGCAGCCTTGCAGGCTTTTTTTCAGGAGCATCTATAAGCTGCTTGTTTGAAATGGCTTTTGCAGTGGGAAAGGGAACGCAGCAGGTTCTCTTTCCATTCCTGCATGCTGCACGAAACGTCATGGTACATGAAGCATCCAGAAGGGAGAACGGTTGGAGATGAACAAACAAAAATGGACGGAGCTGCTCATTTTTATCGTAGCAGCAGAACTGGTCGGCGTGTTGTCCGGGATTGTGGCAGGCAATACCAATTCCTTTTATCAGGAGCTGGCAAAGCCGCCGCTTTCTCCGCCCGGCTGGGTCTTTCCGGTGGTATGGGCAGTGTTGTATGCACTGATGGGCTGGTCTGCCTATTTGATTGCGGCAGCCAAGGTGTCTACATCGGAAAAGGGGTGTGCGTTATTCCTGTACGGTTTACAGCTGTTGGTCAACTTTATGTGGAGCATTGTATTTTTCCGGCTGGAAAAGCTGGGCGGATCGGTAGCCGTTATTCTGGTTTTGCTAGGCTTGCTGATTGGCATGCTGCTGCTGTTTCGGAAAATTCGGCCGCTTGCGGCATGGCTGAATCTGCCCTATTTGTGCTGGACGGCGTTTGCCTCTTATTTAAACATTGGAATTTGGATGCTGAATCGTTGACAGGATTCCTGTCTGTTCGACGAATATCGTAGTATTTCTGTTGAATTTTGGCACTTTTTGTCGAATTTTTGTCTGGGAACAATCTTGACGAAACAGGTGGGATATGCTATACTAGATATGCCAGGAAATGACCTGTTTTGAACGGAATTTTCTGGCATCCTGTTTTGTGGAACCAGAATCGAACTGCATGGCGACACCAACAGGTCTCCTTCTGTCAATCGCCGAAAGGCTGAAAGGAGTTGTTGAAATGCATCAGACAGAAAAATCGATGATTTGTACCATCTTGGGTCGTTCGGTCAATGAATTGCCGTATGGAATGGATGAAGAATATGCAGACTGCTTGGCGTTGAAAACCAATCTGGCATATCAGATCCACAACCTTTACTTAGATGGCGTTACCAACTTTTTGTGCACCTGTGAATACGGCGTGCCGATGTGGGCAGCAGAAACCGTATTGATGATGCGGCCGTATCATCAGAAAATGGCGCTGCATGTGATTGCACCGTTTGAAGAGCAGGCTGCACGGTGGAGCGAATCCGTTCGGGATCGATACTATTCCATTCATGAGCAGGCAGATACTGCCAAAATTATGCAGTGCCATTTTGCGGATGAAAGTACCAGCCGGCGCTTTACCGATCAATATCTTCTGGAACATAGCGGAATCGTTTTAACAGACTGGGATTCTTTGCCGTCTATCGATTACGCACGAAATAAAAATTTGCAGGTTATTCTTTTGAAGCAGGAATTTGCGTATCCCTGAATCGCCAAACGGAGCGAAACGCTTGTCCTGATTGCAAAATAAAGAAAGGGCGGTGCAGGAATCTGCACCGCCCTTTTTTTGTCAGAAGCTTTACTTAGCAGCCACAGCCGCAGCCGTTGTTCTGGTTGCCGCAACCACCGCAGCCGCAGCCACCGCAGCATACCAGGCACAGAACGATCAAAATGATGATCCACCAGCATCCACAGCCATTGTTGTTATCAAATCCACACATAAAAAACGCTCCTTTGGTGTAATATTTTTTTGAAACAAACGGTTTTTTGTCTGTTTCATAGTACAGTATATTCCAAAATCGAATTTGTGTTACTGGTTCGACAGATATTGCAGTATTTTTATGGCATACTGAAAACAGAGCCGTTTGGAAGAGGTTCTGAGGAAGATTGTCAAATGCAAGACCAGAAAGAGGGAATTTTATTGTGCGCTATACGGAAGGATTGACCGGAAAAGCAATTTTATCATTAAAGGAAGCAGTCGCAGCGGCAGAGGAACTGGGACATACTTATATTGGAAGTGAACACTTGCTCCTCGGCATCTTAGAAGAAGGGTCTAATGCTGCCTCCAGTATTTTGTTTGCGCAGCATATTACAGAGCAGCGGGTACGGGTGACGTTAATTGATTTGGTGGGGCGTGGCATTCCGGCGCAAGTGCAGGAGGATTGCCTGACGCCTTCTCTTTGCAGCATTCTCAGTCTGGCAAAGGAAAAGGCAAAGGAGGCAGATTGTAAATTGGCTGGAACGGAACATCTGCTAAATGCCATCCTGCATACGCCCTGTTGCAGTGCCATTGCCATTTTGAAGAAGCTGGGAGCAAGTCTCAATCGTCTGTGCGCAGCGTGCAGCAATGATACTTCTTACGGGGTTCGGATGGAACGGTATCGCTTAGACGGGCTTTCCAGAAAGGAGCTGCCCAACCTGTTTCGATATGGAAAATGGATGACCGATCCTGCCTGTGAAAATCGATACGATCCCATCATCGGCAGGGACAACGAATTGCAGCAGCTGATTCGGATTTTGACACGCCGTACCAAAAACAATCCCTGCCTGATTGGAGAAGCCGGCGTTGGAAAGACTGCAATTGCAGAGGGCATTGCCAAAATGATTCTGGATGGAAGCGTTCCGCATTCTTTGCAGGACAAGCATCTATTCGCCTTAGATCTGCCGGCACTGCTGTCCGGCGCCAAGTATCGGGGCGACTTTGAAGAGCGGCTAAAAAATTGCTTGCAGGAAGCCGCAGCAAATGGAAAAGTCATTCTCTTTATTGATGAGCTGCATACCATTGTCGGTGCAGGTGCCGCAGAAGGTGCTATTGATGCTGCCAACATCCTCAAGCCGCAGCTTGCAAGAGGGGAGATCAAACTGATTGGTGCCACTACACCGGAGGAATACCGAAAGTATATTGAGAAAGACAGTGCACTGGAGCGGCGGTTTCAGCCCATTCGCATTGCAGAGCCGACGGAAGCACAGTGTTTTCAGATGCTCTGCGGGTTGCGGGAAACCTATGAAAACTTTCATCATGTCACCATCCCGGAGCCGTTGATACAGACTGCCATTGATTACTCAGTGCGCTATCTGCATGACCGATATTTGCCGGACAAAGCCATTGACCTGCTGGACGAAGCTTGTTCCCGTGCCAGAATTCATGGTGAACAGTTGGGATGCGGCAGCATTTCGGTCGGCGAACAGGATATTGCGGCGGTTATTGCAGCCCGTACCGGGATTCCAGTGCATAAAATTACCATGGAACAGCGAAAGAAGCTGTTGTCGCTCGGTGATGCGTTAAAGAGCCAGATCATTGGACATGACCAAGCCATTCAGCAGCTGACGGCAGCGCTGTTCCGTTCCCGAACTGGACTGCGGGATCAGAACCGCCCAGTTGGATGCTTTCTGTTTGCCGGGCCGACCGGAGTGGGGAAGACAGCACTGGCACAGGCGTTGGCGCTGCACTTATTCGATCGGAAAGAAAATCTCATTCGGATGGACATGTCGGAATATATGGAGAAGCACACTGTTTCCAAGCTAATCGGCGCACCGCCCGGATACGTGGGGTTTGAAGAGGGAGGCTTGCTCTGTGAGCGTGTGCGCAGGCAGCCGTATTGTGTGATTCTGCTGGATGAAATCGAAAAGGCACATCCGGATATCTGCAATTTGCTGCTGCAAATTATGGAGGACGGCTGTTTAACGGATGCCTCCGGGCGAACAACGGACTTTCGGCATGCGCTGCTGATTCTGACCTCCAATCTGGGCGGAAAGAGTCTGGATCAAAAAAGTGCGCTGGGCTTTTCAGCAGGCGCTTCTGGAAATGCCGCAGCGGAACGGGAATTGCAGCAGCATTTTTCCCCGGAATTTCTGGGACGGTTGGATGGCGTGATCTGGTTTCATCGACTCAGCCGGGAGAGTCTGCAATGCATTGCCGTGCGGCAGCTGACCGCCTTGCAGGAGCGGCTGGCACAGCTAAAGATTCAGCTGGACTTTACACCGGATGTACCGGCATTGCTGGCAGATACACCGGGAACTGCACAGTATGGTGCCCGGATGATGCGCAGACGACTCATCGAGCAAGTGGAAAATCCGCTTGCAGAACGCATTCTGCGCCGGGAAACAGCAAGTGCGCCTCCTGCTATTCGGCTGACTGCCGAGAACCATTGTTTCACCATTCTGGATTATGCGGAATTGCCCTTGTTATACATCACCCCGAATGCCAGTTTTTGAAGCGTATTGTTTATCATGTCGTACTGTT
>ENA-ORCP01002778-ORCP01002778.1-human-gut-metagenome-genome-assembly--contig:-NODE-2778-length-13680-cov-3.322135_pt1 | contig 13680 bp, 10 predicted proteins | sample MGYA00242990_ERZ507991 | MGnify/ENA primary metagenome ERZ507991 (study PRJEB26167, sample SAMN06115496) | human gut metagenome | host: Homo sapiens | place: China:Henan | collected 2015-05-07... | reverse complement strand
GCCGAGTGGGCAGAAGTAACCGTCGAGCCTATGCGTATCTTACCTTCCGCAAAAAGAAGGTGCTCACTGAAATTCAGCAAAAGAGACTTGCCGCAATTCGTGAGTATACGGAGTTTGGCAGCGACCGGATCTTTTGCATTGTATTTAATTACATATGGAAGATAAATTGCATTTGCGCATCCGTGCGGAATGTGTCCGGTTGAGAATGCCGCACCTGTCTTATGTGCCATAGAATGTACGATTCCAAGAAGTGCATTGGAGAATGCCATTCCTGCAAGACACTGTGCATAATGCATCTGCTCTCTTGCTACCATATCACATTTGTAAGATGCCGGAAGGTAATCCAGAACCATCTCGATTGCCTGCAGTGCAAGCGGATCTGTAAATGGACAGTTCAGGGTAGATACATAAGCTTCGATCGCATGTGTCAGTGCATCCATACCTGTGTAAGCAACCTGCTTTACCGGGAGACCCATGACAAGATCCGGGTCTACAATTGCAACGTCCGGTGTAATATTAAAATCGGCAAGTGGGTATTTTACTCCGGTCTGATAGTTGGTAATAACGGAGAATGCTGTTACTTCTGTTGCTGTTCCTGATGTTGACGGAATTGCAGCAAATTTTGCTTTTGTTCTTAATTCCGGGAAGTTGAACGGAATACAGAGATCTTCAAATGTAACATCCGGATATTCATAGAATGCCCACATTGCTTTTGCAGCATCAATCGGTGATCCGCCACCCATAGCTACGATCCAGTCCGGCTGGAACTCCTGCATAACTGCTGCACCTTTCATAACGGTCTCAACAGATGGATCTGGCTCAACACCTTCAAAAAGCTTTACTTCCATTCCTGCTTCTTTCAGATAGTTCTCAGCTCTGTCGAGGAATCCCTGACGCTTCATGGAACCTCCTCCGACAACCAGGATTGCTTTTTTTCCTTTCAGGTTCTTCAGTTCTTCAAGACATCCTTTTCCATGGTAGATATCTCTTGGTAATGTAAATCTGCTCATTTCAAACACTCCTTCGCCCTTAAAGTATGTTATCTTTTTGACAATCACATTGTATCTCAATTCTATCCTTTTTGCAATATTTTATCACAAATAAATTGTATTTGTTTCCATACAATTATACATTTTTAATAAGCCATATTATCCCCACTCTATTCATAAAATATTTGATTTGTGATATATTTCACATATTTACGCAAGTTATCCACAAATGAAAGTAATCGAAAAAGAGTACGCTTTACCAGTCTGCTCTGACAAGCAGACGACTCGGCATACTCTCTTCTTAAAATCGGGTTTTACTCTATATTCAGTTCATAATTTCTTCTTGTGACATCACTTAATCTGCCTTTTTGATCCTGCAGAACAAAGCTGAAAATCGTACTTCCCGCCGGCATTACGATCGGCCCGGTATACTCCTGCGTCGCAGAATTATTCTCCGGATCCGGATCTGATCCATCCGTCGTGTAATATGCCGTATACTTATCCGGTACAACTACACTGATTGATTGGACATGGTTATACTGCCCGGTCGATGGAGTCACCGCCGGCGCATCTGCAATCGGGAACTCAACTTTATAAGTTTTACTTTCTGTCAGGCTTGGAATTCCTTTCTTATTAACAGAAATTGCTTTCACCGTTGTCTCACCTTCACCGATCTTGATCGGTTCCGTATATTTCGTACTTGAAGTTGTCGGCTCTGAACCGTCTGTCGTATAGTAGATTGCTTTTCCTTTTCCGGTCAGTTCCAGTGCCTGCACTTCATCATATGTCTCTGTCTCATCCAGACTAAACTCCGGTTCACCTGACACATAATCCTTCAGTGCTTCAAGAACCGTATCACTAGTACATGCATTCAGAAGCGGTGATACCTTTTCTTCCTGTTTGGTATCAATATAAAATTCTACCGCTGCACGATAAATTTCTGCATTTCCGGACTGCTTTGCAATCTCGTCTGTAAAAACTTCTTCTGCCTGATCCAGATCATCCTTGGCAATATAAACCTTTGAAATCCCTGTATAAGCTTCTGCTTTCTTCGAACTTCCAGAAGCTGCTTTTTCAAATACAGTGAGTGCGTTCTCATATTCGGAAGCTGCCAGAAGCCGGTATCCTTTCTTTACTTTTCCGGTATATGAATTTTGATAAAACAAGAAAATGAGTCCTGCCAGAACAATACACCCCGCCAATAGCATAAGCAGCATTTTCCGGCGTTTTTTTCTGGCGCGCTCTTTTCTCTTTTCGGCCCGCATACGCCGCAATCTGCGTTCTTCTTCATACGCTCTTCTCGTCTGTTCCCGCGCATCTTCTCTTTGATCCACACGTCCGGTAGCCGGTCTGACATCACTGCGTCTGACCACTGCATCTCTTCCACGCCTGGTCACAGTTCCCTGCTGGCGACGACCAACACTTCCTGAATTTTCCACACACCTGGTCTCTCCTCCAACAATTTCCCGTCTTTCATATACCGGATTTGCCGCACCAGAATAGCTGACATCTTGCTTTTCCTGCTCACCCAGATGAAGCGACATTGTCTGTGTAATGCCTCCTTTTAACTGAGCAGTCAGCATATCATCAAGTGGGTTATAATCAGGCACGATCTGTATTTCCCTGCCGCATCTAGGACAGATCAACTGATCTTCAGGCAAATCTGCTCCACAGTGCATACATTTCATTGTCTTTCGTCTCCTTCTGGTATCATACTTCTTTTAGAACAATCCGGTAATTTTACCGTCTTCTACATCAATTCCATTTGCTGCAGGTACTTTCGGAAGACCCGGCATGGTCATGATTGCTCCGGTAAGAGCAACAACAAATCCTGCTCCTGCATTTACATAGACTTCACGGATATGGATATCAAAGTTCTCCGGACGTCCAAGAAGCTTCGCATCATCGGACAGAGAATACTGGTTCTTTGCCATACATACCGGGAACTTGCCAAAGCCCATTGATTCAATTCGTGCAAGCTGTTTCTTTGCAGCAGGTTCATATACAACACTCTTTGCTCCGTAAATCTCTTTGCAAATTGTCTCGATCTTCTCTGCAATTGATAACTCATCACTGTAAATCGGATGATAATGGCTTTCTTTTGTCTCCAGAGTCTGTAATACTTTCTCTGCCAGCTCTTTTCCGCCGTCTCCGCCTTTACCCCATACTTCTGCAAGGGCAAATTCGCAGCCTCTGTCTTCGCAGAACTTACGGATAAATTCGTATTCTGCTTCAGTATCACTGACAAATGAATTCAAGGTAACCACAACCGGAACGCCGAATTTCTGCAGGTTCTCAATATGCTTTTCAAGATTTACAATTCCTTTTGCAAGAGCATCCAGATTTTCTTTGTTCAGTTCGTCTTTTGGCACGCCACCATTGTATTTTAATGCACGTACCGTTGCAACCAGAACTACTGCGTCCGGTTTCAGTCCCGCCATACGGCACTTGATATCCATAAACTTCTCTGCACCCAGATCCGCACCGAATCCCGCTTCTGTGATCGTGATATCACTCAGCTTAAGTGCCATCTTGGTTGCACGTACACTGTTGCAGCCATGTGCAATATTTGCGAACGGACCACCGTGTACCAGTGCCGGTGTATGTTCCAGAGTCTGGATAATATTCGGCTTGATCGCATCCTTTAACAGTGCTGTCATTGCACCGGTTGCATGAAGCTGGTCAGCTGTAACCGGTTCTCCGGAAAATGTATAGGCAACAATGATTCTGCCAAGACGTTTTTTCAGATCTTCCAGATCGTCTGCCAGACATAAAATTGCCATAATTTCGGACGCAACCGTGATCACAAAATGATCCTCTCTTACCATTCCGTCCATTTTATTTCCAAGACCAACTACTACATTACGCAGTACACGGTCATTCATATCTACACACCGTTTCCACACAACCTGTCTCGGATCGATTCCAAGAGCATTTCCCTGCTGGATATGGTTGTCAAGAAGAGCTGCAAGCAGGTTATTTGCCGATGTGATCGCATGAAAATCTCCGGTAAAATGAAGATTCAGATCTTCCATCGGTACAACCTGTGCATAACCGCCACCGGCAGCACCGCCTTTAATTCCAAAGCAAGGTCCGAGCGATGGCTCGCGCAGAGCGATCAGAGCTTTTTTACCGAGCTTTGCCATTGCCTCTCCAAGTCCAACGGTAATCGTCGTCTTCCCCTCTCCCGCCGGAGTCGGATTGATTGCAGTAACAAGTACCAGCTTTCCATCTGGTCTGTCTTTTACTCTTTCCATCAGTTCATCCGATAATTTTGCCTTATACTTGCCGTAAAACTCAAGGTCTTCCTCTTCAATTCCAACCTTTGCTGCAACCTCGCGAATATGGAGCATCTCTGCCTCCTGTGCGATCTGAATGTCTGTCTTCATAATTATATCCTCCCTTTTTTCTTCTGCGTTTCTTAAACTGATTCTTCTATGTATTGCTCAAACTGTTCCATAGACATCAGTACTTTTCTTGGTTTGGTACCTTCTTCTTCTCCTACGACTCCCGCCTCGGCAAGCTGATCCATAATCCGCGCCGCACGGTTAAACCCGATCTTAAACACCCGTTGGAGCATTCCGATCGATGCTTTGTCTTTTTCAATGATAAACTTTCCTGCATCTACAAAGTAGACATCTTTGTCGTCCTCGGAAGATGCTCCTCCCGCAGATACATTCTGATTACTATTCACCTGCTTCTGGATCTCTTCACTGTAGGCTGCGCCTCCGCTGTTCTCTTTTAGGAAATCAACCACTGCCTGGACTTCTTTATCAGAAACAAAAGCCCCCTGAACACGTACCGGCTTCTGATAGCCAGCCGGATAGAACAACATATCGCCTTTTCCCAGCAGCTTCTCCGCGCCATTCATATCAATGATGGTACGGGAATCCACACCGGATGATACAGAAAATGCTATTCTTGATGGCATATTCGCCTTAATCAGACCGGTAATGACATTAACCGATGGTCTCTGCGTTGCAAGAACCAGATGAAGTCCTGCCGCACGCGCAAGCTGTGCCAGACGGCAGATTGCCTCTTCTACTTCTCCAGGTGCAACCATCATCAGGTCTGCAAGTTCGTCTACGATGATTACAATCTGTGGAAGTTTCTGTGCTTTATTCGGATCATCAATATCTTTAATGTTCTCGACTTTATCATTGTAACCTTTCAGATCACGGACATTATACTCGGCAAAAAGCTGATAACGTCTGTTCATTTCCGCAACCGCCCAGTTCAAAGCTCCTGCTGCCTTCTTCGGATCCGTTACAACCGGGATCATCAGATGTGGAATTCCATTATATACACTTAATTCCACCACCTTTGGATCTACCATGATCAGCTTCACATCCTCCGGTTTTGCTTTGTAGATAATACTCATAATGATCGTATTGATACAGACAGATTTACCGGATCCGGTAGCTCCTGCGACAAGCAGATGCGGCATCTTTGCGATATCTGATACCACCACTTTACCTGAAATGTCACGACCTGTCGCAAATGCGATCCGTGATCTACTTTTCTTAAATTCATCTGATTCCAGAAGATCACGCAGCATAACTGCAGTATTTTCCTTATTCGGAACTTCAATGCCGACCGCTGCTTTTCCCGGGATCGGTGCCTCAATACGGATATCAGCCGCCGCCAGGTTCAGCTTGATGTCATCCGCAAGTCCTACGATCTTGCTGACTTTCACCCCCATCTCAGGCTGTAACTCATAGCGTGTGACAGAAGGTCCGCAGCTGATATTAGTGATTGTAACATTCACACCGAAGGTTTGAAGTGTCTTCTGGAGCTTTGCTGCTGTCTCCCGCAGATGCGCATCCGAATCTCCGGAGGTTTTACTTCCATGCTTCAACAGACTAAGAGGTGGAAAGCGGTATTCCCTGACCGGTTTCTCACTTTTTGCAATCGTATCTGCAACAGCAGCCACCTCTTTTGGGATATCTGCCTTAACTTTTGAATTTCCGGAGACCTGTCTTTTTATTCCGTCTTCTGTCTGCACCGCTGATAAATTTTCTTCAGCCACATCTGTCTGTATATCTTTACCGGACTCCGTCTTTTTTTCTGCTTCCTGCATCGCTCCTTTTAAGAACTTCGGGAGTTTTTCTTTCACCGGCTCAAGGGGAACCGGTTCCGGATCCGGGATCAGCTCTGTAGCGGAAAGGGGCATCGCACGATTGATCACTACATCATCCAGTGCAATTTTCCCAGTCTGTTCCATAATGTGCTTTGCAGCCGCTTCTTCTGCACCGGCAAGCACGCTGCTCATATCCTTCCGGCTGCGTCTGGTAGCTTTCTTTTCTGTGCTTTCCTTTGCTTCTTTTCCGGCTTTTTCTTCTGCTTTTTCTGCCTCGTTCTCTTTTCCTCCAACTGTCGAATTAAAGGAAACGCCGCTTACCTGATAATCAACACGCATAGCTTCCCGTCTTGCCCTGCGTTCCTCAGCCTCTTCTTTACGCTTCTGCATGTCCTCTCTGGCACGGTCATACGCTTTTTCCCCGCCGATCTTCATTCCTTTTAGAATAGACTTTTCTGTGATAAGGACTACACAGATCACCATTAAAATGATCACGACAACATATGTACCCACTTTACCGATTGCCGGCACCAGTCTGACCGCAATTGCCTTTCCGACAGATCCGCCTTTTTCATCGATCAGTTCAAAGAGCACACAGCACTGAACCAGTAATACAACGCCTGCAACAGTCTTAATATATGCGATCCTGTTTCCTTTATTGGAAACCACAAACGCGACTCCACAAAATAAAAGCAGTGGAAATACATACGCCATCCAACCCATCATTCCCTGCTGCAGTGCTGCAATCTTTCTTCCAAATGCACCTGCAAGTCCGAAATTGCTGATTGTGAGCAGAATCCCTACCGCAAGTGTCACCCAGATCAGAATCTCCGTTGCAAGAAATGATTCTTCCTGCGGCACAGCTTTTGATGTGGTATTCTTTCTGGTTGTCTTCGCAGATTTTGCAGACTTTGCACTTGTCTTCTTCGTAGGCTGCCGCTTTTTCGCCGTGCTCTGCTTTGCATTTTTCTTTGTTCCGGTTGTCTTTGAAGCCATCAAACTTCCCCCTTGTATTTATACTCTTTATCTTGTAATCAAATGACCGATTCCTTCTCCTCCCTCCCCAGATATAGTATCCGGAATCAGTCATCAAAAGTGTATACTTGTACATACTATTTTATTATAGCATCCTCTTCGCCTTATGTCATCTCATAATTTTTATCAGTATTTTCCATTTTTTCATCAATCATTTCATGCAATTTATTTAATGCATCTCTTATTCCGCCAACTTCGTCAATGAGTCCTTCCTCCACTGCACGTTTTCCTTCCAGCATTGTCCCCACATCTTTGACAAGCTGTGTGGAATCCAGCATCAGTTCTTCAATCCGCTCCTGTGACATTCCGGAATGCTCTGCAAGGAATCCGGTGATCCGGTCCTGCGTCTTTTCAATATTCCGCAGGCTTTGTGCCACACCGATGAACATTCCGCTTGTCCGCACCGGGTGAATGATCATCGTCCCACTTGGAACAATAAAAGAATAATCTGCCGACACAGCAAGAGGTCCACCGATAGAATGACACCCTCCAAGTACCAGAGATACTGTCGGTTTGCTTAAAGACGCGATCATTTCCGCAATCGCAAGTCCCGCCTCCACATCTCCGCCCAGTGTATTTAAGAGAATCAGCACACCATCAGTCTGAACACTGTTCTCAATCTGTGCCAGCTTTGGAAGCAGGTGCTCATACTTGGTTGCCTTTGTACTGCCTGAAACCGTCTCATGCCCTTCTACTTCGCCGATGATCGTGAGTAGCTCGATCTGATGATTCCGACGTCGGTCAAGCGAAAGCATTCCCATTTCTTTAACATGTTCATCTTCTTCCTTTGTGGTTTCCGGCTCTGTCTCTCTGACTTCCTTTTCTTTATTTTCTATATTTTCTACAGTCTGTTCCCTGCTCTTTTTCTTGCGTATCTGGTATTCTTTTACATCCGTTTCTTCCTGTATTTTCATTGCCGCATTCCTCCGTTCTTTTTAGCTTAGTATGAACAATGCTTATGAAAATATGCAGGATTTTCGCCACAGAAATGAATCGCAGATTCTTGTAGCGACACAAATCTGTACCTGATTCACTGTATATGCAAAAGAGAATGCGACTCGGCACATTCTCTTTGATTTAAACATTATGAAAATAAATATTTCCTGCGCAGGCTATATACCATATCCGTATAAATCTTGCGGCATGCCTCCAGATTATCGGATTCGATCATGGAAACACATGGGTGAAGATAACGGCACCAGATATCTGCATATACATCTTCTGAATTTTCCATCCGGTTGATCCGGTTTACGATTGTCGGAGCAATATCGTAATACTCAGCAACAATTTCTTCGCCGCCTTTCTGATTCACCAGATATTCATCTCTTTATCTTCTCATCAACTTCAGTTCGTAACAGTCATCCGGTTTTCCAAGGCTTGCACATACGGCTGTAGTAATATAGCAGAGACGTGATTTGAAGCCTCCCTGGATCTGCTCGAATTCCGATTTACTGATCTTTAGTTCCAGATCATGATCATTCCAGCGTTCGATCATGCAGTCTACAATCTCTTCACAAGCATCCATTCTGCCATAACGGAGCATCGGGATCACATACGTAACCATGCCCAGATTATATTTCATAAGTACATTTTCTTTTTTTCTTTTTGAACTCTCCTGATCCAGTACTTCCCGCATTCTATCCGGCAGAACAGCAGCAATCTCTTCAATCTCTTCCTGTCTGTCTTCCGAATTCTCGCATTCCTGTGCAATCTCAGTAAAAAGCGGCTTATACTTCTCGTATGCATTTTTAAACGAATCCGCATAAGTCTTTTTATTGAAATCTCTAGAAATCGGAATAATCTGGTCAAACAGGTCATTCAGTCCATTCTGTATACTCTGATTCATTCAGGTTCCTCCCGGAATCGATCCTATGCTTCTTCCCAGTTATGATATACTTCCTGTACATCATCATCATCTTCAAGAAGATCAAGCGTCTTCTGAATGTTCTTGATATCTTCTTCGTTGTCCAAAGTTACCCATGTCTGTGGAATCATTGTAACTTCTGCGCTTGCCATCGGAATACCCGCTTCTTCCAGAGCAAGACGAACCTCACTGAAATCATTCGGATCTGTAAGAATTTCAAAGCTGTCCTCTTCTTCCGAAAAATCTTCTGCTCCTGCATCCAGTGCCTGCATCATCAGATCATCTGCATCCAGTTCACATTCTTCTTTATCGACAATGATCTGTCCTTTCTGATCAAACATGAAAGAAACACATCCACTGGTTCCGATATTTCCTTTTCCCTTTGTGAAAGCGCTTCTTACATTAGAAGCAGTACGGTTACGGTTATCAGTAAGTGCATCAACGATGATTGCAGTTCCGTTCGGTCCGTATCCTTCGTATACGATGTGTTCGTAGTTGTTAGCATCTCCGTCTCCGGCTGCTTTTTTGATACTTCTGTCAATATTGTCATTTGGCATATTATTTGCTTTTGCCTTTGCAATCGCATCACGGAGTCTGCTGTTGTTAGCCGGATCAGCTCCGCCTCCTTCTTTGACTGCTACAGCGATTTCACGACCGATCTTCGTGAATACTTTTCCTTTTGCTGCGTCGTTTTTTTCTTTTTTATGCTTGATATTCGCAAATTTTGAATGTCCTGACATTACTTTTTACCTCTCTTCAGTATTTTTACTATTCTCAATTGTACTATTTTATCACTTTTTTGTCCTACTGACAAGGACTTTGCGTATTGTATTATTATCAACTGACAATACATGGAACAGATAGCCTCCGAATTCCACCTGACATTCTTCATCTTCCGAAGGAATTCTGTCCAGGCAGTCGATCAGATAACCATTGATCGTATCGTAATCTTCTTCGTTGAAACTGATTCCCAGAAGCTCTTCCAGATCCTCCAGCTGTGTCATACCATCCACGATATATGTACCATCTGCCTGTTTGATGATCAGCTCTTCTTCCTCATCATACTCATCCTGGATATTTCCAACGATTTCTTCTACAATATCTTCCATCGTTACGATCCCTGATGTCTGTCCATACTCATCCAGCACGATCACCATATGGCTCTTGTCCTGCTGCATCTGTTGAAACAGTTTGTCAATCGCCTTTGTTTCCGGGATAAATCCTGCCGGACGGATGGCATCCTTCAGATCATGCACTGGTTTTTTCCTTGCCGGACCGTCCAGGTAGCTCTGCATCGCATCCCGGATATGAAGAATCCCCACAATGTTGTCAATATCTTCTTCATAAACCGGGAATCTGGATTTGTTCTCCTCCAGCATAAAGGTAAGTGCCTTTTCCAGAGATTCCTCTCCATCCAGTGCTACGATATTTTTTCGGTGCGTCATGATATCTTTTGCATCCGAATCCATATATTCAAAAATGTTGGTGATCATCTTCATCTCACGTCTTGTCAGAACACCTTTTTCATAGCCTTCCAGTACTTTTTCAATGATTTCTTCTGCAATTTTCTCTTTATCTTCATTGTCAGAAAATACATTTTTCATTTTCTGAAGTAAATTACCTTCCGTTTCCATTGCTTTCCATACTTCTCCTCTTTTATGTATGAAGCATCAGGCTGACGCACAGCGCTTCATCGACTTTTCTCATAAGCTCTTTGTCTACCCGGCACACGTAATCCTTCAGTCTCTGTTTATCGATAGTCCGAATCTGCTCCAGAAGGACAACAGAATCCTTGACGATTCTGTACCTTTTTGCATCGATTTCCACATGTGTCGGCAGCTTCGCTTTATTCATCCTTGAAGTGATCGCGGCACAGATAACGGTCGGACTGTGCCGGTTCCCGACATCATTCTGGATGACAAGAACCGGACGCACACCGCCCTGCTCCGAACCGACTACCGGACTTAAATCCGCATAATAAATATCTCCACGCCTGATCTGCACTTCTTTCACACTCCGCTTATCAAGATACTTTCATTATTGCCAGCTTTCTCCTGCTGTATTCATATCTCTTTCGAAGTGCATCCCTGCATTTTAGAAATAATCGACCTGCTCTACAACTTTTCCGTCACGCAGATATTCCCTCGGAACACGTTTATTGATATCACAGATAAATTCATAGTTAAATCTACCGCTCAGACCGGCAAGCTCATCTATTGAAAGATAAGCATCCCCATCGTGGCCGACCAGTGTTGCCCTGTCACCAAATTTCACATCCGGAATTCCGGTCACATCTACCATAAACTGATCCATACAGACTCTGCCAAGGATCGGTGCCTTCTGACCATGGATCAGAACATATCCTTTGTTGGAAAGACTTCGTGGGTATCCGTCTCCATATCCCGTCGGGATCGTGGCGATCTGCATCCTTTTCTGGGCAACAAAGGTGCCTCCGTAGCTGACTTCCGTACCCTTTTCAATCCATTTCACATAAGTCACATGCGCGATCAGCTCCATTGCCGGCCGGAGCGGAACTGCCTCCTTATTGACTTCATCTGACGGATACAGTCCATAGGTAGAAATCCCGGCTCTCTCCAGATTCATTCCAAGCTTTGGCATATCAATGATACTTGCACTGTTTGCACAGTGATAATAAGTAAATTCCATACCTTCTGCTGCAAGATGTTCTTTCATCCACAGAAAAGCACGGATCTGTTCCAGTGTCGTGGTCTTATCCGTCTCATCTGCCTTTGAAAAATGGGTAAACATTCCTTCACAATCCGTATAAACAAGTCTGCCGATCTTAAGGATCTCCTCTACACTTTCTTTCGCTACCGGAAAGCCAAGTCTTGACATTCCTGTATCGATCTTAATGTGCAAATATGCCTTCTTCCCCATACGGTATGCGGTCTCATCCGCAAGCTTCGCAAGCTCATAGCTGTAGGTTGTCATGCGGATCTCATGACGGATCATCTCTTCCAGCTGGTCCGGGAAAATACATCCCAGGCAAAGAATCGGCTTCTGAATGCCGGCTTTTCTGAGTACAACACCTTCATCCAGAGTTGCGACCGCATAGCCCCAGACATAGTCCACATCTTCCAGCATTCTTGAAATCGGCACCGCTCCATGACCATAACCATCTGTCTTGATGACCACGACCATCTTGGTCTCTTTTTCTATATTTGCATGCATCATTTCCATGTTATACATCACCGCATCCAGATCGATCACCGCACGCAGTCTGCTGTATTTCTTCATTCTGTCATATCCTCCAATTCCTTAAGTGTTCTGCCGAGCATTTTCAAGAGATCACCCGCAAGCACACTGTAAGAGCCAAGTTCTTTTCTGGCATGATCTCCGCACAGACCATGCAGATAAACGCCAAGCACAGCGGCATCATCCGGTCTCATATGCTGTGCCATAAGTCCGGTGATCATTCCTGCAAGCACATCTCCCGATCCGGCCTTTGCCATTGCCGCATTACCGGTGGTATTGATTATAAGTCTTCCCTCTGGCGCTTTCACAAGTGTCCTGCTGTCTTTCAGTACACAGACAGCATGGACTTTTTCTGTATATTTCCTTAATAGCTCTCTTCTGTTGTCTTTTAATTCCTGTACGCTGTATCCGGTCAGTCTGGACATTTCTTTCATATGTGGAGTAAGTACATATCCGGAAGGATTCATCCGAATCTGTTCGATCCCCCACTCATCGGTCTTTGCCAGAAGGTTCAGTCCGTCCGCATCAATAACAGCCGGGTTTTTATTATTCTCAAGCACCTTTTTCAGTAATTCCTCCGAATGCGGTCCCATACCGAGTCCGCATCCAACACAGAGCACATCCGCCCATTCCAGCAAATCCGGAAGTTCTTCAAATGATTCTGTCTCATCCAGAGAATAGGTCGTCATTACCGCCTCCGGTAAAAGTTCCTGTAAGATTGCCCGGTTACTTTCCTCCGTATAAATCCGGACAAGACCTGCTCCCGAAAGATATGCTGCCCTGGCACTTAAATATGCTGCACCGGACATTCCTTTGCTTCCGGTAATCATCAGAACCTTTCCATAAGTCCCTTTATTAGAATCCGGTTTCCTTTGCGGAAGCATTGCCGGCACATCGGATTTTTCAAGTGCCATGCAGATTTCTTCTTCCGCAAAAAACTCCGGTCTGGTAATTCCGATCGGCGCTGTAACAAGCTTTCCTGTATACTCACATCCCGGATATAGGATCTGTCCCATCTTCTGAAACGCAAAGGTCACTGTAAGATCTGCTTTAAATGCCGTTCCAAGCACTTTTCCATCATCCGAACGGATCCCTGAAGGAGTGTCGACTGCCACCTTACAGGCAGTCATCCGATTCATCTGATCAATCACCTCTGCGTATCTGCCTTTTATTTCACGGGATAGGCCAATACCGAATACGGCATCTATAATAACACTATATTCTTTCTGTGGCAAACTGTTTCCTACAGATATTCCCAGATTTTCCAGAATTTTCATCTGGATTTTTGTTTCTTCACTACGATGGTCATAATTTCCGACCAATACTACATCTGGATGATTTCCTTCTTCTACGAGCATCCTTGCAATTGCGAATCCGTCACCACCGTTATTGCCACTTCCACACACGACCAGTGCTTTCGACAAGATCGTATGTCCCGTGATCAAGCATTTCAAATGCTTTCTTCTGACCGTCGGCACAGTCGACTTCGAATCCCT
>ENA-ORCP01002773-ORCP01002773.1-human-gut-metagenome-genome-assembly--contig:-NODE-2773-length-13699-cov-2.839084_pt1 | contig 13699 bp, 14 predicted proteins | sample MGYA00242990_ERZ507991 | MGnify/ENA primary metagenome ERZ507991 (study PRJEB26167, sample SAMN06115496) | human gut metagenome | host: Homo sapiens | place: China:Henan | collected 2015-05-07... | reverse complement strand
ATTCGGTCACAGGTAAACATGTGCAGCGAAATGCGTGTACAGGGAAATGCGAAAACGTAGAAACAAAGAGGTAGGTGTATACATATGAGTTTTCTTTCTTATTTAATCAATGGCATCAGTCTGGGAAGTGTCTATGCGATCATTGCACTGGGCTACACCATGGTTTATGGCATCGCGCGTATGCTGAACTTCGCACACGGCGATATCATCATGGTAGGCGGTTTCACAGTGTTTACGATTGTCACAACGATGGGCGGTTCTCCGGTTGTGGGTATTCTGGCTTCGGTGGTTGTGTGTACAGTGCTGGGCGTTACCATCGAGCGAGTTGCATACAGACCGTTGCGTGACGCGTCCCCGCTGGCAGTTCTGATCACCGCGATCGGTGTCAGTTATCTGCTCCAGAACGTGGCGCTTCTGATTTTTGGTTCCAATGCGAGACAGTTTACATCAGTTATTACTGTACCGGCATTAAAGCTGGCTGGCGGCAAGCTTTCGATCTCCAGTGTCACGATCGTGACGATTTTAAGCTGTATCGTGATTATGGCTGCCCTGATGGCATTTATCAATAAGACGAAAATGGGACAGGCGATGCTGGCGGTTTCTGAGGATCGCGGTGCGGCAACCTTGATGGGTATCAATGTAAACCGCACGATCTCCGTAACCTTTGCGATTGGTTCCGCTCTGGCGGCAGTAGCAGGCGTGCTGCTCTGCTCGGCGTACCCGTCCCTGTCTCCGTACACCGGTTCCATGCCGGGTATCAAGGCATTCGTGGCAGCGGTATTTGGCGGTATCGGTTCGATCCCGGGCGCATTTATCGGCGGTATCCTGCTCGGTGTTATCGAGGCGCTGGCAAAAGCGTATATCTCTACGCAGCTTTCAAATTCCATCGTATTTGCCGTGCTCATCATAGTTCTTCTTGTACGTCCCGTCGGACTGCTCGGCAAGAAGATCTCCGAGAAGGTCTGAGGGGGTGAGTTTAATGTCAAAGCTCGGTATCAAAAAGAACACAAGAAGCAATGCGATAACATATCTCATTGTTATTGTTGCCTTTGTTCTGTTTACCATTCTTTCAAACGGCGGCGTGCTCGGACGTAAGACGGTAGGTTTGCTCGTTCCTGCCTGCTGCTATATTGTAATGGCTATCTCGCTCAACCTGACCGTTGGTATACTCGGCGAGCTCTCGCTCGGTCATGCGGGCTTCATGAGCGTCGGCGCATTCGCCGGAGTTGTCGCGTCGACGGGGCTTTCCTCCACGATAACGAGCGCTCCGCTGCGTCTTGCGGTTGCAATGGTCATCGGCGCGCTGTTTGCGGCTATCGCGGGCTTCCTTATCGGTATTCCCGTTCTTCGTCTGCGCGGCGACTACCTTGCCATCGTAACACTTGCTTTCGGTGAGATAATTAAGGAAATTATCAGCTGTCTTATCGTCGGTACCGACGAAAAGGGACTGCATATTGTATTTAACTACAATGGTGCAAAGACGGTCGATGATCTCGGCCTCACGCCGACGGGTACCGCTATTATCAAGGGTGCGCAGGGCGCGACGGGCACACAGACCATCGCTTCCTTCACTGCGGGCTTTGTCCTTATAATGGTAGCGCTCGTTATCGTTCTTAACTTCGTCAATTCGAGATCGGGACGTGCGGTAATGGCTATCCGCGATAACCGCATTGCGGCTGAATCGGTAGGTATCAACATCACAAAGTATAAGATGATAGCGTTCACTATCTCCGCAGCTATCGCAGGTGCGGCAGGTGCCCTCTACGGACTTAATTACTCCAACATCACGTCGGCTAAATTCGACTTCAATACAAGTATTCTTATCCTCGTATTCGTCGTGCTCGGAGGACTCGGCAATATCCGCGGCTCTATCATTTCGGCTACGGTGCTCTATGTTCTCCCCGAGGCGCTGCGCGAGTTTGCGGATTATCGTATGCTCGTATATGCAATTGTCCTCATACTCGTAATGATAGCAACAAATTCTTCGAAGGTCCGCACACTGCTTACGCGGCTCCTTCCTCATAAACGCGAGAAGGAGGTGGACTGAAATGTCACCGTTTGAAAAAAGAAAGGTCAATATGGTTCCATTCCCGAGCCGCGCGATAGTTCCCGAGCGCGATCTCGATAAAGCACCCGTGCTCGAGTGCAGCCATCTCGGTATAGAGTTCGGGGGACTCAAGGCGGTAAACGACTTTAACCTCATCATCGGCAGAACCGAGATCGCAGGACTTATCGGACCGAACGGCGCAGGAAAGACCACCGTTTTCAACCTGCTCACAAAGGTGTATCAGCCTACACACGGAACCATCCTGCTCGACGGCATCGACACCGCGGGAAAGAATACCACGCAGATAAACCGCATGGGTATCGCCCGTACCTTCCAGAATATCCGTCTGTTCTCCGATCTGACGGTTGAGGACAATGTTAAGATAGGTCTGCACAATCAGGAGAAATACTCCACCGCATCGGCGATACTCCGTCTCCCATCCTTCTGGAAGAAGGAGAAGGTCGCTCACGAGCGTGCACTCGAGCTTCTCTCCATCTTTGATATGCAGGATATGGCTAACTGGAAAGCAGGCTCGCTCCCGTACGGTGCACAGCGCCGTCTCGAGATCGTTCGTGCGCTTGCCACAAATCCGTCGCTGCTGCTGCTCGATGAGCCCGCAGCCGGCATGAACCCCGCAGAGACGGCGGAGCTTATGGAGAACATCGTCAAGATACGCGACCAGTTCCAGATTGCGGTCCTCCTTATCGAGCACGATATGAATCTTGTCATGGGTATCTGCGAGGGTATCTGCGTGCTTAACTTCGGTCAGGTAATCGCGAAGGGAACGCCCGCAGAGATTCAGTCAAACCCCACCGTCATTGAGGCATACCTCGGAAAGAAGGATGAAAAATGCTGAAGGTCAATAATATAAATGTTTACTACGGCAGCATCCATGCCATAAAGGACGTTTCGTTCGAGGTACACAAGGGCGAGGTTGTCACGCTTATCGGCGCTAACGGTGCGGGTAAGTCTACCATCCTCCAGACCGTATCGGGTCTGCTGCATTCCAAGACCGGCTCGGTGGAATTTCTCGGACAGAATATCTCCGCCGTTCGTCCCGATAAGATCGTCTCTATGGGGCTTGCGCACGTGCCAGAGGGCAGACGTGTATTCCTGCAGCTGACCGTTGAGGAGAACCTTGAGATGGGCGCATATACCCGACCGGGTTCCGAGTTCGACGCGAGCATCAAGGATGTCTATGAGCGCTTCCCCCGACTCCTCGAGCGCCGCAAGCAGGTCGCAGGAACACTTTCCGGAGGTGAGCAGCAGATGCTCGCTATGGGCAGAGCGCTTATGTCTCACCCCGAGCTGCTGATGCTTGATGAGCCGTCTATGGGTCTTGCTCCGATTCTCGTCGATCAGATCTTTGATATCATTAAGGAACTGCACGCGGCAGGTACAACTATCCTGCTCGTTGAGCAGAATGCTAACAAGGCGCTCGGAGTTGCAGACCGTGCATATGTTCTTGAGTCGGGCAGAGTCAAGCTCAGCGGCACCGGTAAGGAGCTCGCAGAGAGTGACGAGATAAGAAAGGCATATCTCGGCGGCTGATATTTGCCTCTGAAAATACACCGCTGCGCGGCGCACAGATTCGTTTGGCGCAGAGGCAGGCGGTATGTTAAATAGCTTTCTCCTATCGCATGCGGCGAATGCCGCAGACGCGATTCGGCGCACGAACGGTAGAAATACCGCCCGTGCGCCTCTTTCCTTTTTTTGTTTTTTGTGTTGCGGCTATTACACCTTGTCTGTTCGGGATGATAGTTTGACCGCTGCCGATGTCATGGCTGCTGACGGATAATATGCTGTCAAAGGATCTGCTTTTTGCATGCCGTTTATTTTTGCAACGCCGTAAATGGCATGGAGATGACGGCTTAATATTAGTGCGTTTCTTCGGTAGGAGATAGCTGCGTCGGCAAATGTTCTGTCTTCTCGGTGCGTTGTGACGTATCGTTATTAAAATGTCCGTTGTACGGTCGTATTGATGTGTTGCCGTATAAACGTTTTGCTTGTATCGCCGTATCGATGTAATTATGTATTGCCGTCGGGTTTTATATTTATCCGATGTCCGCCGCAAAAAACAAAAACATTCGTCACTGCAAGAGATGTGACGAATGTCTTATCAATATTATCCTTTCACAAAGCGAGGTGGTGGTGTGAATGAAAGGATGTAAGGAGAGAAAGCAATTTTAGTTTGCACAGTGCGGCAGTTCGGTAAATACCGTACCGTCCGCCTCAGTGCTCGACTTTTGGTTAAGTCCCTGTCCCGATATGCGCAATAATCCTGCACGCATCCCGAGTCCGGGCGGTCAACACTTATTCGGATATGCAGTATTGTACTGATTCGATTTATAATCGTATCAATATAATATCAATAGCATGCGGAGCGCACCGCAGTGTATGCTTCGTATGTAAGGTATGCTAACTTGTATTCGCGGCTCGTTCCGGTGCTGTCGGTTACTGTTATCAGCGTACCGTAGTTCGAAGATGTTGTATATATATTACCAATACCGCTCGGTACGTGATTCTTGGATACGATAGAAATGCCGAGCACTCTCTCGAGACGCTGCTCCACCAGAGCAACCGTATGCTTGCCGCTGAGCTCTATTACCGATTCCGGTTTCCCGCCGGCGGTCAGCGTGAGCGTTAATTTGACATCGTAGGCACTGACATTCGGATCAACGCCTCCCGGATATTTCGGAGTATTGTGTCTGTGGCTCGTTATCGGCTTTTCGCCGTTATTCTCGGTTGTCACGATCGTGCTCGTCGGCGGTGGAGCTTCCGTACCGACAGTACTGTCGGACGGCTCTGCACTTTCGGTAGAAGCAGTGCTGTCTGCCGCTGTTTCGGTTACACTGTCCTTATCCTCCTCAGGCTCGGGAGCTTCGGGGGCGATAGGGATGTATGTATCGATTACCGCGGATGTGGTCACAGTCTCTGCGGGGGCTTCGGTTTTCGGCGCGGCTGTCGTATCGGCTGCTCTCGTTGTCTCGGTGCTTTCCTGAGTACCGTCGGTTACGATCACGGTGCCGGTTACGTCTGCATGATTACCGTTATAGATGCTATTCTGCTCGCCGCCCCTATATGTAAGCACTGCCGTCAGCGCAAATGCGCTGCACAGCATCATTCCGAGCGTAGCCTCCGCAGCTGTACGGCGCGTGCGGCGACGCTTGCGGTCGGCTGCGATATATCTGCGGTCGAGTTCTTTTTTGACTTCTTCAAGTGTTCTCATAATAGTTCTTTGCCTGCCTCGCCGATGATGTTTTTCAGCGACGCCTTTGCCCTGTAAAGCAGATTGTCTATTTGCTTTCTGCTTTTCTTCATGATTTTTGCGGTTTCTTCGTATGTCATATCCTCAAAATAGACGAGAATAATGCAGCTTCTCATTTCTTCGGGCAGCTTGGCGAGCGCCTCGCTGATCACACGTTTTCGTTCACTGTCGATCATATGCGAATCTATCGTATGCAGATCGGCGATATTGTCCCCGACCGAATCAAGCGCAACATCTGTTCTGCTTTTTCGCTTGAGTACATTCAGCGACTTGTTTCGTGCAATAGTATAGAGATAGGTTTTCAGTGATGTTTTGAAGTTATATCTGCTGCGGTGCATCAGCAGCTCGAGAAATGTGTCTATAACAACATCCTCAGCCGTGCTGACATCCCGAACGTACCTTGTCACAAAGAATAAAAGTCCGTCGTAATAAAGCTTAAGTATCCGGTCAAAGGCGGTGTCATCACCGTCGCGGAAACGGTTGTAGAGCTCTTCACCGATTTCCACCTTGATAACCTCCGGGGAGTGAATTGGACGAGCTTTTTCGCCCTCTTCATACTATTATACAACCGAGGATTCAAAATTCCTTACCGAAAAAGCAAATTTTTTAAAAATTTTGTTTTTTTCTTATTTTAATGCTATTTTATTGTCGACGAGAGGGGGTGCATGGTTTTCTGCTTTGGATAAAAATATACCGACGGCGAAAGTATAATGTAGGTACAAAATGTTAATTTTCATCCGTTGCATATCCTCCGCATTGACAAGCCCGCGCGTATAGTGTATAATACAATGCATATAATAATGATTTAAGGAGACCTTAAAATGTATAATCTTCTTGACGAAGCAGCCGCTGCTACTACCGGCACAGGTATGGGTCAGAGCTGGATTTCTATCGTAATGCTGTTGGTCCTTGTCGTAGTTTTCTATTTCTTTATGATCCGCCCGCAGAAAAAGCAGGAGAAGGAAACTAATGCAATGAGAAACGGCCTTCAGGTCGGCGACGAGGTGACTACCATCGGCGGTATTATCGGTAAGATCGTCAGCATCAAGGACGAGACTGTCGTTATCGAGACTACTCATAACTGCACCAAGATCCGTATTCTCCGTACCGCTGTTCGCTCGGTCGATGTTAAGGCGGAGGACGCTGAGTAAAAATATGCCTTGACCTCCGGCGGCGCGCTTTTGCGAGCTGCCGGATTCGCTTTTTGTGAGGTTAGATATGAATTCTTCTTTTAATCGCGCTATCGGCAGACGACGTATCGGCACCGCTCTTATGTCGGTCTGCGCAGCCGCACTTTTTTCACTTGGAGTACCGCTCTCGGCGGTATCCGAAACAACTGCCGCGGTGTCGGCGGCGAAGGCCGCTCCGACTGAAACGGCTGCCGCCGGTGCTTCATCCTCATATCCTGCTGCAAGGGTGAGCGACAATTCCTCCGGTACCGCGCAGACAGCGGGTGATTCTGCCGCTGTCTGCGGTGCGGCTTTGGCTGCAGAAGCCGCAGAAAAGACCGCAGAGACAGCGCATATTGACGTCACCGATGCCGAGTCGCTCATCTCATCACTCGGCGACGGGATGGCTATGAAAACAGAGGACGGCAGTGTTATGCTGCTGCGGGATATTACATTTTCGAGTCAACTTCGCATCACAGGCGGCGATATTCGTATTCTCGGTGCCGGCGTCAGGATAAGCGGAGTGCCTATTGCCGTTACCGGAGGTACGCTTACACTCGGCAAAGACGGCGATTCCGGTGACGAGCCGTCTCTGCACTTCGCGGGGACGGGCGACGGCAGAGCCTTTGAGGTCTCAGGCGGTAAGCTTGTGCTCATGGACGGCGTGCGCATTGAAGGATACGAGGCAGGCGAGGGTGGCGCTGTTTTGGTTCTCGGCGGTGTGCTTGAGCTGCGCGGCGGAGAGATATTCGACTGCTCCGCAACGCGCGGCGGCGCAATACTTTTAGATTTCGGCAGGGCGACGGTCTTCTCCGGCATCATAGGCAATTGCTCGGCGGATGAGGGCGGCGCGGTCTATCTGCGCTCCGGCAGCTTTGAGCTTGCCGGCGGCTGTATCGGCCGTCATTCGGCACTCGATGACAAGGGCAGCATCGTCGAGTACGGCGAGCCGTGCAGTGCATCACGCGGCGGCGGAATATACGTTGGAGGCGGTGAGTGTACGCTCTCCGGAGGAGAGATATCCGGCTGCTCCGGCAGCGGCGTATATGTTGCGAGCTATTATCAGACCTTTCTCTCCGGCAGCACAATAAATCGCTGCACTGCGGAGCGCGGCGGCGGAATATACAACGACGGAGAGGTTATTATTACCGGCGGCTCGGTAAACGAATGCACGGCTACCGAGGGCGGCGGAATATACAACAACTCTACTCTTGTGCTTCGCGGCGGAAAGGTGTTCTCATGTACGGCGGAAACGCTCGGCGGAGGCTTGTATAATCACGCGACGGCGGATATGCGGGGCGGCGCTGTGACCTCAGGAACTGCCGAGCTCGGCGCATGTATTTATAATGACAGCAGCTTTAAATTCTACGGCGGAACCGTCGGACACGGCAAGACCGAGTCCGGCGTAGGATGCGGAATAGCATCGACCCGCGGCATGGAAATTTCGGGACTTGCCTATATCTACAACGATTCAACGCTTGCCCTTATCTCGGACGGCGGCTTTGTGCCGCTGCGGATAAACGGCGAGCTTGACGGCGCGGAGATCATGATGCATATCGAGGTCATCGAGCAGAGCTCCGGCGGCATGCGCGCTCTGCGCTCGCCAGACACGGCTGTTCTTGCAGCCGATTCACTGGAGCTTATCGCTCAGGCTGCCGAGCATCTGAGATACGGTGCCGATATTGCGATAAAGGAGGACGGAACGGTCAGCTTTGATTTCCGCCCTGCCGTAATCGCATGCTCTGCTGCGGCTGCTGTGGCGGTTGTTGCGGCTGTTATAATAATAGTATGGCTTCGCCGCCGTAAAAATATGATGGGGATGATGTGATGGAAGAGAATACGGTTAACTGCGCGTGCGATGACGACGCTGCGTGTGAAAAATCGGTTCCTTCTCCAGACGGTCGCGCGGTATACCGTGCGGATTTTCCGGTTATACGTCGGCTGCTCAGCTGCACACGCCGTGCGGTCGACGAGTACGGAATGATAGAGGAGGGAGACCGTATTGCCGTCGGTCTCTCGGGAGGTAAGGACTCTATCGCGCTGCTCTGCGCGCTTATCAATCTTTCTGTTTTTTATCCGAAGCATTTTGAGCTTGTCGCAGTCACCGCCGATATGAGCTTTGAGGATATCGGCAGACCGGCAATGGATTTTTCGCCTGTTCGTGAATTTTGCGAGAGCAGGGGAGTACCGTTCCGACTTGTCAAGACTCATCTCGCTAAGATAATTTTCGAGACACGAAAGGAGTCGAACCCCTGCTCTCTCTGTGCCAAGATGCGGCGCGGGATACTCCATGATGCCGCGATCGAGGCGGGCTGCAACAAGATAGCACTCGGTCATCATTACGATGATGCCGTCGAGACCTTTATGCTGAACCTGTTTCACGAGGGAAGGCTCGGCTCGTTTTCGCCGGTTACATATCTCGACCGGAAAAAGATCACCCTTATCCGTCCGCTCATCTATGCGCCGGAAAAGGATATACGGTATTTTCTTGCGCACAATGAGCTTCCCGTTGTTCCGTCCTCCTGCCCTGAGGACGGGCACACCGAGCGCGAGGAGATGAAGCAGCTGCTCGCACAGTTAGACCGTAAGTACAAGGGACTTAAGCACCGCATATTCGGCTCGCTCCAGTCGGCGGGCATAGACGGCTATGCTCCGCGCAGATATGCGAATGCGGTAAAGGAGGCGCGCCGCGCGGAAAAGGAAGCTGCGACCGCCGGTATGCCGAGCGAAGAAGCGCATCTGCAAGACCCGGCAGTCGGTATGCCCGGCGCAGAAATGCATACGCAGAACTTGAACATTGACTTACACGGCGTAGAAGCGCAGGTGCAGACCGCGTCCGAAGCAGAATGACAGCTCGGGCATTGTATCGCGCGAGCGGTATAACTAAATAACGGAAACGAACAGAATTCAACAGGAACGAAAAAAATGCCGCAGCAATAGGTCGGACAGACCCGGTGCTGCGGCGATTTGCTTTGCGGATATAAAAGAAGATTACTGTACCGCGGGAGCGGTCGCGGAAGAATTATTCCACACACGCTCGACTATCATAACGATCGGCGGAATGAGCACGATCTGCGCGATTATGCCGGGAATAGATCCGGTAAACGCACCTGCAATGAATGCGGCGAACGAAAACTCTGTTCCGGCAATACCGGTGAATATAAACATCGCCAGTCCCCATACAAGTCTGCCGAGGAGCATGCTCGCGACGAGCGATACATAAATGAAGCCTTTCTTTTTCGGCAGCGCGCGGCGGAAGATGCCGGCAAGCAGGCCGTATGCGGCAAGCTCAAATGCCATGCAGAGCGCGCTGGGAAAGAGCGGGGGCATACTGGTCGTTAGCGAACGGAGCAGCGGCAACACTGCGCCGACGGCGAGTCCCCATACGGGACCGCAGACAAAGCCGCAGAGCAGCACGGGCAGGTGCATGGGACATAGCATCTTGCCTATCTCCTTTATCTGACCCGTTGCGTACGGCAACAAGTAGCCGAGTGCGAAAAACATCGCGGTAAAAACGAGGGTAAGCAGCTTTTGATTTTTTGTGTTGTTCATGTCTTTCCTTTCGCCGAAAAAAACGGGAGGGTACCATATCCTTTCGGGGATATCGGCACCTTCCCGGTGTAAATTCGGCATTATTAAAATTTTGTTTTTTCGGGCAGATCGGCACACATGCCAAAAGGAATGCGTCGGAGTGCGAACAACAACCGAAGCCACACCTCCGCGACGATACTTACCCGTATATTTAAATGATTTGGAAACCTCTGCTCCCGCGCGGCACTTCGTGTGCGTGCGCCTGCGGTACATACTGCACCGCTTTTACATAAGAATTATATCATGACGGATTGCTTGTGTCAAGCAAAAAATAAGTCGGTCGTGAATTTTATCATAGGCAGCTTTCATCGGCAGCGTTCCATCGAAAACCCGTCATTTCGCGGCGAGCGCCGCTATCTTCTGAACCGCGTCGTCGATAAGTGAGCTCATACCAACATCAGCCACGCCCGCAACTATATTATCGCAGCGATTGATCGGAATAAGTATACGCACGGCGCGTGCCTGACCGACCGCTACCGCCATATCCGGAGTGACCTCGCCGAGCAGTGAATCGGCGATAACTATTCCTACCGGACCTACGATTATATCGGCGCTCCGGCATGCAACACGCACCGAGTTTTCGCCGGTGGCGGCGGCATCCGCACCTGCTCGCAGCATTGCGGCGGTGGCGGATGCATTTGTTCCGACGGCGGTTATTTTCGCAGCGGCTCCGCGTTCGCGCAGCGCCTTTATTATTCCTCTGCCGAGCTGACCGCCCTGACCGTCTATCACCAAAATATTCATTCGGACTTCCTCCGTATTCTGTTTTTTCTTCCGCCGCTCGGTATTCCGAGAGGGGATTGCTCATCGGGCTCGGTATCCGCTCGGCATCAGCTCTGCCTCGGCAAAATTAAGCGTTGTATCCGTATAAGATCTGTGTTTCTGCATCGAGTCCCCGTAGAATGCAATTAGCACCGCCGATCGAATGCCGTTTTTCGTGTGCGATCGGCTCGCACATTGCTGTTTTCAGCCCATTATAGCATTTTTCTGCAATTTATGCAATAAAAAATCGCCGCAAAGGCGGCGAATTGCTTATTAATAATTGAAATTTTGCGAAAATGTGATATAATATAGTCATAGATAAAAAAGGAGACAACGCGAATGAATCTGCTTCATATGAAATACGCACTCGTCGTAGCCGAGAAGCATTCGATAAACAAGGCTGCTCAGCAGCTGATAGTCGGTGCGCCTGCGCTCTCGCGCGCGGTAAAGGAGCTCGAGAACAGTCTCGGCGTTATTCTGTTCGAGCGCAGTGTAAAGGGAATGACGCTTACACCGGACGGCGAGCTGTTCGTCATGTATGCTAAAAAGGCATTGAAGCAGATAAACGATATCGAAAATATCTTTCGTAACGGACCGACGGGAAAGCAGCATTTTTCCATATCCGTTCCGCGCTCGAGCTACATATCCTCCGCTTTTGCGGAGTTCTCGAAAAAGCTCGATCCCGCGGCGAATATCGAGGTTTTCTATAAGGAGACCAACGCTTCCTGCGCTATAAAGAATGTGCTGCGCGAGGATTACAAGCTCGGCATCCTGCGGTACAGTGACCGCTACGACAGCTATTATAAGGATATGATGGATGAAAAGCATCTTTCGTATGAGCTTATCACCGAGTTTCGCTATGTGCTTGTTATGAATAAGCACTGCCGTCTGAATAGGCTGCCGGAGATATCGTACTCGGATCTCGGAGGCTATATCGAGATAGCGCACGCCGATCCGTATGTCCCGTCGCTGCCGTTCTCTGAGGTCAAGAAGGACGAGCTGCCGGATATTCGTTTTCGAGCGTGCAAGTCAGCTCGAGCTGCGGTCCGACAATCCCGATACCTATATGTGGGTATCGAATATCCCGCAGGATATGCTCGACCGTTACGGGCTTGTCGAGAGAGCTTGCGACCACAACGGCAGAAGCTACCGCGATGTGCTTATACGGCGCGAGGACTACCGTCTCACCGACCTTGACAATATGTTTGTCGAGGAGCTTGTTCGCTCGAAGCGCAAGGTGTTTCGCGACTCTGTGATGTAAGGTATCCGAAGCGCATTGCCGAACGGCACACCTGCGTATGTGCGTTGCTGTTAAGGCAATACGAATATGATTAAATAGCAATTCCGATTTTACCTTACCTTTGTTATAATAATAAAATATGATGAGGACGGCTGAATACGGCAGAATGCTGCCAAGCTGCGGATATCGACCGGCGCATCGTCCGTCGGTGAGCGCACGCGGCATATGCGGTTTGGCTGTACGATGATGAAAGGACAACGGCATGGAGCATGACCGTATAATAGCGCTGCGCAATAATAAGACGGTTTTTCGCGACGGCGATAAGGTGCTCAAGGTTTTTGACGGCAGCTTTAAGGAATCTGAGGTGCTCAGCGAGGCACTGAATCAGGCGTGTGTCGAGGAGACCGGACTCCCGGTACCGTCGGTCAAAGAGGTCACCTTGACCGACGGGAGGTGGACTATCGTCACCGAATATATCAAGGGAAAAACGCTCGGTGCGCTTATGGCGGAGCAGCCGCAGCGGCGCGGAGAGTATATCTCGCGGCTCGTTGATATTCAGCTCGAAATACACGCAAAGCGCTGTCCGGAGCTTGTTCGTCAGCGCGATAAGATGATACGGCATATAATCGAGAGCGAGCTGTCTGCCACCGAGCGGTATGACCTCTATTCGCGGCTTGACGCAATGCCGAAGCACAGTAAGCTGTGTCACGGCGATCTCGGTCCGTCAAATATTATGATAACCGAGAGCGGAGAGCATTACATACTCGACTGGTCGCACGCCTCGCAGGGAAACGGCGCAGCCGATGCGGCGCGAACCTATCTCTTGTTAGGGTGCGACGGAGACAACGAGAGTGCCGAGCTTTATCTCGATTTCTACTGTGAGCGAAGCGGTGCCGAGCAGTGCTATGTCAGGCGTTGGCTCCCCATAGTTGCGGCGGCAAGACTGCCGCAGGCAAATGAGGCGGAGCGCGAGTATCTGCGACCCTTTATTTCGGCAGAATACGATTGAGGCGGAGCGCCGTCACCGAGCGTCTGATAATATCTGCGAGGCGCTTCGGCGCGTTTTGAGTATCGGCTATGATACTGTCAAGACAGCGGAGCTGTTATATAAAATACGAAAGGAACAGGACGGCAAAAATGAAGGTTGTAGTATGCATAGGCTCCTCCTGCCATATCAAGGGTTCGAGACTTGTGGTGGAGCGGCTTCAGGTGCTTGTAGCCGAGCACGGCGTCGGTGATAAGGTTGACCTGTCCGGCACATTCTGCCTCGGACGGTGCGCCGAGGGGGTCTGCGTTCTTGCAGACGGCGAGCTTTTTTCGGTCTCACCGGATACGGTGGACGAATTTTTTATCGAAAATGTGCTTGGAAAGCTCGGCGCGTGAGGATATCACGCATTGCCGCATTTCAGCTAATGACATGAAAGGAATGTATGAGGAATAATGATTGTACAGATCTGTGTCGGCTCCTCCTGCCATCTTCGAGGCGCTGAGCAGCTCGTAGAGCTGTTTCAAAAGGCAATAACCGAGCACGGGCTCGAGGGCGACATCACACTTGCGGGCAGCTTCTGCGCCGGCAAGTGCAACCGCGTCGGTGTTACGGTCACGGTCGACGACAATGTTTA
>ENA-ORCP01002772-ORCP01002772.1-human-gut-metagenome-genome-assembly--contig:-NODE-2772-length-13699-cov-5.807224_pt1 | contig 13699 bp, 14 predicted proteins | sample MGYA00242990_ERZ507991 | MGnify/ENA primary metagenome ERZ507991 (study PRJEB26167, sample SAMN06115496) | human gut metagenome | host: Homo sapiens | place: China:Henan | collected 2015-05-07... | reverse complement strand
TCCCCTGCTTTTCGGGGTTATCTGTACGAAGGCCCGTTTTACTACAGGAAAAAGGAGCCAACTATGAAAATCACTCATGTCTGGAGTGGAGTGAATCCGGTCCGGATAACTTCGATCATTCCACAGATCAAGGAAATTGATGTCAATTATGCAGTAATTGAACTGGATTATGTGACCATGGCAGAAAACACCGATGGCGAGTCAGATTATTATTCGGTCAGGGAATATTATCGTGTCAGCTATAAAGAGCCAGAGACAGAAGACGATACAGAAACAGCCACCGGAGCAGAGGATGCTGAAGCATCAGAGGATACCGGGGAAGCAGATAACGCAGGCACAATATCCGTTATGAACTTTGATCGTTATATCGACGAGTATTTCAACCGGACAGGTGTCGATAATAAAAATAATGTGTATGAGATCGGGGTTGTTCTTGACGAAAAGCTGGATTATCGTTACAGCTCAGATAATAAGAAAATCGGTTTTGTCAGAAACGGACAGCTCTGGCTGTATAATTACTCAGAAAACCAGATCTCCATGGTATTTGGATTCTGGATGGATGACGTGGAAAATGTCAGAAACACATACAACAATTATGGTATCAATATGATCTCCATGGACGATGATGGCAATATGATATTTGCAGTATATGGCTATATGAACCGTGGTGCTCATGAAGGAAAGCTGGGAATCAGTCTGTGTTCTTACGATGCAGCAGAGCAGGAGGTTACGGAGCTGGTATTTGCAGAATGTAATGAACCATATGCAGCCATGAAAGATGAAGTGTCCAGACTGACCTATTATGATGGAACAAACTTTTATTTTATGCTTGGTAACAAGGTGAACTGCATTAACGTGGAAGAAAAACAGTTATCCTATTATGTAGATCATGTATCGCTCGATCATGTATATGTATCCGATGATATGCAGGTAATGGCATATGATTCATCGGATCAGGCAGCCGATAATGCGACATTGACGCTGGTTAATTTTGCAACCGGACAGACCTATACGCTGGATGCGGGAGCAGGAAAGAGTCTGGTCTGCTATGGATTTAAGAACCGGGATCTGATATATGGGATCTGTAATACGGCTGACAGTGATATTTCTATAGATAAAGATTCCTTTGCAAAAAAGAATCTGAGTGAAAAGGTATACAGCCGGATCCCATCATACAAATTATTTATCGTGGATGAAAATGGAAACCAGATCAAAGAATATCAGAAGGACGACAATTATATCATAGATATCAGCGTAGAGGATGATCTGATCTATATGACCAAAGGATCCAAGAAAACAGACAGATTCCGGTTGGCAGAGGATGACTTTATCACCTATAAAGAAAGCGACGATGTAAAACGAGTTGATATCACGACAAAAACAACATCAGGAATTGCGAAGCTGTATTTTACAGTACCGTCAAACATATATCTGACCTATATTCCGTATCTGAATATCACAAAGAACACGGTGGGAGATCGTTCATCAGATATGCTGATCACGGTAGAAGATGAATATGCAGGCTATATGGTATATGATAATCTGGGACTGACCGGAATCTATGAAAAGGCAGGAGATGCAATCAACCGGGCAACGCAGATCGCAGGTATTGTTGTTTCCAAGGATGGAGAAATCGTATACAGGCAGTCGGAGATGCAGGCATATAATACGATCGCATCGTCAATCTATCACCAAAGCTCCGGCAGTGTGGATGCATCCTTGTGGGATTGTGTATATATGACACTGATCTATGAGGGTGTGACTGATCTCACATATGAAGATATGAAAGCATCCGGTACAGATCCGGTACAGGTGCTGACAGAGCTTGGAAAATATCCGGGAGCAGATATTTCAGGAATCTCGCTGGATCTGGTATTTGGATATATCAGTAATGGTATTCCGGTTATCAGTCGTATCAATGATGGAAGATATGTAATGGTCGTAAGCTATAACAGTGAAGCGGTTCGTTATTATGATCCGGTACTGGATACGGAAGTCCGGGTATCAAGAAAAGAATATGAAGCTGCCATGAGTCAGGGAAATAATGAACTGTATTCCTATGTTCAGGAGTAGAAATAAAAAGATATACAGAAAAACAGATCCGTCTGAGGACATCATTGTTTTTCTGTATAAGACAAAAAGAAAAGCTGCCGATTCCGGCAGCTTTTCTATATTATGATAACAACGTTCTGTGTGGATTACTCCTCTGAAATTGTTCCAACAGGACATGAACCTGCACATGCACCACATGAAATACACTGTGAACCATCAATAACGAAAACACCACCGTTATCGCTAATAGCTCCAACAGGGCATGAACCTGCACATGAACCACAACCGATACATGAATCACCAATTACGAATGCCATATGATTGTCCTCCTTTTAGTAATAATAATCACATCTCGTTACCTATTTTAAATCAAAAAGTTTCTTATATCAAGTGAATTGAGATGATTTGTAAAAAATTAGTTCCTGCTAACTTGAGTCTGCCTATCTTTTTCCTATAAAGGGATAGACATTTAAAAATGTGTATACTATAATGGTGAAGATATTTTTAAAATCGAAAAATGTCATATCAGATTAAGAAAGATTATAGGAAACAGGAGGAAATATACACATGGCAAAGATCAGTAAAGATATGCTTATAAATGATATTTTAGCAGTAGATGCAGGAAATGCAGCAATTCTTATGGCAGCAGGTATGCATTGTATCGGATGTCTTGCAGCAGCAGGTGAAACTCTTGAGGAAGCAGCAGCCGTTCATGGTCTGGATCCGGTAGAGCTTGAACTTGAGATCAATGACTACCTTGCAAAGAAAGAAGAACAGGCACAGGCATAATTCATATAGAATATGTATCGGGACAGACGAAAAATACGGCGGAATCCAATGAAAAAAAGGATCCGCCGTATTTGTTTTGTCAAATCAGTTTTCTTAAAAATTACAGAGCAGACAGAGTCTGAACTGCTTCCTCTTCAATGATCGTTTTAAAATGCTCTTTGAAATGATATGGCATGGCATCTGTTATTTTCTGTGCTGTGCCGTATTCTCCAAGAATGTAACATACCCGGTTGAATTCGGGAATAGTATTCTTATCATTTGTAAATAACAGATAAAAACGTTTATTAACCGGATTCTTATAGAGTGTGTTGCTGCTGAAGTAAAAACTTGCAACCTGTTTGGATGCGTTGATAACGGTATTTAACGAGTCAAATACAAGCAGTCTCGTTAAAGTCTGTGGAGCATCCTCTTCCTGTTGTGTCTGTTTTACAGGTGCTTTTGCGCTGGATGGAATATCGGTTGAAATCTCGATATTCTTACCTGCAAGACCTGTCAGATTATTTACAAAACCTTCCAGAGCATTAAAAATTGCCTCCGGAATCTGGGATTCATCGCCATTTATACCGATATCGATATGACCGGATATTACATTATCATCAGATGGGGGATAGTCCTCATCTTCGTATTCATCATCCATATCATCGTCATAATCGGTGTCGTCATCGTCATTATTTCTGGTAAATCTGGAAAAACGTGTATCCAATTCTTCCGGATCTTCTACCTTTGTGACAATTAAAATAAGACAATCTGATGAAATCGGTATAGCTTCGATCATCAGTGGTATATCATCAACCTCAAATCCGAGTTCGTTTGATGCCTGCTGCATCATCTCACGAAACAGTTCTTTTGCTTTTGGAGATCCATAAGCCAGCTCGGAAATCTTTAATTGTTTGTCTGCTAAATCTGCTTTATTCAAAGTACATCTGATCTGATTTTCACTTAAGCGTTCAATCTTCAATAGAATCACCCCATTTCTGATAGAATACCCATGAAGGGTAGAAAATAAGTCATACAATTGTGTATTAAAACGCACCTATAGTTTACCATATTTAACTGACAAGTAAATAGGATATAATGTGAAAAATTCAAAAATAATTTATAAAATCCTGTCGAATATGAATAAAAAATAATTCCACAGTATAAATTATGTATATATGGATCAGAATGTGAAAATGAGCAGAATAGGACAGAAAATATCAGAAAAGATTAATTTTTCATAAAGTGATTGGCAGGCGTACAAATATAATGTAATATAAGAGCAGACATCTTATGAACCCTTCATCGGTTCGCTGCAGACAGATTCCGGTCTGCATAATTCCGTTTCTGGCAGACAGATATTGCTTATTACATATAGATATGAAAAGAAACACGAAAACAATGGTGTATTTGTGCCATTGGTTTGTATATAAGATTAATATTGACACATCACAGCACGAATATGTAAAAAAGCAAATGGGAATAAAATGAAAAAATGTATCGATAAAAAAGAACCGTTACATTCATGCACAAAATAACAGTGGCAGGGGTTACAGCCCCCTGCCTATTCTGTGCCCGCCTGGATATGATTAACAAGCCCATCTGCGATCGCAGCGGCAACCTGTTTTTGATAGTCTGGAGTATTTAAACTGCTGCATTCATCCGGATTACTTAAAAAGCCACATTCAACGATAACAGCAGGACAGGGGCTTTTTTTCAGAATAAGATAGTCCAGATTACCTTTGACCGGACGCTCATTATCAGAATCGAGGATCGCATGGATCGAGGCCTGGATTGATTTTGCAAGCTGTTCACCGTCTGAAGAATTCGCATAGTAAAAAACCTGAGCTCCATGTACGGAAGAATCAGAAAAGCTGTTCTGATGGATACTGATAAAAAAGTCGGAGTTATGGGATGCCACAATCTCAATCCGATGATTCAGATCGGATGTCTTTAAGCTTTCGGCAGTTTCTGTATTCAGTGAGGAGTCATCCGTTCTGGTCATATAGACTTCAAAACCGAGAGAATCCAGAATCTCTTGCAGATAAGAAGCAATCTGAAGATTAATGTCCTTCTCCTTTGAATCGTTAATTCCTATTTTCCCAGGATCGTATCCGCCATGTCCGGCATCGAGTGTGATAATATAGCCGGAAAATGCAGTTTCTGTGGTGTCACTTTGTGTTTCGTCATTTGGATCAGACTCTGGATCTCTGACACCCGGCAGCGTGGCTTTATTATCCAGATCGGACTGAGGTGATTTTGACGATATTGGATACAATAGCAAAAATACAGAAAGAGAGCAGATAAATACAAGGAGTAGAAGAAGATAACGATTTAGTTTTGGAATAAGAGACCGGAGTTCAGGTTTCATAAAAGGATCACCTGTCAGAATTCTTCTTTCTATAAATATGCAGAAACATTCCGGTCAATGCCTGTGGATTTTGTTGACATTCCGCATACAAGGCTATCAGATAAACTATGTATGTTCTATATTGGATCTGCTCGGACGTGTCTTTAAATGTCCGATCAGGGGGAAATTCGGTGAGAATCCGGTGCAACCGCCATTACTGTGTTAAGATCATAAGATGGTCTTTCAGTCAGAATACCCGCAGATTTATTCTACATACAGCTTTTGGGCGAGGGAAAAGCAAGATTTAATTCCCAGCTTATAAAAAAATATACAATAGAAGAAAGGAATCGAAACGAATGAAACGAATCAGGACACTGGTGCTTTCGTTTTTATTTGCGTGCGCAGTTTTATTCGTGCCATTTGCAGTAAATGCAGGTTATGGTATTCAGAATGTTGCGGCAGCGGAAGAAGATGAAAGTACGACCGATTATAGCACAAAATATGTTGTGCTGTCTCTTGAGGGCTTTATTTGAAGCGGACACAGGAATGAGTTGGACAGAAGCTGTTGAGCAGAGTAACGAAACAGCAAACAGCATTATTTCTGAGATGTGGGTCAAATCTGTGTCATAAAACCAAATATTCAGACATTGACCTTTGCACATTGTGGAGGTCAATGTTTTGTGAGGAAGTGAATAAATGAACATAACTGAAGAAAAAGAACAGCAGAAGCTTGATTTTGGCTTGCAGTGTCTGATGACAATTGCGGCATATTACAGAATTCCTGCGGACGCTAAAAATATTATTCATTTGCTGGCTATGGAGGGAAAATCTTTTGGTGACGATGATATTCTCCGTGCAGCAAAGCTGCTGAAAATAAAAGCAAAATCCGCAGTGATTATTTCCGAAAAGCTTATAAAAATGACTTTTCCTGCTATAATGAATACAAATGAAGGATATGTTCTTATACTAAAATCAGATGGGGAACGCTGCCTTGTAATAACCGAAGATAACAATTTACCTCACGTTATAACAATAGACAAGCTTACAGAAATCTGGGACGGAAAAATTATGTTGTTTGTCCCGAGAATGATGCAAAACAAAGATGTAAAATTTGGCTTTAAATGGTTTATACCCACAATTATTAAGTATAAAACGCCGCTTTTGGAGGTGCTTGCAGCAGCGTTTATAATGCAGGTTTTAGGTTTACTTTCTCCGCTTATTACACAGTCGGTGATCGATAAGGTGCTTGTACATAACAGTCTTTCCACACTTGACGTTCTGGCAATAGGTCTGCTTTTGATAGCAGTATTTGAAACAATACTTTCTGTTGCACGCAACTACGTTTTTACACATACAGCAAGCAAAATTGACGTTATCCTCAGCTGCCGCTTGTTCAATCATCTGTTCAGACTTCCACTGAGATATTTTGAAACAAGACGTGTAGGAGATACGGTTGCAAGAGTCCGTGAGCTTGAAAACATAAGGCGGTTTTTAACGGGTGTTCCTATGACAACCTTATTGGACTCTCTTTTTATAATAGTATACATTGTCGTAATGATTTTTTACAGCCCGAAGCTTACCCTTGTAACACTAGCTTCAATTCCAATTCTCGTTTTAATTTCAGCTTTAGTAACGCCCATTCTGAAATCAAGACTTGACGAGAAATTCAACTGTGGTGCTGAATCTCAATCCTATCTTGTTGAAGCAGTTACAGGAGTGCAGACAATAAAATCCTTTGCAATTGAACCATCTGCACAGAAAAAGTGGGAGGGGCTTCTTGCTAATTATACAAAAGCAGGGTTCAAAACCTCCATTCTTTCGGGCAATTCAGGTGCAGCAGCACAGTTTGTACAAAAGGTTTTCGACTTACTGATCTTATGGATTGGAGCAAGGCTTGTTATCGACGGCAAGCTTACTGTGGGACAGCTTGTGGCGTTTCGTATGCTTTCGGGACGAGTAAGCGGCCCCGTATTAAGGCTTGTACAGATGTGGCAGGATTTTCAACAGACTTCCATTTCGGTTCAGAGACTTGGCGACATATTTAACACAAAACCTGAACCGACAATGGATAATTCAAAAACAAGACTCCCTGAAATAAAAGGGGATATTCGTTTTGACAAGGTTTCTTTCCGTTACCGTGCTGACGGTGCGGAGGTAATAAAAAATATGTCTTTTGGAATACGCCCCAATACAGTTGTAGGAATTGTAGGACGAAGCGGCTCGGGAAAAAGTACAATTTCAAAGCTTGTACAGCGGCTTTATGTTCCCGAATCGGGAAAAATTTTGATTGATGGTGTAGATCTTGCACTTGCCGACCCTAACTGGCTTAGAACACAGATTGGTGTTGTTTTGCAGGAAAACTTTCTTTTTAACGCCTCAATCCGTGAAAATATTGCTCTTCAAAATCCCGCCGCTAGTATGGAAGAAATAATTAGCGCGGCCAAAGTTGCAGGTGCTCACGAATTTATTCTTGAACTTAGTGAGGGATATGACACAATGGTTGGTGAAAAGGGTACCGGACTTTCCGGCGGTCAGAAGCAGCGTATTGCAATTGCGAGAGCGTTGCTGACTGATCCCAAAATCCTTATTTTTGACGAAGCAACTTCGGCACTTGACTACGAGTCGGAGAGCATTATACAGCAGAATCTTAAAGAAATCTGCAAGGGCAGAACAGTACTGATAATTGCCCACAGACTTTCAACACTTAAAGATGCTGATTTAATAATGGTTGTGGAACGTGGGCAGGTAGCAGAATATGGCACAAAAGAAAAACTCATCGAATCCAAAGGATTGTATTATCATTTGCTTTCACAGCAACAGAGTGTGAGGTGAGAACAATGATCCGAAAATTGAGAGTTAAATATGATAAAAGTCTAGAAACTGCATTTTTGTCCGAAGCACTTGAAATTGTAGAGAAGCCTGCCTCACCTATCGGTCACTTTATGATTTGGGTAACAATAGGCATTGTGGTTTCGGCAATAGTATGGGCTTGCTTCGGAAAAATGGACGAGGTTGCAATTGCTTCCGCCACTGTTGCACCAAAGGACGGCGTTCAGGTTATTCAGCCTCTTTATGAGGGTATTGTAACGCAAATCCTTGTTGAAGAGGGCGAAGTGGTGAAGAAGGGACAGGAACTTATTATTCTTGACACAACAGCCGAGCAGATTGGCATTGAAAATTCCGAAAGCAAAATCAGCGAGCTTACCTTGCAGAATAATTTGATTGAACTGATTCTGAGCGGCAAGGATATTTCCGATTATGCAGAGAAAAACGGAATTACCGAGGAAAATGCCATTCAGGTTGTAAAACTGATGATTGGTATGCAAAACGAAAATCAGCTTGTGATCAGTCAGTATCAATCCCAATATGCACAGTGTGAAAAGCAGCTTGAAATTGAGCAGAATTCTCTTGAGAAGCTTAACGGAGATTTGGCAGCTTTGGAGAAGCAGAAATCCGACGCTGTAAATTTATACAGCGGAAGTTCACCGGAGGGACAGGCACTTGAAAATTACAAATTACAGCTTGAAACTGCCGAAAAGGAGTATGAAGAATACTCAAAGCTGTATAAGATTGGTGCGGTTGCAAAGTATCAGCTTGATGAGAAGAAAAATGCCCTAGATGACATACGCAAGCAGCTTGAATTGCAGGAAGTCCGTGCAGAGCATGAGTCTGCAGGAAATTCAGCCGAGGTTTTGGAATTACAGCGTGAGATCAATTTACTTTTAAAAGATGTCTCCGCACAAGAGAAAAATGTGCAGAAGCAGGAAGAACTGCTGGAGCAGTCGGAAACAGCACTGCAATCTGAAAAGACGGAATTTGAGCAAAGCCTTACGAATATACTTGTTACAAATAACCAGGCTCTTACCGATTATGAGTCTGATTTGAAGCTGAAAAATCAAAGCAACAAATCGCAAGTACTCACTTCTCCGGTTGACGGAACGGTTCAGACAGTTGCTGTAACAACTGTAGGCGGAGTTGTTACCTCAGCACAGCCTGTTGTAACAATTGTTCCCGAAAATGCGGAGCTTATCATTGAAGCAGATGTGCTAAATAAGGATATCGGATATGTTTTCGTGGGACAAGAAGTTTCAGTTAAGCTTGACACATTCTCTTTTCAGAAATATGGAACTGTTGATGGCAAGAAAATTTACGTAAGTCCGTCAGCTGTGGAAGACGAACGTAAGGGGCTTGTCTACAAGATAAAGGTTGCAATCGAGAGAACTTCATTCAATGTGAACGGTGCGGATGTACCTATATCATCGGGCATGAGCGGCACTGCTGAAATAAAGCTTGAAGAGAGAAGAATTATTGAATTTTTCCTTGAACCAGTGTTTGAATATTTTGATGACAGTTTGAAGGTAAGATAAAATGAATTAATTCTTTATAATCAAGTATAAGTTGTTTGCTTCTGCTTTTATATTTATATTGGGAATGTTACACCATATAGAGCAGCTAAAGGTGGTTCTTTGGCTGCTTTTATATGTATATCGATAATTATACTATTAAAAATGCAAATGTCAATTTTTGCGTACACAATTGTGTGCAAAATTTATCGTATTAGTTATTTTCGTGCCTAAAAATTGCAGGTTATGCCAAATCTATTGACGAACAAATGCGTTTTTGTTAGATTAATGACAGGAAAAATGTATGACGTTTTATGTGAATGAGCGTTTATACAGAATTTTTATGGAGAAAAATAAAAAATGAAACAATTATTTAAGTTGATATGGGAAGAAAAACGATATATATATATAATTTTGCTAGGAAATGGACTAGTACATTTTTCGCTTTTGGGGGCATAATTGCTTTATTTGTTTCGTTTGATGATATATTTTGTGCGGAATGGTATCATAAGTTATTGTTTGCACTATTTCTCTTATTTGCTGTGTTTGCAATATGCTGTTTTATAGGTGCAGTAGTAGTTATAAATACAAAAGAAGTAAAGCTGTTTGATGTTGGAAATAATCATGCAGTATATGTAAAATATGGAGATGTGTTTTCAGAAGAATTGATAAGTAATAATCAGTATAATCACAGAAATATTTTGGTTTCTGTTAACAGATGTTTTGATACAATAGTCAATGATAATCTGATTAGTAGGAACACTTTACATGGAGCTGCAATTAAGAAAATAATCAAAGATAAGCCGTATAAGGCAAAAAAACTAGATATGGAAATTCAAAAACAGCTGGGATCTAAGCATTTTATACAATTAGAACAAAATGAAAAAACGTCCGGAAATTTGAGAAGATATGATGAAAGTACTGTAGTTGAAATAACAGCTGGAAACGCAACATATTTTTTATTAGGATTGACTTGCTTTGACGAAAATTTACATCCTTATATTTCTGACAAGGAATATATTCAAGCATTAATGTGCGGGTTTGAGTATTCTATGGAAAGAAATCAAGGTAATCCCTTAATTTTTCCGCTTTTGGGAGCTGGAAGAGCAGGAACAGGAAAGAATGAAAAGGATATTCTGGAGTTTTTGGTGAAATTTTTACAGCTTCATAAATCCAAAATAAATTGTGATGTATATTTAGTTGTTAGAAGTTCTGCCAAAAATTCAATATCAATATTTGACTTAATTAGATAAGAGCAAAACACATCCCCAAAATATAAAAGGCGGTAAGTAAGAAAACAGGATGAAAGCTCAAAACGCAAAACAGACATAGTAAAGCAGACTTCAGCAGGAAAAAGCTGAAATCGTTGGAAAAGTATGAGGTTGAAAAGCTAAGCAATACGCTTGACGGATTTCAGGCAGCGATAAGAACAGCCCGATTTAGTGATAACAGCTGCCGAAGCAACAGCCAATAATGCAATATGAGCAATAGTATTAAGATTTTGTGCTGCATTTAAACTGTGTACCCACAGACGCTCCTGACCGGTTTGCTTGAATCGTGAGTTGTATCGTTCAGCTTCGGTTCTGAGTGCGTAAATTTTCTTGAAAGAAACACAATCACGATCAATGGAAAGTCTGTAATCATCAGGGAGTGTAACATATTTTGTGCAGCCTCGATGTTTTCTGCCGTTGTTCCAGTTCTTGTGATTACAAGGACAGAAACCGTACTTGGAGTTTTTAAGCGGACAGCAGTATTTCTGTCGGGTCCTACCCTTATCCGAAAGCTTTCCGTCTTTGTGCATAGCAAGACCTGCTTCACAAATTGGATGTCCGCTTGAAAGCTTCTTGGGATTTTTAGTGTTTCGCTTGTTAAGAGGAATAACACATTCGCCGTGATAAAGCTCTTTTATAGCATTGTAAATAGCTTTGACATCATAGCCTTTGTCGGCTAAAAATGTACATTCATCAATAGAAATAAAGCTGTTGGTTTGGCTTAGAATATCAAGAGTGACTGCGCTGTCCGAAACATCGGCAGTGGTTGTCATTTCAAAGATCGGTAAGCCTGTAATTCAGTCAACCAGAATATGATTCTTGTAACCCCAATAGTATTCAAAATTACGTTCGTTATGCTGATTTGAAGCTGTGTGAACACCTAAACCACAGTCCTTATCGGATTTAGGCTGATTGTCTTTTGCAAACTTGTTTTTAGCGAAAGATTTGGGATTGTTCTGATGAGTGTTAGCACTTACGGGAGTAGAGTCTAGAGCAATGAAGGAAGTATCAATGATACCCATTTCAGACAGCTTCAGAACTTGCGACTGCATAAGCCTTTTAAGCAGCTTGTTATCAAGATTGCGGATAAAGCGGTCAAAAGTCCAGTATGACGGAAGCGGTTTCATAATGTCAAAGCCGCAGTAATGAGCAATGATATTGTCAATATTCCTTGACATATTTTCAACCCAAAATTCAAAACAAGTAAGGAAACAACTCTCCGAAATGGAACAAATATCCATAGAGCGTAGCGGAATGTATATTTGTTCCATTTCGGACGCCGCCTGATCAGGCGGCTGAAACGAGCGATTCATAGTACCTTTTTCGTTTAACAGCAGGCGGAAGTCCTCCGTTGGCAGAGCATATCCTGCGATTGTTCCAATAGCTCATATAATACCGCCAGATCATTGTTTTCAACTTGGATACTGTGTAATCTTCAGATTTTCTGTTCCTACTGTAAAACAATTCTTCCTTCATTCTTGCCCACATACTTTCGCAGCGGGCGTTATCGTGACATCTTCCTCCGGTACTGTTCATGCTTTGAACCATTCCGACGTGTTTTAGTGTTTCCCGGTACTTTTCGCTTGTATACTGGCTGCCTCTGTCTGAATGAAGAGTTGCGCCCCTTAATTCGGGATAGGACTTGACAGCATTCTTTACTGTTTCTACGCACAATTCTGCTTTCATATTGGTATCCATTGATATTCCAAGTGGGGCAAGATCAAAACAGTCAAAAATCACCGATGTATAAAGCTTTCCGTCTTTTCCCTTGATCTCTGTAATGTCCGTTACACACTTCTCACAGGGCTTATTCGCCTTGAAGTCACGCTTCAGAAGATCGTCCGATTTCATTGCTTCACGGTCTGCCTTTGTGATCCCGTTAGGCTTTCTCCTCGGTCTGTGAGTTATTCCTATGTCATGCATTACACGATACACCGTACTTTCGCCGGGAACACACTCGCCATCAGGGTGCTTCAACAAAAGTGCCTGATGCATCCGCTTCCTGCCATATGTATCATTACATTCATCTTCCTCAACGATCTCCATCATTTCAGCCGCCAGAGCTTCGTATTTCCAGGGCTTGTCACGTTTTTTAAGATAATCGTAAAATCCCTGTCTTGTCACATCAAGCACCTTGCAATAGAAAGCAATTTTTCCTCGCTCTGCTCCATCTTTGGTTTTCAGAGCAATGAATTTCATTCTTTCTTTTTTGCAGACCTCTGACGGCTCGCTGCGAAAAAAGCGGTTGCTTCCGATAAAAAATTATTTTCCTCTTGAAGCCGTTTGATTTCCTTTGCCTGTTCCTTGTTCTCACGGCGTAGCTGCTGCAGTTCTTCTTCAAGCTTGGAAACGTTGCTGTCGCTGCATTTTTCAAGATGTAGATTTCCTTTACGTGCCTGCTTTATCCAATCGTATAATGTATGATACGATATTCCCAATTCTATACTTGCATTTTTGCACCCTTTTTCCTCTGCAAGTTTCATGGCTTCCTCTTTGTATTCTCGGCTGTACTGTTTTACCTGTCCCATTCCTTGACACTCTCCTTCTTTTTTATTATATTTTCGTGGGTGGATTGTGTCAAGTTTTATTATACTACATCAACATCTGTGCATAAAAAGTGAAAAAAGATTAAAAAAATAGTGCCATATCAGTTTTGATATGGTATAATGTAAATAATCACAAAAGTATCAACAAAATGAGTGTATTAATCTTGTTGTTATGTTTGGTTTGGGAGCAACTTCTATGATGATGATAACCAATCAGAAAAGCAATGACAAACGGCTTGGTACAGCTGTATGCAAGGTTTATTTGATGAGGTTGAGAATTGAAGAATATTTCAAATTCCAGAAACTGAACCACAGAGAATTAAATAAAATAAAAACATTCAACAAAAGCAGAAGTGATGCAACGAATCATAG
>ENA-ORCP01002765-ORCP01002765.1-human-gut-metagenome-genome-assembly--contig:-NODE-2765-length-13743-cov-3.759330_pt1 | contig 13743 bp, 16 predicted proteins | sample MGYA00242990_ERZ507991 | MGnify/ENA primary metagenome ERZ507991 (study PRJEB26167, sample SAMN06115496) | human gut metagenome | host: Homo sapiens | place: China:Henan | collected 2015-05-07... | reverse complement strand
CTATAGTTTTATGGTATCAATTCTTTGTGTCCGGCTTCCAGCAGCTTTTTGTATTTAACCCTTGTGCTTTTAATGCAGAATTAGCAAATTCTATTATTTCAACTGTTGATCTATAACTTTGTCTTAAAGAAATAAAAGTTGCCTTTCCATCAAAAACACCTTCAGTAATATCTTCCCATTTTCTTATTCCCTTATAATGATATATACCTTGTGCTAAATCACCAACAAGAGTTAATGAATTTCCCTTAGACATATTATTAATTAAATATATTTGAAATGGACTATAATCTTGAGCTTCATCTACAACTATATGTTTAAATTTATTTTTTTCATCTATTCCTTCTAATATCATATGAATATAAAATAATATTGGTAAATCATCTTCATCAATTATTCCATTTTCTTTGTTTCTTAACACATCATTTTTAATATATTCAGCTAAACCTTTAGGAATTCTATTTGCCGTAACAATTTCAAATATTTGATCATCTTCAAATAATCTATAATAAATATCACTACATGTAATTCCTCTCCAATGCTTAAAATAATCATTCATAGTCTTTTTAGCATCATGTTTAATATGTTCCTTTAAACTATCTCTTTCATTATATATTTCTATTAACTTATGTCTTCTTTCTTCACTATCATCTAACTTTCTTTTTATTTCTTTAATTTTTAAGTCCCATTCTCTATCAATTTGAACAAGAAGCATTGCAATCTTTTCTTTTAATTTTAATGTTAAGTATCCCTTACGCCGGGGTCTTCAACCATTTCATCTTTCTGAGCTGTCAGAAAAATAAGTCTATCGTCGCTTAAAGCAGCCTTTAAAGCAGTTTCAGACCTATCTCGTGAAACATCAAAATGCATAACTACCTTTGGGAACATAACAAGTCCGCGCATTGCAATCATAGGCATTGTTGTTTCAACTGCTTTTGTTCTCATTTTAAGCCCCGTTTCTCCGCTGACAGGTAATAACTCAAAATCAAATCTCAGCGGCAATTTGAAAATGAATACGGCACATCAAAAAAATTCATTTTTATTTTTAGACACTTCTCCGTTATACTTATACATTATATATGAAAACACGTTTTTTTGCAAGTAACAATTTTATATATAATTTTTAGATTTTATGTCCTATATTCCGTATTAATTGCATTATATCCGTCATTTTCCTTCAAAACAGTCATAAAAGCCAATAAAAAACACCTTTTAATCCGTTTTTTAACGTTCAAAAGGTGTTTTTTGAAATTCAAATCACAAATTTTTATTTTCTTGCAAGAGTTTTCTTTCCTGTTGCAATAACAGGCTGAGCATTGCCCTTTACGCAGTCCTCTGTGATAGTAACACTGCAAATGTCAGAATGTGACGGAGCGTCAAACATAACAGGCATAAGGATCTTTTCAACAATAGCACGAAGTCCTCTTGCACCTGTTTCCTGTGCAAGAGCCTCTTCCGCAATTGCTTTAAGAGCAGCGTCATCAAAGTTAAGCTCAATACCGTCAAGCTCGAAAAGCTTTTTATACTGCTTGACAAGAGCATTTTTAGGTTCTTTAAGGATACGTATAAGTGCGTCCTCATCAAGCTCATCAAGAACCGTAATAACAGGCAGACGTCCGACAAGTTCCGGAACTATACCGTATTTTACAAGGTCCTGAGAAACAACGTCCTTGTAAATGCCCTTTGTTTTTTCCTTCTTGGACTTGACCTCTGCACCAAAGCCAAGAGATGATGATTCTGTACGCTTCTGAATGATCTTATCAAGTCCGTCAAAAGCACCGCCGCAGATAAAGAGGATATTTTTTGTATCAACGTGGATAAATTCCTGATTAGGGTGCTTTCTTCCGCCCTGAGGAGGAACATTTGAAACTGTACCTTCAATTATCTTCAGGAGAGCCTGCTGAACGCCTTCACCGCTTACATCACGGGTAATTGAAGTGTTTTCGGATTTTCTTGAGATCTTATCAATTTCATCAATGTAAATAATACCTCTTTCGGCAGCTTCAACATCAAAATCGGCAGCCTGAAGAAGACGTACAAGAACATTTTCAACATCATCGCCAACGTATCCTGCCTCAGTAAGAGTAGTTGCGTCTGCAATAGCAAACGGAACGTCAATTATCTTTGCAAGAGTTTGTGCAAGGAATGTTTTACCAACACCTGTCGGGCCGAGAAGAATAACATTACTCTTCTGAAGTTCAACATCGTTATCAGTATTGCTGTTTATTCTCTTATAATGGTTATACACCGAAACTGCAAGAGTAGTCTTGGCAGCGTCCTGACCGATAACATATTCGTCCAGAACCTTTTTGATCTCAGCAGGCTTAATGAGCTTAACAGGTCCTTTGGGAGCCTTGCTCTGTCTGCCTGCCATATTGGAATTCTGCGGATTGAGCAGATCGTTGCCTACGAGCATCTCATAGCAATAAACAACGCACTCATCACAGATATTTGCAGTTCCCGCAGAAAACATATTCTGAACCTTATTTTCAGGCTTTCCGCAGAAATTACACTTTTTTAATACTTTATCATTTCCCGCCATAATCCAACTCCAGACTTATCTCTTATAAATAACCTTGTCGATAAGACCATATTCAACAGCTTCTTCCGCTGACATATAGTTATCACGTTCGGTATCCTGTCTGATAACATCAATAGGCTTACCTGTATTTTCGGAAAGGATCTTATTAAGCTTTTCTCTTGTCTTAACAAGGTGATCGGCGTGGATCTTTACATCGGTACACTGACCTGAAATTCCGCCGCCGCCGATAAGAGGCTGATGAATGAGTATTTCGGAATTGGGAAGAGCCATTCTCTTGCCCCTTGTACCTGCTGAAAGAAGCAGCGAACCCATAGACGCTGCAAGACCCATACAAATTGTAGATACATCACACTTGATATAGTTCATTGTATCAACAATAGCAAGACCTGCTGTAACAGAACCGCCGGGGCTGTTGATATACATACAAATATCTTTTTCGGGATCCTGACCCTCAAGGTGAAGAAGCTGAGCAATTACAATACTTGCCGAAGCATCTGTGACCTCTTCTGAAAGGACGATAATTCTATCGTTGAGAAGACGTGAAAAAATATCATAGGAACGCTCTCCGCGGCCTGTCTGTTCAATGACATAAGGTACTAAACTCATTAATATGACCACCTTTCTTTTGATTAAATAAAAAACGACTGGAATCTGCATAAAATGCAAAACCTTTAAATACGCACACAAACCACCCTTCGGAAGAAAGATGGTTTGCGTCACAAAAGCATTATTTTAAGTATGAACAGCAATTCTGTCTATTAAACAAGTCAGAACAGTCAAACTGCACTTACTTTTTACTCGGTTATCAAACCCAAGATAAATGATACGCTTTAACCGACAATCAGCCGTTGATCTTAGCGTTATCCTTAACGATCTTAGCAGCTTCTGCAACTGCGAGATCAGCCTTGATAGCTTCAGGAGAAACATAAGACTTGACCTGGTCAGCAGTCATCTTGTACTGTTCAGCAAGCTTGTTGATCTCTTCTTCAACCTTTTCATCGGAGATCTCAACATTTTCAAGCTTAGCAATTGCTTCAAGAGCAAGTCTAACCTTTACTTCGTTAGCAGCACGGTCTGCAAATGTCTTTCTGAAAGCATCCTTATCTGTATTTGTGTAAGTAAGGTACATATCAAGTGTAAGACCCTGCTGTGAAAGACGCATTTCAAAATCACGAACCATTTCGTCGATCTTGTGTTCAAACATAACCTCAGGGATCTCAGCACTCATCTTTGTGATAAGAGCTTCATAAAGAGCATTGTCAGCTTCCATTTCTGCAGTCTGAGCAGCACGGTCTTCAAGCTTCTTCTTATAATCAGCCTTGAGTTCATCAAGTGTATCGAAATCTGTTGCATCCTTAACGAATTCGTCATCAAGCTCAGGAAGTTCCTTAGATCTGATCTCGTTAAGCTTGATCTTGAATTCAGTTGGCTGGCCGGCGAGTTCCTTCATCTGATAGTTCTCAGGGAATGTTACATTGATAGTAAATTCATCACCTGTGTTCTTGCCAACGATCTGTTCTTCAAAGCCGGGGATAAACTGACCTGAACCGAGTGTAAGTTCAAAGTTGTTTTCCTTGCCGCCGTCGAATGCAACGCCGTCCTTGAAGCCTTCAAAGTCGATAACAGCTACATCGCCCATAGCAGCAGCTCTGTCTTCAACAGTAACCATTCTGCCGTTTCTCTCTCTGAGGGATTCGATCATCTTGTCAACATCTTCATCATTTACAGCCTTGACATTTTTGGAAACTTCTATACCCTTATAATCGGAAATTGTAACTTCAGGCTTAACAGTAGCAGTAACCTTGAACTTAACACCGTCTTCCTTGTTTACAGCAGTAACATCAATGTCAGGTGTTGCAACAAGCTCAAGAGCAGCTTCTTCAACTGCAGGAGCAACTACTGTTGGGATAAGTTCGTTTACAGCATCTTCCCAGAAAACATTTTCGCCGTAAAGCTTTTCGATCATTTTTCTTGGAGCATTGCCCTTTCTGAAACCGTTAACGTTGATCTTTTTTCTTGCCTTTTTATAAGCCTTTTCAATAGCAGCTTCAAATGCAGCAGCGTCAGCAGCGATTTCAAGCTCAAACTTATTTGCATCGATTTTATTTGTTGATACCAAACTCATTATAAACGTCCTCCATTTTTTAAAACAACATATGTTTGATTATATCATATATTTTTTATTATTACTATATTTAATCAGATTTTTCCGCATATTAAACAATTTACAGAACTAATTTAGGGCAAAATTGCACAAAATCACTTGCTATAAGCTGATAATTTATGCCGTCATATTCGCCGCAAACTGCAAATCGGTGAGCTTTTCCATGCAAATGACCATAGTAGCACTTTTTAATATTATACTTAAAAAGCACTTCCAGAATGTCATAATTATAATCATTGGCATAGATCGGCGGATAATGCAGAAAAACTATTGGCTTTTTTCCGTCGTCGATCGCTGATTTTATCGACAGTTCCAGTCTTTGCGCCTCTCTGGCAAGTACCTTTGCGTCAGCCGGTTCTTCCGTTTCATTTATCCAGCCTCTTGTACCGCAAATGCCATAGTCCTCATATGGATAGTGATTATTATTCAGAATGGTTATCGTATCGAATCCGTTTTCATCAAGAAAACGGTTCATTTTCGACATCGTATTCCACCAATAATCGTGATTTCCTTTAAGTATTACCTTTTTGCCGTTAAGTCTGTTAATGAAATCAAAATCAGCCTTTGCCTCGCTGAAATTCATTCCCCAAGAAACATCACCGGGTATCACTACCGTATCTTCGGGAGAAACTGTTTTCTGCCAGTTTTCATTGAGCCGTTCAACATAATTGTCCCAGCCGCCAAACACATCCATCGGCTTGTTGACGGACAGGGACAAATGAAGGTCGGCTATTGCATACAGCGACATTAATTCACCTTATAAAGAAAGTTCTTTAAGAACATAATCTTTCTGTTCTTCCTTTGTAATAACTTCCTTGAAGCGGATAGGCTTTGTTTTGAGAGCTGCAAGTGAAGCAGGGATCTCATATCCCGAAAGCTCATTAAGTCTGTCGATCATTGCATACTCATCGATTTCAGGCTTTTTGCCTTCAATAGCTTCAAGAACGCTTGCGCTGAACTTGTATGGACTTGCAGTTGAAGCAATGATAGTCTTTGTTTCGTCACCTGTTGCAGCCTTGTAATCTTCATAAACCTTAACAGCAACAGCTGTATGAGTATCAAGTGTGTAAGAATACTTGTCATAGATACGCTTGATCGTATCCATTGTAGCCTTATCATCACAGAAGCCTGCCGCAAATTCTTCCTGAAGCTTTGCCTTGATGTCAGCTGTAACTTCATATCTGCCTTCGGAAGAGAGCTTGCCGAACCATTCACGGATCTGAGCATCGTTCTGTCCGCACATAATATAAAGAAGACGTTCAAGGTTGCTGGAAATAAGAATATCCATTGAAGGAGAAATTGTTGTAACAAAATCTCTGTTTCTGTCATAAATACCTGTATTTATAAAGTCTGTAAGAACCTTATTTGAGTTGGAAGCACAGATAAGCTTATTGATAGGAAGTCCCATATTTTTTGCATAGTATGCAGCAAGGATATTACCGAAGTTACCGGTAGGAACAACAACATTTATCTTGTCGCCTGCCTTTATCTCATCGTCCTTTACAAGTGTTGCATATGCAGAGATATAGTAAATGATCTGCGGTGCAAGACGTCCCCAGTTGATAGAGTTTGCACTTGAGAACATCATACCGTTCTTATCAAGCTTTTCCTTGATCTCAGCGTTGCCGAATATCTGCTTAACGCCTGTCTGGCAGTCATCGAAATTACCCTTGATAGCACATACGGCAACATTGTCGCCGTCCTGAGTTGTCATCTGTCGCTTCTGCATCGGGCTTACGCCGTCCTCAGGATAGAATACCATGATCTGTGTACCCGGAACATCAGCAAAACCTTCAAGGGCAGCCTTGCCTGTATCACCTGATGTAGCAACAAGGATAACGATCTTCTTATTGATGTTTATTTTCTTTGCAGATGTTGTAAGAAGATAAGGCAGGATCTGAAGTGCCATATCCTTAAATGCGCAAGTCGGACCGTGCCAGAGCTCCAGCACATAAGTACCGTCAAAAAGGTGGGAAATTTCAGCTATATTGTCAGTTGCAAAATTCTTGCTGCTGTAAGCATTATCTGTACAATATCTGATCTCAGCCTCAGAAAAATCTGTAAGATACTTTGCAAAAATATAAGCTGCACGGTCAGCATAGCTCATATCGCCAAGCTTAACTATTTCGTCCATACTGATAGACGGAATTTCTGACGGAACAAAAAGTCCTCCGTCAACGGAAATGCCCTGAACAATTGCTTCAGCAGATGTGATCTTCACATTGCTGTCTCTTGTGCTTTTGTAATACATAAACAACAATCCTTTTATAATATAGTCATTATATCGCTTGCATCAAAGGCATTTTCGATATAATTAAATCCAACAACTTTTCTTCCGTCGATAATAATTTCAACAATGTCAAATCTCGGCTGCAGATCATGTGGATGTCTTATTGAATATTGTTCCGATGTTCTGATTATAAGCCGACGCTTACGGTAATTAACCGCTTCAAGACCTCCCACAAGATAATCCGGAGTACGGGTCTTTACCTCAACAAAAGCGATAAAACCGTCTTTCACGGCAATAATATCAATTTCTCCGCCCTTTACGCAGAAATTTCTCGCAAGGATATGGTACCCCTTTTTCTCCAGATAAAGAGCAGCTATCTTTTCACCGTAATTTCCAAGTTCCTTAGCTGTCATTTTCAGATCGACCCTGTTTTTCATAAAGCTTTTTCAGAAACGACATTCTGTGAACAGGTGAAGGACCGTATTCAAGTATAAGCTCATTATGAAGCTTTGTTCCGTAGCCTTTATGTTTTTCAAACCGGTACTGCGGATACTTTTCGGCAATTTCATTCATATATCTGTCACGGCTGACTTTTGCAAGTATAGATGCAGCCGCAATGCTCGCAGAAGTTCCGTCACCCTTGACAAGTGTCTGAACTTCACAGGGCATTTCAGGGTATCTGTTGCCGTCAACCAAAGCTAACTCAGGCTTAATGCCAAGTCCTTCAACTGCACGGCGCATTGCCATAAATGTCGCCTGAAGAATATTATATTTTTCGATTTCTTCAACGCTTGCCGTTGCTATGCAGTACGCTGATGCCTTTTCGATTATTTCATCAAAAAGCTGCTCACGCTTTTTTTCACTGAGCTTTTTGCTGTCATTTATACCATCAATAACAACACCGTCTTTAAAAATAACTGCGGCAGCGTAAACATCTCCTGCAAGAGGTCCTCTTCCCGCTTCATCTACTCCGCAGAAGACAGGATAAAGCTTACGCATTTCACTGTCATATTCAAACAAAGTCATATTACACTCCGTCCCCGGGCAGTTCAAGAGTTACCCTGCCGAGCTTACCGCTTCTGAACTCGTCAAGAACGGTAATTGCAGCACGTTCGGTATTTATCTCACCGCCCGAAATGAGCATTCCTCTGCTTTTTCCGACCTTTTTAAGGATCTCATAGCCGTCCTCTTCGTCTTCAGTCTGTATCTTATATCTTGAAGTAAGAGTATCACGATACATACCGTTAAGAACATAAAGAAGCCTTGAAGCAAGCGCTTCAACATCAACTACGTCATCTTTTACAGCACCGGTAAAAGCAAGTCGTTCGCCTACTGTTTTATCTTCAAACTTAGGCCACAGAACACCGGGCATATCAAGAAGCTCAACATCATCGGCAATTTTTACCCACTGCTTATTGAGCGTAACACCTGGACGATCCTCGACCTTAGCTTTTTTCTGTTTTGCAAGTCTGTTTATGAATGATGACTTGCCCACATTAGGTATTCCGACGACCATTACATGAATGACACGACCCGTCATACCCTTTGCTTCATATTTTGCCAGCATATCCTTTAAAACGGATTTTACCGCAGGAACAAACTTATTTACGCCTCTGCCGCTGCGGCAATCCGTCGCAATAGCAGTTATGCCCTGCTTGTTATACCATGAGATCCACTTCCGGACAGAAGTTTCGTCTGCGGTATCACATTTATTTAAAATAACAACTCTCGGTTTTCCCTCGATCAATGTCTGAAGATCAGGATTCTTGCTTGAATTTGGTATTCGGGCATCTATGATCTCCACAACAGCATCAACAAGAGGCAATGACGCTTTTATCATCCTCTTGGTTTTCGCCATATGTCCCGGAAACCATTGGATAGATGGAATCTCAGTCATTTAAACCTCCGAATTTTATGCCGGAACTCCGATACTTGAGAATGGGAATATACGCAGAACTACCTTGCCGAGAATATCATCAACGGGAACAAAGCCAACAAGCGGACTTCTGCTGTCGGTAGAATTCATACGGTTATCACCCATTACAAATACGCAGCCCTCAGGAACTGTTACAGGGTACTCATGCGCACCCTCATCAAGCTGAGTCAGGTTATTGATATAGCTTTCTTCAAGCACAGCTCCGTCAACCTTTACTGTGCCTGCATCAAAATCAATATCAACAGTCTGTCCTGCCGTAGCTATGACACGCTTAACTATGACCTTGTCAAGAATTGAATCTTCACAGTCAACAATTACTATATCACCGTTTTTGGGTGTATAGAAGAGATAAGAAACGATAAGTCTGTCTTTATCCTGAAGTGTAGGCAGCATTGATTCACCGCTTACGACCGCAATACGCAAAAGGAACGTAAATACAAGAATTACTGTAAAAAATGCAAAAATGATCGTTTCGACCCAGTCGAAAAATTCTTCTGCGTCTCCGCCTTTTTTCTTGGCATCTTCATCAAGGACTTCGTAATTAAGCTCATATTTCGCCATAACCGTTACTTCCTCTCCAAGTTAAGTATAGTTCACTGTCAATACACTAAGGGAGCTTCGACCGCATCAACTGAAAGGCGGTCGGTTATCCCAAAATAATTAAATAGCAAAAAAGGGACAATATGTCCCTTTTCGGTTAAAAAACCTAAAAAATACTCAGCTGATCTGTTCTTTAACCTTAGCAGCCTTACCAACTCTTCCACGGATGTAGTAAAGCTTACCGCGGCGAACCTTACCGCCTCTAACAACTTCAACCTTGTCTACAACAGGTGAATGAACAGGGAATACTCTTTCAATACCGCAGCCGTGAGCTACACGTCTAACAGTAAATGTTTCGTTGATTCCGCCGTGCTTCTTAGCGATTACAGTACCTTCAAAAATCTGGATTCTGTACTTGTCGCCTTCCTTGATCTTAACGTGTACCTTTACAGTATCACCAACGTTTACTGCAGGTGCTTCCTTTTTCATACTGCTTTCGCTGATAAGTTTGAGTGCGTCCATGAATATTTTCCTCCTAAAATTTAAGACATTCTTACCTCACGCAAGTACCGCTCAATAATGCGGCTGGGGCAGCGGACTGTCCTTTTAATGTCAGCCTTTCGGCGGCATTAATCTCGTAAGCTGACCGCAAAAAGGCATAATTCAGCTAACGGATTTTTAAATGCTTCTTTATTTTAGCACATAAGAACAAAAATTACAAGCGTTTTTTTACAAAAAATCGCTTTATGTTGATTATGCAAAATCTGTACCATCGGCACGGAGTATTTTTGTGCGTTTTACACTAATTTTAGAAAATTCCAAGCCGCTGCACTTTATAAAAGCTTCACTGAAAACGTTTGAATTGACATTCAGTTCCGTTCCCGCAGGAAGTCTTACAGTCACATGGAAACTATCCGCAACAATGCTCTTTTCCACAACATCTATATGCGGCTTAATATCAATTGTGACCATTCCTTTTTTCTTTGAATGTTTTTCCACTTCAATAATATCAAGGGACATCATTTCATCGAATTTCTCAGCTATCTCATTCGGAGCTCTGTCTTCACAATAAAAATCAAAAACATACTCCGCAAAAGCTATTTCCTTATTCTTGCTGACGGGGGCAGCCATTGAAATAAAATGCAGTCCTTCCGGCAGCACCTTATTTATATCTTCAAGCAGCTTTTCATAGGGCACTTGCTCAACTATCTCAAAGTCCATAATTTCCGTACAGCTCTCAACTCCAAGGGAGAGTGCAAGCGGAAAATTAAGATAAATTCTCGGATTGAAGCCCTGCGAATACCACACAGGTATCTTTGAACGTTTCATAGCTCTCTGCATAGTCCTGAACAGATCAAGATGAGATATAAACACCGCTCTGCCTGTTTTTTCAAATATCCCCCTTACTTCATACTTATCCAAAGCAGGCACCTCCTATGCATTTGCTTACTCCGCAGCCCGAACATTTATCACGGCAGTTTGGAGTCGTTACTGCGTTATGTGCGGTTTTATTTTCTCTGACAAGAAACTCCTTGCTTACATAATAATCAAGGTGATCCCAAGGGAAAAGCTCATCATATTCACGCTTGCGACAGGCATAGAAATCCGTGTCAAGACCGTTTTTTTCAAGTGCTCTTTTCCAAAGATCGTATCTGTAATGCTCATCCCAGCTATCAAATTTACAGCCGCTATTCCATGCGTCATAAATTACATTGCAAAGTCTGCGGTCACCCTTTGCAAGCACGGCTTCAAGCACGGAAACCCTGTATTTGCTCCAGCTTACATTGATACGCTTGCGGGAATGCACAGACGAAAGGAGCACCTCCTGCTTATGCTTTATTTCTTCTTCGGAAGCCTGCGGTTCAAACTCGAACGGTGTAAAAGGCTTCGGCACAAATGTTGCACAGCTTATGGAGATCTGAATATTCTTTCCTTTCGGACGGTTTGGATTTTCATAATAAAAATCAACTATTCTTTCCGCAAGGTCGGCAATTCCCCTTATATCATCATCGGTTTCGGTAGGAAGTCCAAGCATAAAATAGAGCTTTACGGAAGTATATCCGCCGTCAAATGCCAGCTTACACGCTCTGAATATCTCCTCTTCCGTAATATTTTTATTTATAACATCACGCAGACGCTGAGTACCTGCCTCGGGAGCAAATGTCAGACCGCTTTTTCTGACTTTTTGTATCTGTTCCATAAGCTCCTTGCTGAAACGGTCTATTCTCATTGACGGGAGAGAAAGATTTATCTTCTCCTCCTCTGTATAGTCAGAAAGCTTTACAAGCATATTTTCTATATCCGAGAAGTCGCTCGTGCTGAGTGATGACAGCGACACTTCCTCATAGCCCGTACTCTCGCAAAGTGACTTTGTTTCTTTACATATAGTGCCTGTTGTTTTTTCACGGAACGGACGGTATATATAGCCTGCCTGACAAAATCTGCATCCTCTTATACAGCCTCTCAGCACTTCGACTATTGCTCTGTCGTGAACGATCTCGCTGTATGGTACAACAAAGCTGTCGGGATAGAACACCTTATCAAAATCCTTTATGATACGTTTCCTTACAACAGGCTTGGCATAAGCATTGTTAGGTGTAAAGGTCTTGACCGTTCCATCTTCGTTATAGCTTACATCGTAAAGTGACGGTACATATATACCGTCTATCTCTGCCGCAGCTTCAAGGAACTCCTGCTTTGATGCACCCTTTTTCTTCATTTCAGCATAAAGATCCATTAATTCAAGGTTTACTTCCTCGCCCTCACCTATTATAAATATATCAATAAAATCAACAAGCGGTTCAGGGTTACATACACATGGTCCGCCTGCAACAACTATCGGTGCAAGTGCTGTACGGTCACAAGCCTTTACAGGCACTCCTGCAAGATCAAGCATATTAAGTATATTTGTATAGCACATTTCGTACTGTATCGTAAAGCCGATAAAGTCAAAATCTTTTATCGGTTCAAGGCTTTCAAGTCCGTAAAGAGGAATATCGTTCTTTCGCATAAGCTCTTCAAAATCAACATCAGGTGCAAAAACTCTTTCACACCAATAGTTTTCTCTTGAATTGGTAAGGGAATAAAGTATCTTCATTCCAAGATGCGACATTCCTATTTCATATGTATCGGGAAAACAAAATGCAAAACGCAGGTCGACCTTGCTCTTGTCTTTTACAACGCTGTTAAGCTCACCGCCGATATATCTTGACGGAGTTCTGACCTGCAGCAGCAGTTTTTCAATTTTATCTTTAAGCATAAAAAATCCTTTCAATTTTATATCCGACTGACATACTATTATTATATACTATATCAGGACGATTTTCAACTATACTATCGACATAAAAAGCAGATAAACAAGTGTCACATACAAAGTAAAATTACCCCAGCCTGCAATAAAAAAAATCACAGCTGTCAGAGGTACTGTCGCAATATTGATACTGCGCAGGGCAGCTTCAAACTTCATAGCTTTATCATAAGTAAAAAATCTGTAAAAACACAGCACAATTATCTTTCCGCCGTCAAGACAGTTCAGGGGCAGTATATTAAACAATCCTACCATTAAATTTATAAGCCCGAACAGCTCATATCTATGAAAAAAGACTGTCATAGCGTATATCAGAAAATTTACTGTACACCCTGCCGCCAAAATTGCAAGCTGTTTTCCAAATCCGACAAGCAGTTCATTTTTGCTTTGTATTATTTTTATTCCTGCACCGTAAAAGATCAGCTTCTTAACAGGCTGTCCGAAAAGCATCATTACAGCAAGATGACCTGTTTCGTGAAGCAGGCAGGCATACAGACCATTCACCGCATAGCAGCTGTCCGCACATAGCATAAGGATCGCTACTGTCGCAAAAAAACTGAAATGAAAGCAAACTTTAAAACGTCTGAATGGCAGTTCAATCATATTCAACAGGCTTTGAATCCATAAATTCCGCAACAGACTTAAAAACATCTGCCGCAGGATAATCATTCATTTCAGAGTTTGCATTGTATTCATATGTGTCATACATCTCGGCTGCAATTTGCGGAAAAAGCATATTTATACCAATATAAATTATTGAGATAACGACACATAAAATTGCCTGCAAAGTTATTGTATCTGACAAGGTGACTGTTTTCTTCTTCTGAACAAACAGCTCTGTAAGCTCGACAGGTTCTGTCTGATTTTCTTCGTTTACATCATAGTTTTCATTATCCATAAAAAATCCCCTCCGCAATAATTTTATTACTGCAGAGGAGTAATTATGTTAGAACCTTTCTTCATAAGAAATGTGTGCGGATTTTCGAGCATAATTTTGTTGCAGACAAGGCAAAAATCCGCAGGCGTG
>ENA-ORCP01002764-ORCP01002764.1-human-gut-metagenome-genome-assembly--contig:-NODE-2764-length-13744-cov-121.463598_pt1 | contig 13744 bp, 11 predicted proteins | sample MGYA00242990_ERZ507991 | MGnify/ENA primary metagenome ERZ507991 (study PRJEB26167, sample SAMN06115496) | human gut metagenome | host: Homo sapiens | place: China:Henan | collected 2015-05-07... | reverse complement strand
TGTTATGCCGGAGGTTTTATAGAACTCGATTGCTCTTATAATTCGTTTTACATTGCGCTGTTCTTTGAGATTTTCGGCTGATTCGCCGTCAAACTCGCCGAGCATATTAAGCAAATAATCAATGCCGTTTTGCTGATACAGCGCAAACAGCTCATTTGATATTTCTTCGTTTCTCTCTTGCTTTTCAAAAGAAACTCCGTTTAAAAGCGAGTCAACATAAAGTCCCGTTCCGCCTGCTATAATCGGCATTTTCCCCCGTGACACGATATCTTCGATACAAGATGCTGCGTCACTTACAAAATCTGCAACGGAATAAGTCTTGTCGCTTGGAAGAAAGTCTGTTAACCAATGCGGTATGCCCTGTTTTTCCTGTTCATCGGGCTTAGCGGTAGCTATATTCATTCCTTTGTATATCTGCATTGAATCGGCGGAAATAATCTCTCCGTTATATTTCTTTGCAAGCGCAACTGCAAGCGCCGTTTTGCCAGATGCCGTAGGGCCTACAACAGAAATAAGTTTGATAGGATAATTCAAAAAATCACAACCTGCCAAATTGTTTTTCAATTTCGTACTTTGTCATAACTATGCAGATAGGTCTGCCATGTGGGCAATACTTTATCTGCGGATTTTTCTCTAAAGTCCAAGCAATGTCCATAAGCTCCTGTACGGTGCTCTTATTGCCTGCCTTGATTGCAGAACGGCACGAAACATTATGATAAAACCAATCCATTTTTTCGGCATAAATATCCTTTTTGCCGCTTGCTATATAACCGCTCATTTCAGCAATACAGTCGGCAATTTCCGTTGCCGCAAGGTATTGCGGTGCAGAGCGCACAAGTAATGTACCGTTGCCAAAGTCCTCTACATCAAACGAACATTTTGCAAACATATCAAGATTGCTTATTGCTGCGTCATAATCGGTTTTATCAAGGGTAACAGTAACAGGTGCAAGCAAATACTGAACATTTTGCTTATCGGCATTTGCTTTAAGTTTTTCATAAATTATTCTTTCATGTGCTGCGTGTTTGTCAATTATTAAAATCTCACTATCGTTTTTCTCAACGATTATATATGTATCGAATGCCTCACCTAAAAATCTGAGCTTAGTCTGCTCTTTTGGAAGTTCGGTGATTGTATCGTTTTTATCTTCTTTATCTTTGAAAATCTCCGTCTGCGGCTTTTCTTCTTTGGTCATTACAACCTCTTTGTAAGGCTTTTTCTCCTCAACAATAACCTCATTTACGGGATTTTCCTGTTTTGGTAAATTATCTTCTTGCTGAGCTGCTTTTAAAATAAGCTGCTCGGCTTTTTCAAGTTTTTGCTTGGAAAATTCAGCTTTCTTATTTTCAAGTTCTGAATTTCTTTTAATTGCCTGCTTTGAATAAATATCAAACGGGTTTGACGAATCGGATATTTTTAAGTTATCAATAGATACAGGCTTTGGTTTTTCATCCTTTAAGTCAAGTTCATCAAATGGATTATACGACTTGGGCTCATACGCTTTTGCTTTTTGTTCGGCAGGCTTTAAATTATTAACAGGTGGCTTGCTTTCAGCCTTAGAAAACACCGCCTGCGCATTAGTGAACGGATTTACTTTTTTTATTTCGTTAAACGCAGTATTTTCTTTAAAAGTAACCTGTTTTCTAACATCGCCTTGCTGCAAAGCAGATTTTACCGCATGATAAATTGCATCAAAAACAGGTCTTTCGTTAATAAAGCGTACCTCTATTTTGGCAGGGTGAACATTTACATCTATAATTTCATAAGGAACAGTAAGCTGTAAAACAGCTGACGGAAATTTGCCAACCATTATCGAACCCTTGTATGCCTCTTCAAGCGCCGCCATACCTGTTCTTGTTTTTACAAATCTGCCGTTTATAAAGAAATTTTGCATATTGCGGTTTGGTCTTGCGTTAATTGGCTTTGAAATATATCCCTTAACAGAAACGGAATCAAGGGTATAATCAACAGGTATAAGTCCTTTGGCAAAATCCTTTCCAAATACGGAATAAATGGCAGACAACAGCTTTCCGTCACCAAAAGTGCGCAAAACCTGCTTGCCATCTCTTATAAATGTAAAAGCAACTTCCGGATGAGAAAGCACAATTTTATCCATAAGGGCAGAAACAGCATTTCCCTCGGCTACATCTTTTTTAAGAAATTTAGAACGAGCGGGAATATTGTAAAACAAATCTCTGATAACAAATGTTGTGCCTGTCGGGCAGCCTGCGTCCTCAAGCGAGATTTCTTCTCCGCCCTCAATTTCATAGCAGCTGCCGATATCCTCATTCTCGTTTTTAGTAATAACCTGTAATCTTGAAACCGCACTTATAGATGCAAGTGCCTCTCCTCTAAAGCCGAGAGTTGCAATGGAATCGAGGTCATTTGCTGTTTTAACCTTGCTTGTCGCATGGCGCAGAAAGGCTTTTTTTATGTCATCTCTGTAAATTCCGCAGCCGTCATCGGCAACACGCATAAATGTTGTGCCGCCGTTTTTTATCTCAACAGTAACATTTTTTGCACCTGCATCAATAGAATTTTCTACAAGTTCTTTTATAACAGAGGACGGTCTTTCTACTACCTCGCCTGCCGCAATAAGCTCTGCAATGTGTTTGTCAAGTACATTAATTACACCCATAATTTCACCTGCCTTTTTCGCTCATACTTTTATATCATACCTTTAAGCTCATAAAGCAGATTAATAGCTTCTATCGGAGTTAAGGTGTTTAAATCAACTTCAGAAAGTCGCTCAACAACGGCATTGTCATTTGATATAAGCGACATCTGCATATCATCGTTCTTTTCTTTTATAACAGTCGGTGCATTAGAACCAGACTCAAGTTCTTTTAAGATTTCCTTTGCTCTGCTAATTATAGAGTTAGGAAGTCCTGCAAGTTTAGCTACCTCAATGCCATAGCTGTCATCTGCACCACCCGGAATAATTCGGCGTAAAAATGTAATATCATCTCCACGCTTTTTTACGGCAATGCTGTAATTTTTTACTCCATCAAGCAAATCCTGCATAACGGTAAGTTCGTGGTAGTGAGTAGCAAACAATGTTTTTGCACCGAGCTTTTTATGATCGGCACAATATTCAAGCACTGCCCTTGCAATGCTCATACCGTCAAAGGTAGAAGTGCCTCTGCCGATTTCATCAAGTATCAAAAGACTTTTTGATGTGGCAGATTTAACTATATTGGCTACCTCGCTCATCTCTACCATAAAGGTTGACTGTCCCGAGGCAAGGTCATCTGATGCGCCCACTCTTGTAAAAATGCTGTCTACCACACCGACGGTCGCACTTGAAGCAGGAACAAAACTTCCCATTTGCGCCATAAGCACAATGAGGGCAACCTGTCGCATATATGTAGATTTACCTGCCATATTAGGGCCGGTAATTATTGCCACTCTTTCGCCTGCACTGTCAAGATAAACATCATTAGGAACAAACGGAGTATCTGTAAGCAGAGCCTCTACAACAGGATGTCGGCTGTCTTTTAATCTGATAACGGTTGAAAGGTTCACATCAGGTCGCACATACCTATTGTCTGCCGCAACATTTGCGAGAGAAACAAGCACATCAAGCACTGCAATAGCCTTAGCCGTTCTCTGTATTCTCTCAAGGTTATTTGCAACCGTTTTTCTTACTTCGTCAAACAAGGTATATTCCATAGCAACAGAACGGTCTTTTGCACCTAAAATTCTGCCCTCTATGTCTTTTAAGTCCTGAGTAATATAGCGCTCACAATTTGTAAGCGTCTGCTTTCTTATGTAGGTTTCCGGTACAAGGTCTTTGTACGAATTTGTTACCTCTATGTAATAACCAAACACCTTGTTGTAACCTACACGCAGTTTTGGAATACCTGTTTTTTCCCTCTGCTCAGCTTCAATTCTTGCAAGTATGCCCTTTGAATCGTTCATATCTGTAAGCAAAAGGTCAAGTTCACTATTGTAGCCTTTTTTTATCATTCCGCCCTCACGCACAGAGAACGGCGGTTCTTCTACAATGGCAGAATCAATCAAATTGAAAATATCTTCAAGCAGGTCTATTTCCTTATAAACTTTTTTAAGATATTTTGCATTGCAGTCGGCAATTAAATTTGAAAGCTGCGGCAGTTTTTGCAGAGCCGCCGCAAGTGAACGGAGCTCTCTGCCGTTTGCCGAACCGTAAACAATTCTTGTCATAAGTCGCTCAATATCAAAAATACCGCTTAAAGCGTCCACAATATCAAGTCTAAGAATATTATTGTTTACAAGTTCCTCAACCGCAGACTGACGATTGTTGATAGCCGATACATTGAGCAGAGGATGCTCAAGCCACGAACGGATAAGTCGCTTGCCCATTGCGGTTTTGGTTTTGTCAAGCACCCACAAAAGCGAACCTCGCTTTTCTTTGTTGAGCATTGTTGCTGTAAGCTCAAGATTACGCTGTGTGTTGTAATCAAGATTCATAAACTGCTTGTCGCTGTAAAGCTCAATTTTGTTTATACGCTCAAGTCCGTTTTTCTGTGTTTCTTTAAGGTAATTTATCAGCGCACCAATCGCACTTATAAGCACCTGAGAATCTGAAATGCACTGCATCTCTTCACCAAATTGTGCTTTTACAATTTCAGCGCAAACCTTGTTATCAAAGCTCTCGTCCCTGAGCATTTCAACTCCGGCAGACAGCTTTGATTTTATAAATGACGGCAGAGATTTAATTTTTACAATATCTCCGCCAAGTAATATTTCTCTCGGATTGTAGCTTGCAAGCTGACTTGTAAGGGAATTTACCGAGTCACTTCCTGATATTTCGGTAGCATAAAGCTCGCCTGTTGAAATATCGCAAAAGCAAAGTCCGATTTTTTTATTTTCGGAAAACATACAGCAAATGTAGTTGTTTCTGCCCTCATCGAGCATACTCGACTCCATTACCGTACCCGGAGTAATTACTCTTATAATATCACGCTTAACAAGTCCCTTTGCAGTGGCAGGGTCTTCGGTCTGTTCGCAAATTGCAACCTTATAGCCCTTAGCAACAAGCCTTGCAATATAGCCCTCGCAGCTGTGGAAAGGCACTCCGCACATCGGTGCTCTTTCCGCCTGACCGCAATCTCTGCCTGTGAGTGTAAGCTCAAGCTCCTTTGATGCTATTTTTGCATCATCGTAAAACATTTCGTAGAAATCTCCCAAGCGGAAGAAAAGAATACTGTCTTTGTTCTGTTCTTTAATTGCAAAATATTGTTTCATCATGGGAGACAACTCTGCCAATGTTTTCACACCCTTTCAAATAAAATACGATTAGCCGCAACCGCCGCAAGTGCTGCAGCTGCCCGAACAAGAAGATGTTGAGTAATCGGCTGTTTCAGGGTCTGCGCCCTCTGCCGACTGCTGAACAATAGCGAGAACTCTGTTTGCAATTACATCAAAAGCATCTTTTGCCTCGTTGTAAGCAATCATATTCTTATTTGACATAATCTTTGAATAGTCCTCTCTCATCTGACTGTTGAGAAGTGCGAGCTTATCGCTGTCCTTATCTTTTTTAGAAGCCTCGTTGTTGATAGACATTCTCTTCATATTAAAATCGCCGATAAGGTTCTGAAGATCCATATCTGCGTCAGCGTCTGCCTGTGCTTTTTGGAGAGCGATATACGACTCCTCCTGCTGAATGAGCTTACCAAGCTCTCTTGCCTTTTCAATAATATCCATAATTTTATCCTTTCCTTACACAAGCTCGCCCTTGAGTATCCAATTTCTCGCCTGTGTAATCTTAACATTCTGAAATGTGCCTATAAGGCTCTTATCGCCTTTAAGCTCCACTATTATATTACCACTTGTTCTGCCGCTTAATTCACCGTTTTTGCCTGTTTCTGATTCAATAAGCACTTTTTCTGTGTTATTAACCATAGACGCACATCTTTTAGCCGCAATTTCTTCCTGAACATCAAGCAGTTCTCTGAACCATTTTGATTTTTCCTCTGCTGAAATCGGGTCATCCATCTTAGCGGCAGGTGTGCCCACTCTCGGTGAATAAATGAAAGTGAACAAAGATGTAAATTCCACTTCACGAATAAGTGAAAGTGTTTCTTTGAAATCCTCATAGGTTTCACCCGGGAAACCTACTATAATATCGCTTGTGAGCGATACTCCGTCAATTTTTTCTTTGGCATAATTTACAATATCAAGGTATTTTTTTCTGTCATAATGCCTGTTCATCGCTTTTAAAATTCTGTCCGAACCGCTCTGGAAAGGCAAATGCAGATGTTTACTGATATGTGTGCCATTAGCAATTGTATCAATAAGTTCTTTTGAACAATCCTTTGGATGCGATGTCATAAATCTAAGCCAATAGTCGCCGTCAATAGAATCAATTTCGTGCAAAAGTTGAGCAAAAGTAGGCTTATCGGCAAGAGTTTTGCCGTATGAGTTTACATTCTGACCAAGCAGTGTAATATCCTTGTAGCCTGCTGAAATCATTTGCCTTGCTTCATCAAGGATAAGCGACTTTTCACGACTGCGTTCTCTGCCTCTTACATAAGGCACAATGCAGTATGTACAGAAATTGTTGCAGCCGTACATAATTGAAAGCCAGCCCTTGAAAGTACCGTCACGCTTGACAGGTATCCCCTCATAAACCTTTTTGTCATCATTGTCACGCTCATATACACGCTTGCCGTCTGCAAGTGTATGATACAAAAGCTGTGGAAAACGGTGCAGAGAATGAGTACCAAAAACAAGACTTACAAACGGAAAGCTCTTATACATCTTGTTTGCGATATGCTCCTGCTCCATCATACAGCCGCACAAAGCAATGACAATCTGCGGATGTTTTCTCTTCAAAGCCTTTAACGCACCGACATTGCCAAAAACTCTGTCCTCGGCGTGTTCTCTGATTGCGCAGGTATTAAAGAGAATAAAGTCGGCATCGTCTACATTTTCTGTAAACTCAAAGCCTGCTATTTCAAGCATACCTTTAATTCTCTCACTGTCGGCAACATTCTGCTGACAACCGTATGTGCGTATATAAGCTATCGGCTTATCGCCACGCTTTCTATCCTGCATAATCTGAGAAATTAATCTCATATATTCAAACTGCTGGTCTGAAATAACATCAGAGGTAACATTACCAAGTATTGTATTTTCAGGCAAAACAATGCACTCCTAATCCATTTTATTAACTAAAATATTGTATCACAATTTACGGCAATTTTCAATATTTTTCTTAAGTTTTTATATTTACACCGATTTATACCAATTACCGCAGTATTGCGGAGTTACGCCGACAATTATGTTCTGTGCAATTTCAAAGTCGGTGGAAAATGTCATATTGCCCGAATAATCTAGCGAAGTTGTCATTATTTTTGATGTAAGAATAAGTCTGATATGGTGAATTGTTTGGTTTATTCCTGCCGATTCAAATGTACTTACTATTTCAGACGAAAAGCTGCCCGTTAAGTTAAATGACACATTTATAGGCGGCCCATAATTTGAAAGCACTGTAATATCGGTAAAAGCACCGAGCGGTATGTCAATTTCAACATCATATATTTTTGCAATCTCCTGCTGAACGCTGAGCATAATATCAGCTTTCAACTCGTTTATTTTGAATGAATCGGTAGTAATAGCCTGCACTGTTCCGTCTTTTGAACATTTTACATTTGCAATATCTTCGTACTTATAATTAAATTTTTTCAGACTGTTATTGACCGCCTCGCAAACCGAATTTACAGAAATAATCTCAGCCTGTATTCTGATATATTCGCACTTAAATTCCGCAAGCTGTTGTTCGCAAAATATAACTGTCGCTATGAATAATGCTGCAAATGATAACAGAATACACTTCAGCTTTTTAAATTTAATCTTTTTTCTTTTGTAAAACAGCAAAAAAACACCCCTCGATATTCTATACGAGAGGTGTTGATTTTGTTAAAATTATTCTTCTGAAGAATTACAATTACTGCTGCAACCCTCGCAATTTTCAGGATCGCACTCTTCGCCGTCAAAAATATCCGAGAAGTCAAATTCAAGAAGTTCACCGCAGTTAGGGCACTCAATTTCGCCCTCAAGAAGAACATCCTCAGATACATTAAGCTTTTGACCGCAAGAATCACAGGTTACTTCATAGAAAACATCGTCTTCGTTTTCTTCGTAATCTTCATCGTCATCATATTCAAAGTCATCATCTTCGCCGTAAAGCTCAGTTTCAGCCTCTGCAAGATCCTGGTCAATCTCATCTACCTGAGCAGAAAGCTCATCGTAGAGGTCTTCCATATCTGTTACAGAATATGACATATCATCGAGAAGATCTATAATTGCATTCATAACCTTGATTTCAGGCTTTGATTCGTCAAGATTCAAGCCCTCGCAAAGTCCACGGATATAAGCAATTTTTTCAGTTAAATTCATAATAATCCTCCGCAAAGCGATTAAGCTCTGCCCATATACTCGCCTGTTCTTGTGTCGATCTGGATCATTTCGCCCTCGTCAATAAAGAGAGGAACTTTGATCTCTGCACCTGTTTCAAGAGTAGCAGGCTTTGTAGCGTTAGTAGCTGTATCACCCTTAAAGCCCGGGTCTGTCTTTGTAACCTGAAGTTCTACAAAGTTTGGTGGCTCTACACCGAATACGCTGCCCTTGTAAGAAAGAACCTTACAAACCATATTTTCCTTAACAAACTTGAAGTTGTCGCCGAGAACGCTCTTGTTGATCGGAATCTGCTCCCAAGTTTCTGTATCCATAAAGTAATAAAGATCACCGTCTGAATAGCTGTACTCCATATCCTTTCTGTCAATAAATGCAGTAGGATACTTATCGTTAGGGTTAAAAGTTTTTTCAACAACCGCACCTGTAATAACATTTCTGATCTTTGTTCTTACGAAAGCGGCGCCCTTACCTGGCTTTACATGCTGGAATTCGATGATTGATACAACCTGTCCATCCATTTCAAATGTAACGCCGTTTCTGAAATCACCTGCTGATATCATTAGTAATACCTCCTAAAATATACATAATTACAGCAAAAAAATCCTTGCCATTATGTGTCATAAGCTATTATACATAAAAAATAAGCAAAATGCAAGCATTTTAAAGAATTATTAGTTCTTTTGGCAAAGATACAAAGTTATTATAGCCGTTTTCTGTTACATAAAGCATATCTTCAATTCTAACACCGAATTTATTCGGAATATAAATTCCCGGCTCATCGGTAATTACCATACCCCCTTCAAGGACAATATCGCCTCTTGGAGAAACATTTGGCAACTCGTGAATTTCAAGTCCTACTCCATGTCCCGTTGAATGGCCAAAGCACTCACCGTATCCTGCTTCTGTAATTATATCTCTTGCAATTTTGTCTATTTGCGAGCAGGTTTTTCCTGCCTTAACTTCTTTAAGCACTGCAAGCTGTGCCTGCAAAACAATGTTGTAAATTTCTTTTTGCTCATCGGTAGCAAACTCAACTGCAACGGTTCTTGTTGTGTCGGAATGGTAACCGTCATAAACCGCACCAAAATCCATAGTGAAAAAATCACCTGATTTGATTATATCATCACTCGGCACACCATGCGGAAGTGAAGTTTTACTGCCCGTAATTGTAATCAAATCAAACGATACTCTTTCTGCACCGTACTGTTTCATAAGATATTCAAATTCAACAGCAATCTTTCTTTCGCTTACACCAGGCTTAATGTAATTTAAAATTTCATTATAAGCCTTTTCGGCAATTTGTTGAGCCTTTAAAATCTTATCAAACTCAGTTTTATCCTTGATAATTCTAATATCCGATATTGCTCTGTCAAGTGCACTGTCACAAAAAAAATCAATGCCTTTTTCTGAAAAATGCTCTTTATACAAATCATTTTCTGCAACTGTAAAATTATCTGCCTCGGCAACTATCTTATTGACGCACTCTATTTTTAGAATATTGCTTATATCGGCAATCAGCTTTTTAAAGCAAACAACCTCACAGCCGACGGCAAATTTCTGCGCCGCCTCAAAGTATCTGAAATCCACAAGCAAATACGCCTTATCGCTTGTCAGCAAAAACAAACCCTCACTATGGTGAAAGCCGCTGAAATATCCGACATTAATTTCATTCTTAATCAAGATAGCGGTATCGGTTGATTTTATAAAAGCTCTGAGCTTTTCTATTCTCAAGCTGTTCATTACTTCATCAAGTCCTTCAAAGCCATAATCGCAAGGAAGTAGCTGTTTTTGCCAAAGCCTGCAATCTGTCCTGCGCATACAGGTGCAATTACAGATGTGTGTCTGAATTCTTCCCTTGCGTGGATATTTGACATATGTACCTCTACAAACGGAATCTTTACGCAAGCTATTGCATCTCTGAGCGCATAACTATAATGGGTAAGAGCGCCAGCATTTATTACCGCACCGTCAAAGTTTTCTCTTGCGGCATGGATTTTATCAATAAGGTCGCCCTCGTGATTTGACTGATAAATCTCAACAGAAAAGCCCTGCTCATTTGCAAATGCCTTAATCTGCTCGGAAATGCTTTGAGCGGTTTCCTCTCCGTAAATGCCTTTTTCTCTCACACCCACCATATTAAGGTTGGGGCCTAACATAACAAGAATTTTTTTCATTTTTATTCACCAAATTTCCTGATAAAATGACAAAAAGCGGACAGTAAAAACTGTCCGCTTATTTTGATTACCTGAATTTGCGCTTACGAGCTGCTTCGGACTTCTTTTTACGCTTTACAGAAGGCTTTTCATAAGCCTCTCTCTTGCGCACCTCAGCAATAACGCCAGCTCTTGCACACTGCTTTTTGAATCTTCTTAAAGCACTCTCAAGAGATTCGTTATCCTTAAGTCTGATTTCTGCCATCTATCTTCCCTCCCATCTGCCATTTGGCATGGGTAATTTGCATATGTTGCATTTGATATTATACAATAAACGATTCATATTGTCAATAGAAATGTAGAAATTTAGGGAAAATTATGTAAATTTATAAATAAAGTAAAAATTATGGCTTAACAACAAGGTTTACAAGCTTATTTGGAACATAAATCTCTTTAATAATATTCATATCCTCTATTGCTTTAGCCACATTAGCGTCTGCCTTAGCCATTTCAAGAACAGCGTTCTTTTCTGACTCAACAGGAATGTTAAGCTTTGTTTTAATTTTACCGTTTACCTGAACAACAATTTCTATTGTTTCATCCTTACACTTAGCCTCGTCATACTCCGGCCATTTCTGTTCAGCAACAATACCTTCGCCGAGCTTGCACATTTCAAACACTTCTTCTGTAATGTGCGGAGCAAATGGATTCAAAAGGATTGTAAAGATTTTAAGTTCTTCCTTAGTGATTGCGCCTGTTGCTGTAATGTCATTGATAAGAGCCATAAGTGTTGCGATTGCAGTATTGAACTTAATGTTCTCAATGTCATCGCCAACTTTTTTGATTGCCTTATGGAAAGCTGACTCAAGTTCAGGACGAATACCGTCTGTATCATTAAGAATAGTCTGCAGATTATAATAACGCTCAATAAATCTGCGGCAGCCTCTAATGCTTGACTGACTCCATGGAGCAGCTTTTTCAAAGTCACCGATGAACATTTCATAAAGACGAAGTGTGTCTGCGCCGTACTCGTCAACAATTTCGTCAGGATTAACTACATTGCCTCTCGACTTACTCATCTTCTCGCCGTTCTCACCGAGAATCATACCGTGTGATGTTCTCTTAGCGTATGGCTCAGGAGTATTTACAACGCCGATGTCGTAGAGGAATTTATGCCAGAAACGGCTGTAAAGCAAGTGGAGTGTTGTGTGCTCCATACCGCCGTTGTACCAATCAACAGGTGACCAATACTTGATAGCCTCTTTTGATGCAAGCGCCTTGTCGTTGTGCGGATCCATATATCTTAAGAAATACCATGATGAACCTGCCCACTGTGGCATTGTATCGGTTTCACGCATTGCCTTGCCGCCACAGCACGGGCAAGTTGTTTCAAGCCAGTCTGTCATTTTAGCAAGCGGTGATTCGCCGTTATCTGTCGGCTCATATGATTCTACCATAGGAAGTCTGAGTGGGAGTTCACTTTCGTCAATCGGAACATAACCGCACTTGTCGCAGTGAACAATCGGGATAGGCTCGCCCCAATAACGCTGACGAGAGAATACCCAGTCACGAAGTTTGTAGTTTACCTTTGAGTGACCTTTGCCCTCTGATTCAAGCCAAGAAATAATCTTCTTTTTGGCCTCGTCAACAGTAAGACCGTCAAGCATACCCGAATTAACCATAATGCCTGTTGCGCAGTCGGTATAAGCCTCCTCCTGCACATTGCCGCCCTTTACTACCTCAATTATAGGGAGGTCAAACTTCTTTGCAAATTCCCAGTCACGAGTATCGTGAGCAGGAACAGCCATAATAGCGCCTGTACCGTATGATACAAGTACATAGTCCGAAATAAAGATAGGAATTTCTTTGTTATTAACAGGGTTAATAGCCTTTACGCCTTCAACGAGAACACCGGTTTTATCCTTGGCAACCTCTGTTCTTTCAAAGTCAGACTTTCTTGCAGCCGCAGCCTGATATTCACGGATAGTGTCAATATTAGAGAGCTTGTCTGCCCACTTCTCAATGAGCGGATGCTCAGGAGAAATTACCATATATGTTGCACCGTAGAGTGTATCTGCTCTTGTGGTGTAAATTGTAAGTGTGTCGCCTGTGGTTGTCTTAAAATCAACCTCTGCGCCCGTACTTCTGCCAATCCAGTTCTTCTGCTGTGCCTTTACTCTTTCAGGATAATCTACAAGGTCAAGGTCATTGATAAGTCTGTCTGCGTAAGCTGTAATCTTAAGCATCCACTGTGACTTTACTTTATGAACAACCTCACTGCCGCAGCGCTCGCAAACGCCGTTTACAACCTCTTCGTTTGCAAGAACGCACTTACACGAAGTACACCAGTTTACATTCATCTCTTTTTTGTAAGCAAGACCTTTTTTGAAAAGCTGAATAAAAATCCACTGTGTCCACTTGTAGTAGTCAGGGTCGGTAGTATTAATTTCTCTGCTCCAGTCAAAAGAAATACCAAGTGACTGAATCTGCTTTTTAAAGCGAGCAATGTTCTGCTTTGTTACGATTTCAGGGTGAATATGGTTTTTGATAGCATAGTTTTCTGTCGGCAAACCAAATGCGTCCCAGCCGATTGGATAAAGCACATTGTAGCCCTGAAGTCTGCGCTTTCTTGCTACTGTATCAAGCGCTGTATACGGTCTTGGATGACCAACATGAAGTCCCTGTCCCGAAGGATAAGGGAACTCGATAAGAGCATAGAATTTTTCTTTATCAGAGTTGTCCTCTGCGTGGAAAACGCCCTTTTCTTCCCAAATTTTTTGCCATTTGCCTTCAACAGGCTTATGATTATATTTCAAAATTGAGTCCTCCTCAAGATTTATTAGTCAACAATGTTTGAAATGTCAATTTCCTTGCCGTCCTGCCAGAGTCTTTCAAGGTCATAAAACTCCCTTGCCTCATCTGAGAATATGTGAACGATAACATCGACATAGTCAAGCAAAATCCATGAATTTGAACGGTAACCCTCAATGTGGCTTACAGAAATGCCTGCCTCGTCAAGCTGATACTCAACCTCGTCTGCAATAGCTTTTACATGAGTTGAGCTTGTACCTGTTGCAATTACCATATAATCTGCAAGCGAAGAAATATCGCCAATTTCGATTAACTTAATGTTAAGACCTTTTTTACTGCTTATAGCCTTAGCTGTCAGAATTGATTGTTCGTAAGAA
>ENA-ORCP01002761-ORCP01002761.1-human-gut-metagenome-genome-assembly--contig:-NODE-2761-length-13749-cov-7.515652_pt1 | contig 13749 bp, 16 predicted proteins | sample MGYA00242990_ERZ507991 | MGnify/ENA primary metagenome ERZ507991 (study PRJEB26167, sample SAMN06115496) | human gut metagenome | host: Homo sapiens | place: China:Henan | collected 2015-05-07... | reverse complement strand
TGCCCCAGCTTTTCATCGATCATGGGATAGTTCAAAAGAGCCAGCGGCTTGAAGGGAGCGGAGCTGTCGCCTTCCTTATTCTCCACACGGCAGAACCAGACATGGAACTCCGCCTCACCCCGCTGCTCGGTGTGGTGCTCGTAGCCCAATCCCTCCATGACAGCGTACAGTGGATGCGGCTCGAAGGTCTGGATGATATGCAGTCCTTCGCCATTTTTCAGCGCGGCAGCCTTTGCCTTCAATGCGGGGAAGAAGTCCATCTTTTTGCCCCGCACGTCCATCACTTCGAATGTGCCGACTTTGTCCTTCCAGTTTTCGTAGCTCATCGTCTTTACTTCTTTTACAGAAAGCTCACGCTTTCTCAAAGTTGTCCTTTCCTATGCCGCACAGGGGGCACCCGAAGTCTTCCGGCATCTCGCTCCACGGTGTTCCCGGCGCGATTCCTCCCTCCGGATACCCCGCGATCTCGTCGTACTCCCAGCCACAATCAGTGCAAACGTATTTCATGATGCTTCTCCTTTCGTGCTCTCCTGTGTTTTACTCTTCCTTCAGCCGGCCGTCCACCGTCACGGTGACCACCTGCCACGGAATGAACTTCACGCTCTGTTGGAGCGCCTTTTTCGCCGCCAGCTCCAGCCCGCCGCAGCAGGGCACCTCCATGCGCACAACAGTGACGCTCTTGATGTTGTTCTCCCGGATGATCTCGGTCAGCTTTTCGGAATAGTCCACGCTGTCCAGCTTGGGACAGCCGACGAGGGTAATGTGTCCCTTGATGAACCGCTCGTGGAAGGCGGCATAGGCGTAAGCGGTACAGTCGGCGGCGATGAGGAGCCGTGCGCCGTCAAAATACGGGGCATTCACCGGTACCAGCTTGATCTGCACCGGCCACTGCGAGAGCCTGCTCACCTGCTGGGTTTGCAGCATTTCCACGGCGGGCGCGGCCGCGCGCTGAATATTCCGGGACTGGCTGCCGGGGCAGCCGCAGGGCAGGGTCATGCCCTCTTTCTGCATCTTCCGCTGCTTATTTTCCATGACGGCCTGCTCGTCATAGGCCGCCGCCTCCCGCTCGACAAAGGTGATCGCCCCGGTGGGACAGGCGGGCAGGCAGTCACCAAGGCCGTCGCAGTAATCGTCCCGCATGAGCCGCGCCTTGCCGTCCGCCATGGCGATGGCTCCCTCATGGCAGGCCTCGGCGCAGGAGCCGCAGCCGTTGCATTTATTTTCGTCGATCTCGATGATCCGTCGTTTCATCTTTCGCTCCTCCTGTTGTTTTTGTGCGCTCATTGTACTATACTAAAAGCAACAAGTCGGTTGAATTTTCAACGAAAGAGGACTTTTTATGAAAGAATTTTTTCCGGTGCTCCATATGGCGGCGCTTTTCTCCGGCATTTCCGACGAGGAGCTTACCGCCATGCTCTCCTGCCTTGGGGCGAGGATCGACACCTTTCCCAAAGGCTCCCGCCTGCTCCGCGCCGGCGATACGGTGGAGGAGGTCGGCCTTGTGCTGGCGGGCAGCGTCCTCATTGTTCAGGAGGACATCTGGGGGAACCGCAATATTCTCTCCAAGGCGATGCCGGGGCAGACCTTCGCGGAGGTGTTCGCCTGCGCGCCGGGGGCGGTGCTGAACGTGAGCGTGGAGGCGGAGAGCGCGGTGACGGTGATGTTTCTGCGGATAAAGCGCATCTTGAGCGTGTGCCCCTCCGCCTGCTCCCATCACGCTCGCATCGTCCGCAACCTGCTGGGCGAGCTGGCGGAGAAGAACCTGCGTCTCAACGAAAAACTCACCCACATGGGCCAGCGCACGACGCGAGCAAAGCTCATGTCCTATTTTTCCGCTGAGGCGCAGCGCCGGGGCGGCTATGAATTCGACATTCCGTTCTCCCGCCAGCAGCTTGCGGATTACCTTGGCGTGGAGCGCAGCGGGCTGTCGCTGGAGCTCGGAAAAATGCGGGATGAGGGTCTGCTTGCCTTTCACAAAAGCCATTTTCTTCTCAAAACGCCGGAGGCGGATAGCCTTCTTCCTTCTGCGCGTTAAGCCCCCCTTCGGGTGTATCGGCAAGTGCGGATACACCGGGCCGCCACGGAGCGTTGGGCTTTTGCAGGCGGAAGAAGCAGCTACGGTCTGTAGAGATTGGCAGGACAGCGTCAGCTCGTACAATCTGATTTGAAAATACCCACAGTCGCTTTGGCTGTGGGTATTTTCTGTTTGAACTCCGAAAACTTTGCAGAACTCAAGGAGTCTAATGCCAAATTCAGTATGTCACCAACTATGAGGAAAACATCTTTTAGAGAAAGGTCAAAATTCAAATGGTTCGGCAGGGAAGATAAACGGTGTCCTTTTGCGATGCCGCTTCCGAAAAATCACAGCTTTGCCCCTTAACGAAGACTTTAAGTTAAATCTGTTATACTGCTACAGTCCCCCTCAAAAATACAGACAGGAGAAAAAATTGACCGTATGATGAAAAAAAGATATTTCGCTATTCCCATTCTTGCAATCGCACTGCATTTTTTGCTGTCCAATCTGTTGTATTTCCTTGTGGAAAGGCTCGTTTTGGATGTTTTTCATATCTCCCCGCAGCAATTTATGAAACACTCATATTGGGGCGAGATTTTGATCTACGCCGTCCTTATCCTCGTATTCTTCACGCTCTATAAACTGCTTTGGAGGAAAGAGATAAGCGAACCGCGCACAATGACAAATTTTAAAGACGTGCTCGGCAGTCTGGTTGTGGGATTTGGCATTTGCGGAATCTCCGGTCTTTGGATCATGCTGGCAGAACAGCTTCCCTCGCTTCAAAAAAGCGTTGAGGCAATGAACGCCGGTGCTGAAAATATTGCCGGTGGAAATGCATTTGGAACATTTATGATTGCGGTGATTGCTGCACCTGTTGTAGAAGAAATTCTATTCCGCGGCATTGTGCTTCGCTCCATGCGGAAATTCGCCCCAGCTTGGGCCTCGATTCTAATATCATCTGTACTCTTCGGCGTTTATCACCTGAATATCGTGCAGGCTGCCTATGCCACCCTTATGGGCATTGCCGCAGGAATCCTTTACGAGAAGAAAAGGAACCTGCTGTTTCCCATCCTCGTGCATTTTGCAAACAACCTCATTACTATGCTGCAGGGCTTTGCGCCATCCGAAGTGAATGAACTGATCAGCATTTTTATTCTGATTATGATCGCTCCGGCAGGGTATGTCGTCTCCCGTTCACTTAGACAGGACAAAAGATCAGATAGCATGTAAGGTTTTTATACAATGCATAAAGCATACAGCGGCACAGAGCAAACTCTCTGTGCCGCTGTTTTTTATCTTCGTAATAGTATCAGTATGGAAAAAGGAACCGGGGCACAGTAAGCAGTGCCAAAGTCGCGGCACCCCATCTTATCTGACCAGGTATTTCCACAGGGATCTGATCCATCTCCATGGTCGCCGTCCAAGGAAGCGGGTTCACACAGTCGAAATGACCAGCCCCAAGCCCCCGGAGATATCCAATGACCGCAGGACTTGTGTATGAGGAACACAACCCCTGTGGTCAACTTATCCAGGACGAATATCCATTATGACTGCAAAAAGCAGAAGTCACGTCGGCGGATCAAAACCACATCTTTGCAGATACTCGATCACGCGCTCCCTTGTCTGCTGTTAGGGCAGTCGCCTATGCACTGTGCGGTTCGCTGCATCTTCACATATGCCCTCGGAACAGGTGTTGCACACATATTCGCGAAGCTTTCCGCAGTAGAGCAGTGTGTGCGGCATTCTATCCTCCTGTTTTTTCTGCGAAACTTATCCAATCTATGAAAAAGACACTTCTTCCGCCCTTTGCGTCAGGCGGGACAACGCACAGACTGCGTACATATAGCCTGCAAGGATCAGAGGCGCCGGCAGTCCGTAAAGCAGCGGCGCCGGGATGATGCGCCAGAACAGCTTGAGCACGCCGATCTCTGCGCCGTAAGTAAAGAAGTAGTTTGCCTCCGGGCAGACCGTGAGGCGCAACAGGAGATTGATAAGATGAGCGCCTACGGCAAGCAGGCCAAAGGTCTTGAGGATCCGCGGGATATCCTTGGGGTCGGGGCGGTAAAAGCCCAGCGTCGCCAGACTCAAGCCGCAGACAACAAGGAGAGCGTGCGTCACATAGTAGCCAAAAATTCGCGGCAGGAACAGTGAAAAGCCGGAGAACAGAGGCTCCGGGAAGAGCAGTGCCATCAGTGCGCCGAGGGGCGCTACAAAGAAGGAAAAGCCCATGATCGAGCGGTTCCTCTTCCACACGCCCAGCGGGATCAGAAACAGATTGATGTTGCACAGGTGCAGCGGCAGCTCATTGAATATGTTGAAGCCATTGGGATAGTACGCACGGATATACGCTGCGTCCATGGACAGTGAGAGCTTGTAGCCGGCAAACAGCGCGAGATTAAAAAAGCAAACGCCGATCAGATACCGGGAGCGCCGTGCTTCCGGTTTTCCGCGCAGCGGCAAGAATATGAGCAGCACCGCCGCTGCCGTAAGCAAAAGCAGAATCAAATGTAGCCCGCGAAAGGGCGTTATAGAAAATTCGTTCATTTCACACGCCGGAATTCCTTTCCGGTCTTCTCCTCAAGAAATCGTTTGCATTCCTCCACCGTCCCGCCGGTAAGGGTACGCTTGTCCAGGGGCTGCGCGAACCGCTTTTTCATCAAAAGGATCATGTAGTCCTGCGACTCCGCCATGGCGTCGATCAGCTCATAGCGGAACGTGGAGGTGGCGACCTCCGTAACAACGGTATAGGACTCCTCGCCGAACACGACATGATATTCCTTTGTGCCCGCCAGCGCGTTTTTGCAGGCGATCATGCCGTTGAGCCGATCCTGAAACAGCAGAACGGACAGCAGCATCACCTCTACCAGCAGGGAAATCACCGTGCCGGCATCAAGCGTAAAAGGCTCTCCGTCGAATGGGATCAGCAGCAGAGCGTTGATGAAAAAGACGCTCCAGTCGAAAATGGCCCAAAGGATGCTGCGTTTTCGCCGCAGCACCTTGCGCATCGTGCGGGAGGCTATGGTCATAGAACGATTCGTGATGTCGCTGTGAATTTCAAAAGTCATGCATATTCTCCATCGTTGATCATTTCTGTTTTTGCAGCCTGTCTGGTTCCTTGCAGAAGTGTTCCGTCCAGAGCAGGGTATTTATAGATTATGTTATCATAACAGGAATAAAGTTTATGTTAAGTCTGCCTATTCTTTAAGGAGTCATCTCAAATTCAACACACTGCTCTCCTCATGAGAATTTTTCTGCAGCGGGATAAATGACGTCCTTTGTCCGGCTCTTATAAATTGCAGTCAGGCTGCACCGGAATACCTTGCTCCCTGAAATCGTCACGCTTACTATGTAGTCAGCGCTATCGCGGCATCACGCCAGCCTTGCGTTCACCAGATGGTACCATGTCATCCCGTTTTCTTCATAGGACTGAAATTCACCGATGACGGTGATCTCCGCCCCCAGCTCCGGGTAATCGTCCGGGTAGGTATAATCGCCTTCCAGCACAAATTCCATCCCCTCGGCGCAGCAGGCGGCCGCGTCTGAAATGATGCAGGCGTAGGACACCGGGTCAGGCTGTAGAACGCCGTCTGTCACGAGCTGATAGATGGAAAACGTCCCTTTTGCCTTGACGGTCTTGCCGAGATAATGCGCCGGGTCATTGTAGAGCATATTGTAGACCTCGGAGTAGACCATGGTGCTGCTGAGAACGGTCAGATCCACATCCACGCCGTCGGCAGATGTTTGTGTCTGTTCGGGTTCCTCTGGCGTTTCCTTTTCTTTCGGCGTTGGAATGCTCTCAGCCGATGCAGACGATTCTTCATTGGAAGAAGATGCGACATTTCCTGCGCCTTCTTCGCTGTCTTTCCCGCAGGCACAGAGAGAAAGCATCATGCAGACAGCCAGCAGCAGACAGAAAAGCCGTTTCATCCCGCTCCGCCTCCCCTTGCTTGGCCAAGGGCCGAACAAATCAAAAATGCCAGAATATCCACCGCCACGATGGTGGAGCCCACTGGCGTCCCCGCTAAAATGGAGATCAAAATGCCCAGCGCCGCGCAGCTCACCGACAGCACGGCCGAGCAGACCGTCACGGCCCGGAAATTCTGGAAAACGCGCATGGCGGACAGCGCCGGGAAGATCACCAGCGCGGAGATCAGCAGCGAGCCCACCAGATTCATCGCCAGCACGATCACCACGGCAACGATGACGGCGATCAGCAGGTTGTACAGGTCAGCCTTTGTGCCCACCGCCTTGGCAAAATCCTCGTCAAAGGTCACGGCAAAGATCTTGTTGTAAAACAGCAGGAATACCGCCACGACCACCACGGACAGTCCTGCGCACAGCCAGACCTCGCTTTGAGACAGCGTCAGGATGGAGGTGGAGCCGAACAGCGTGCTGCAGACATCTCCGGAGAGGTTGGACGAGGTGGAGAACAGGTTATCGGATGAATCATCGGCAAAACAGGAAGATACGTTTGAACAGCTTGATCTGTTTACGGATTATGCGGCATTAGAACAGAAAAAGCAGGCAGAAAAGGTAAAGAAGGAAAAAGAGAGAAAACTGCAGGAGGCAGTCCTCAGTGTGAAAAAGAAATATGGGAAAAATGCCATGCTAAAGGGGATGAATCTGCAGGAGGGGGCTACCAGTGTGGAGCGTAACCGGCAGATCGGAGGGCATAAAGCATGAAAGGGAAAAATATATTTCAGGAAAAAGAAACACATAAATATGATGATATCATCCATCTGCCACATCATGTCTCAACAAAACATCCGCAGATGGCGTTATCAGACAGGGCTGCACAGTTTTCGCCTTTCGCAGCACTTACAGGGCATGAGGACTCTATCCGTGAGACGGCAAGACGAACAGAAGCATTCTTAGAACTCGATGAGGACAAAAAAGAACAGCTTGATGAAAAAATGCATGTTTTACAGGAATATTTTTCGGAAAAGCCGGAGATTATGGTTACTTATTTTGTGCCGGATGAAAAGAAAGCCGGTGGGGCTTATGTTACGCATCTTGGCAGGATACGGAAAATAGATACTTATCTGCGCAGACTTTTATTTGAGGATGGAACGGAAGTTCACATGCAGTATATTTTTGAAATGGATGGCGAAATATTTGGGGATACAGAGTGAAAAGGACAGCTGGGTAAATTTGACAATCAATATTTCGGATGGTATAATCTCCCCGATAATAGGGACTTTTGCTCTATGAAAGAATATGGATGAGTTAAGGAGCTTGTGAGGCATGAAAAATATATGGCGTATTTTTAGCGGAGATATGAAGAGACTGGTGCGGAATCCTTTTGCGCTGGTGATCGCGATCGGTCTTTGTATCATACCTTCGTTGTATGCGTGGTTTAATATATACTCAAACTGGGATCCGTACGCAAATACCAAAAATATCAAGATTGCAGTAGCCACAGAGGATACAGGTTACCAGATGGATGACGGAACTACTGTTAATATGGGCGATTCGGTCATTGAGAGTTTGAAGGAAAATGATAAGATCGGATGGGTGTTTACAGATACAAAAGATGCGGCTTTAGAGGGTGTATACAGCGGCGAATATTATGCAGCGGTCATCATCAGCTCTGACTTTACATACAGTATGTATAATGTATTTCGTGAAGATTTTAAGGGACCGACCATCTCTTATTATGAAAATGAAAAAAAGAATGCCGTGGCGACAAAGATTACGGATTCTGCAGTGTCCACCTTAAAACAGAGCATCAATGAGCAGTTCATAGAAGTACTTGCAAGCAATATATTTGAGCAGACAAATCATATTTCCGAACAGATGGAAGAGAACGATAAGTTTGCTTATTTTCAGAATAAACTGGAAAATCTGAATGAAAATCTGATCGGTTACAGTAAAATGATCGATACGTTCATTGCCGGAAATTCGGAACTTTCCCAGGCGGTTGCAGAGGCGAAAGGCAGCATCCCGGGACTCAGTGACAAGGTATCCGACGGTGCAAAGAGTTTTGGTACGGCGAGAAGCAGCCTGGATGATACAAAGACATCCTTAAAATCATTCAGTGAAAATGTGAACCAGACCATGACAAGCATCAATGATTCTATGAATAAAATTCAGGGGAGTATCAATGCGACGAATCTTGCCGGGGATGCACAGCAGACGGCAGACAGTCTGAATCAGGCAGCACTGGATGCAGTGGAACTGCAGCGGGAACTGAACCGTTTGCAGGAACATTTAAAAAAAGTGGTCGTTGAAGATAGCGTGTCGGATGCAGACCGTACCGTCATTCAGAAAATCATTGAGACGATTGAATCGATCAATGGCGGGGCAACAGATATTGAAAAAGCGATCAGCAGCATTAATCAGATCGCAATGGGATTCTCCGGAGATTCCCAGACGGATACAATCAATACACAGGTATCGGGCAGTATGGTTGCGGATGCAATCAACAAATCGTTGTCGGATATGACGCAGGTTCTCACCACCTGTTCACAGGCAATCACAAATATGCAGGAAATGTATACGACAAGCCTGGTTCCACAGTTAGATAATGTGATCGACAGCATGAGTCAGATGTTGAACAATGTATCAGATATTCTGACAAGACTAGATGACACGTTAGGAGATATGAATTCTGTATTTTCCGGCATTGAGACGACCGTTACAGGAGCAAATGACAGTTTAGAACAGATTCAGACGGTTATCGATGGTGTGAGTGAAAAATTAACGAAGCTGTTAAACCGGTTAAATTCGGTTGAGGATGATGAAAAAGTACAGGCATTTATGGAGTTCATGAAGGGCGATCCGGAAGGATATGGTGAGTTTTTCTCCCAGCCGGTGCTGGTTACGACAGAGGAGGTTTATCCGATTCCAAACTATGGCTCGGCAATGACTCCGTTTTACACGATTCTTGCGATCTGGGTTGGAGGAACGATTCTCGTCGCGCTGATCAAGGTGAAGGCAGAGCCGAAAAATCTGAAAAATGTAAAATCCTATCAGCTCTTTTTTGGAAGATATCTGCTGTTTTTTGTGATGGGACAGTTACAGGCACTGATCATTGTATTAGGCGATATCTATATCCTGCATTGTCAGATTTTATATCCGGGGTGGTTCTGGCTGGTGGCATCGCTTGCCAGCGTTACATTTACACTATTGATCTATTCACTTGCCCTTTCATTCGGTGATGTGGGTAAGGCACTTGCGGTTGTGATCATGGTAATTCAGATTGCGGGATCCGGCGGAACGTTCCCAATTGAACTTTTACCGGCAGTTTACCGGAATATCTACATATTTTTCCCGTTCCCATATGCGATCAATGCCATGCGTGAGACGATCGGTGGTATGTATGGAAGCGATTATATGAAGAATCTGGCGGAGCTGATGATCTTTGCGGTAGTTGGACTTCTGATCGGACTTGTAATCCGTATTCCGTTTGTGAAACTGAATCACTTTGTGGAAAAACGAATGGAAGATACAAAAATGATGTAGCGGAAGCAAAGCGTGAAAAGCAAGTTTTTTTTATAGATAGCAGAATTGGAGAGAGAAGAATGGAAGAAAAAAGCAGATACGAGGAAATGTATGGAAAACTCGTTGCATATGAACAGAATATCCATTTGCAGAACCAGAAACGGATCAAGATCGGACTCAAATGTATTGCGATCATTCCGCCTATATTTTTGATCCTGTTATTCTGGACAGACAGTAACAAGGTGGTTTTCCTGATTTTATGGATCGTATCATTATTTGCACTTGCAACTTATCTGATCCTTGTAGAGTATGTAGATTATAACCTGCAGGAGAAGCTAAACGAACTGCGGGATGAAGAGGATAAAGCTGTGGATGTTCTTATGGGAAAACAGCTTGACGAAGTAGAGGAAAATATTAAGAATGCCATTCAGAAATTAGATGAAAAGTTTAATTCCGAGGCAGAGATACCCAAAATAACAGAGAGTGATACAAAGGAGAAAACAGAATGAAAAATATATTTAAAATCTTTATCTCCGATGTGAAACGGATTTTCCAGAACGTGGTTGCGGTTGTGGTTATCATGGGACTTTGTGTGATTCCATGCCTCTATGCATGGTTTAATATATTTTCAAACTGGGATCCGTATGGTGAAAGTTCGACTTCAAACCTGAAGGTTGCAGTGGTATCAGAAGATGAAGGTGTAACGGTGGCGGGTATTTCTGTCAATATCGGTTCATCCGTTGTTGAAGCGTTACAGGAAAACAAGGTTATGGGATGGGTATTTACTGAGACATCCGACGAGGCGGTGGATGGTGTATACAGCGGTGAATATTATGCGGCTCTTGTGATTCCGGATGATTTTACGGAGGAGATGATCAGCTTCCTTGGCGGACAGATCGAACACCCGGATATTATTTATTATGAAAATGAAAAGAAAAATGCGATAGCGCCGAAGATTACCTCAAAAGCCAAAACGTCTGTTCAGGAACAGGTGAATGCAAGCTTCGTGAGCACACTTGCGGAGGCAATGATGCAGGTCGGGGATGCAGTTGCGGGAAACGATGTTGACGGAGGTTCACTTGCGGATACAATTACGCAGCGGTTAAACGATGTAAGCGGTGATCTGCAGAGCTACATCAACATCTTAAATTCATTTGCAAGTATTTTAAATTCTGCACAGAGTATCGTCGCAACAAGCCAGGTCATGCTTCCGGGACTTGATTCCATGGTTTCTACAGGTCAGGACACGGTAAACAGCATGGAAAGTCTGATACTTGCCGGAAATGCAACGACGGATACGGTTACCCAGATGGTTACATACAGTTTTGATCTGGTTGAGAACAGCCTGAATAATGTGTCCATGGTGATACAAAATGACATGGAAAAACTGGGAAAATACGAAGATGCGGCAGGAAACGGACTGAATGCGACAATATCCGTAGTGCCTTATCTGGAAAAAATGTTTAATGACTCGGTTTCAAGCTGGGAGGGCACAGCAGATGACGAGACAAGAATGCAGATCCAGGGTGTGCGTGACCAGTTAAAGATGATTGAACTTGAACTGAACGGACTTGCAGAAAACGGAACTGCCACAGCGGAGGATATCAATACCTTAAAAGGACAGATTACAACCGAGATTGGAAATTGTAAGACGGCTCTGGATGCGCTGCAGCATACGTTTGAGTATACCGTAAAACCACAGCTTTATTCCACGATGAATGCAATGAAGAATTCCATGATCGCAACGACATCGATTTTAAACGGAATCAATGCGGATTTTGGCGATGTGGAAAAGGTGCTGTCAAAATACGAGGACACGCTCTCAAGGGGAAGTGCAGATTTATATGATTCTTTAGAAATGGCGCAGGAGTTATATAATAAACTGACGCAGATCATCGCGGATTTCACCACATTGAGACAGGATGAACAGTATCAACAGTTTATGGAGATATTAGAGACAGATCCACAGCAGCTGGGCAGTTTCATCTCTTCTCCGGTAAATCTTGACACTGTCGGAATTTATGAGATTGAAAATTATGGCTCTGCCATGGCTCCGTTTTATACGATTCTGGCATTGTGGGTAGGTGCGCTGATTCTGGTTGCGATTATTCATGTGAAAGTAGAACCGGAAGAGGGCATCACGGATATAAAGCCATATCAGGCATATTTCGGGCGCTATATCCTGTTTTTCCTGATAGGGCAGACACAGACACTGATCACGGTGCTTGGAGATTTGTTTTATGTGCGGATACAGTGTCATAATCCATTCCTGTTCTGGCTTGCCGGAGCAGTCAGCAGTTTTGTATTTACGCTGTTTATTTACTCGCTTACCGTTGCATTTGGAAATGTCGGTGAGGCACTTGCAATCGTTGTTATGGTTATCCAGGTTGCCGGTGCGGGCGGAACATTCCCGATTGAGACATTACCGCAGGTATACCAGTCACTTTATAAATATCTGCCATTCCCGTATGGAATGAATGCCATGAGAGAGACAATCGGTGGAATTTATCAGATGAACTACTGGATCTATGTTGGAAAACTTGCAATTTATCTGGTCGTTTCGCTGGTCATTGGACTTCTTATTGCGATACCGTTCCGTAAACTGAACCATGTCATTGAAAAGAGCAAGGAAAACACGGAGATCATGATCTGATCCCACACGAAGGAGCTTAAAATGTTACTGATTCGAATGGTATTACTTTTGACAGGACTTCTTATGACAGTTGTGCCGGGGGCGTGCACGAGAAAAGACCAGAGAGGTGATCTGAATGCAGAAAAAAGGATACGGCAGATTGGCATCTGGTTTGTGGCAGCAGCGGTCATATGGATTATTACCGCAAAATTTTTCTGAAAATCGACTATGATTTCGGGCAGATGAAAAATTGTTTATTGACAAAATATTTCGATGTGATATCATAGCTTTAGTGTGATGTGTGATTAAAGTATTAAACTATTGGAGATGCAGAATGAGAAAACAGGTATTATCTCTATTAGTGGAGAATAACCCGGGCGTGACAAGTCATATTTCAGGACTTTTCAGCAGAAGAGGTTACAACATTGACAGTTTTTCTTCCGGCGTGACCGCAGATCCGAGATATACAAGGATTACGATCGTCGCGACCGGCGATGAACAGATCTTAGAGCAGATTGAAAAACAGCTTGCGAAGCTGGAAGATGTTGTAGACATCAAAAAACTTGAAAATGGTTCATCCGTGACGAGAGAGCTGATCTTAGTAAAGATTCGTGCGAAAGATACAGAACGTCAGCCAATCTTAAATGTGACCGAGATCTTTCATGGAAAAGTTGTGGATGTAACCCACGATTCGATGGTGATCGAATTGACAGGCCATCAGGACAAGCTGGATGCATTTCCAGATCTTCTGTCCGGACATGAGATTTTAGAACTTGCGCGAACCGGACTGACCGGATTGTCGAGAGGCATTTCCGATGTCGTTATGTTAGACGAAGACGGCAAAAGAGTATCATTATAACAAAATAAGCAGATAAGAATATGCAAATACATATTTTTTATTAAGAAACCAAAATTGGAGGAAATTAATTATGGCAGCAAAAATATTTTATCAGGAAGACTGTAACCTTTCACTGTTAGACGGAAAGACGATCGCAATCATCGGCTACGGCAGTCAGGGACATGCACATGCATTAAACTTAAAAGATTCAGGATGCCATGTTATCATTGGTCTTTATGAGGGAAGCAAATCCTGGGCAAAAGCTGAGAAACAGGGATTTGAAGTATATACAACAGCAGAGGCAGCAAAGAAAGCCGACATCATCATGATCTTAATCAACGATGAGAAACAGGCAGATATGTACAAAAAAGATATCGAGCCAAACCTTGAGGCAGGCAACATGTTAATGTTCGCACATGGTTTCAATATTCATTTCGGATGTATCGTACCTCCAAAGGATGTAGATGTTACCATGATCGCTCCAAAAGCTCCGGGACATACCGTACGTTCTGAGTATCAGGTTGGAAAAGGAACACCTTGTCTGATCGCTGTTGAGCAGGATGCAACCGGAAAAGCACAGGATCTTGCACTTGCATATGCACTTGGTATCGGTGGAGCAAGAGCCGGTGTCTTAGAGACAACATTCAGAACAGAGACAGAGACAGACCTTTTCGGTGAGCAGGCAGTTCTTTGCGGTGGTGTATGTGCACTTATGCAGGCTGGTTTTGAAACACTTTGCGAAGCTGGTTATGATCCACGTAACGCTTACTTCGAGTGTATCCATGAGATGAAGCTTATCGTAGATCTTATCTACCAGTCAGG
>ENA-ORCP01002759-ORCP01002759.1-human-gut-metagenome-genome-assembly--contig:-NODE-2759-length-13752-cov-3.922121_pt1 | contig 13752 bp, 9 predicted proteins | sample MGYA00242990_ERZ507991 | MGnify/ENA primary metagenome ERZ507991 (study PRJEB26167, sample SAMN06115496) | human gut metagenome | host: Homo sapiens | place: China:Henan | collected 2015-05-07 | study... | reverse complement strand
AGCTCCGCCGAGAATGCTGATCGCTTTCCTGGAGAACAACTTACAGGCAGATGGTTCCGTAAGAATTCCGGAAGTTTTAAGACCGTATATGGGCGGCAAGTCCGAAATCAAATAAATAAGGAATTTCATAAAGCTGTGGCGAGTCATTTTGTCACAGCTTTTTCAGTTGCATGACAGCTCCGGGAACTGTCAGAATAACCGGGATTTTTTGTTATGCAGAGCATATTACGAAGGAGATGAGATCCATGCCGGCAGCATTTGCGCATGATCTATACGGGAGAAAAGTATATATGGAGGCCGATCCGGTCATTAAACGGATCATAAAGAAGGAGCGGTACTGCTTTCTTTTAGGGGTTCACGGGCCGGATATCCTGTTCTTTTACAAGGCACTTGGAAAAAACAAGGTAAACCAGAAAGGCGTTCGGATGCACGGCGAAGCCGCTGCAAAGCTCATGGAACGTGGCCGGATGTTGGTACGTGAGGCCGAGGCAAAGGACGAGAGAGACGAGATGATTGCGTATCTCATGGGTGTTGCCTGCCATTTCTGTCTCGACAACCGCGTCCACGCTTACGTGAATGCAGAGGAGAAGCGGACCGGAATCACCCACGCGGAGATCGAGACGGAGTTAGAACGGAGACTTTTGGAGCGGGAACATATGCGTCCGCTGCATTCGAACCTCACCTGCCATTTGAAGATCACAGCCCAGACCGTGCGGGCCTCATCAAGGCTTTTCGATGAGGATCCCATCAAGGTGGCAAAGGCGATCATGAGTTTTCGGACCATGAACCGTCTGTTTATCAACTCGAGTGAGAGGACGAAAAGGCTCTGCTGCTTCCTCCTGCGTTTTACAGGAAGCTATGGGGTCATTCACGGCATGTTTATGAGGAAACAGCCAACGCCGGGCTGTGAGGCCATCACAGACTATCTGGAGCGTGAATTTCATGAGGCAGTCCCTAAAGGGGCAGAGCTTTTGAGCGATCTGCTTACATACCTGAGGGGAAAAGGACCGATGCCGGAAGCTTTTCAGGGAACTTTTAACGGCGAATAGAGATGTGCGGCAGAATCTGAAGGTGGATTGCATGTCAGCAGGAAAGGCTGGTAAGGTTGCACAGAATTGAAGAAACAGGACATAAAGGAGAATAACATGCAGGGAAAGATCTATGGAATCGGAGTGGGACCGGGGGATCCGGAGCTTATGACATTGAAGGCGGTGCGCCTGATCCGGGAGGCGGACGTGATCGCGATTCCGGGGAAAGAAAAAGAGACATGTACCGCGTATCAGATCGCTCTGGGGGCGGTCCCTGAGATCGAGGAAAAAGAGATCATCCCTGTGGTATTCCCGATGACGAAGGACGAGGCGGTGCTGAAGGAGAGCCATGAGGCAGCGGTGAAGAGTCTGGCTGCCCTCATGGATCAGGGAAAGACGGTGGCGTTTCTGACGCTGGGGGACGTGACAGTGTATTCCACATACGGCTATGTCCACCAGAAACTTCTGAATCTGGGATACGAGTCGGTTCTGGTTAACGGAGTCCCGTCCTTCTGCGCGGCGGCGGCAAAGCTCGGGATCTCCCTGGGGGAGAAGGCGGAGTCCATCCATATCCTGCCGGGCTCCTATCCGGTGAAGGATGGGCTGAAGCTTCCGGGGACAAAGATCTTGATGAAATCCGGGACAAAGATCGTGGATGTGAAGCGGGAGCTTCTTCTCACGGAGTGCCCCGCCTGGATGGTGGAAAACTGCGGGATGGACGGCGAGCGGCTGATACGAAGCGCCGCTGACATCCCGGAGGACGCGGGATATTATTCCCTTATTATCGCAAAAGACAGGGAGGAACAGTAAAGGATGGGAGCAATAAAACGCCGAACGGTCCGGATCGGAACACGAAAGAGCAGGCTGGCGCTTGTGCAGACAAACATGGTGGCGGAGGCAATCGAGGCCGTATGTCCGGAGGTGAAGTGTGAGCTGGTTCCCCTAATGACAAAGGGCGACAAGATCTTAAAGACATCCCTGGTGGCATTCGGAGGAAAAGGAGCTTTCGTGGAGGAGTTTGAGCAGTCCCTCTTAAACGGGGACATTGATCTTGCGGTCCACAGCGCGAAGGACATGCCAATGGACTTGAGCGACGGGCTCTGTATTGGGGCCGTCTTAAAGCGGGAAGATCCGAGGGATGTCTTTGTGACGGTAAAGGGTCGTACTCCGGAGCGGAGTCCCAGGATTATCGGAACGGGAAGTCCGAGACGCCAGGTGCAGATCATGGAGCGCGGGGATGTGGAATGCCGTCTGCTTCGCGGAAATGTCGACACGAGACTGGAAAAACTGTACCAGAAGGAGTACGACGGGATCATCCTGGCTGCGGCGGGTCTTAATCGTCTGGGCCTTTTTAATGATCCGAGATTTTCCTTTGAGTTTCTGGAACCGGAAATGTTTCTCCCGGCAGGAGGTCAGGGGATCATCGCAGTGGAAGCGAAAAAGGGCAGTGAGGTATTAAAGATCCTCAAAAAATTGAATGATAAAGAAGCGGAGCGGGCATTGTTCGCGGAGAGAAAAGTGCTGCGCCTTTTAGGTGCCGGCTGTACCGCAGCGGTAGGCGTGTACGCGAAGGAAGAGAATGGAACATTTTGGATGGGACTCATGCGGGAGACAAAAAATGGACTTATCCGCAGGAAGATCTCCGGAGCGCCGGAGGATTCCATGAAACTCGCGGAGCTTCTCGTAAAGAAGGGGACCGAAGGGGAGCTTCCGGCAGGGAAAGCTTATCTTGTGGGAGCAGGCCCCGGAAACGGCGGACTTATCACGGTAAAAGGACAGCAGATCTTAAAGGCTGCGGAGGTCCTTGTCTACGACCGTCTTGGCTCCGAGGAACTGCTGACTCTGGTGCCGGAGGACTGTGAGCGGATCTATGTTGGAAAAGAGGCCGGGCACCACATCAAAAAGCAGTCGGAGATCAACCGGATCCTGGTGGAGAAGGCACTGGAAGGAAAGCGCGTCATCCGGTTAAAGGGTGGAGATCCCTTTGTGTTCGGGCGCGGCGGAGAGGAGATCCAGGCGCTCACAGAAGCAGGAATCCCCTATGAAGTGATCCCCGGCGTTACCTCAGCCATCGGGGCACTGGAGGCGGCTGGAATCCCTGTCACCCACCGGAATATCGCGAGAGATTTCCATGTCTTTACGGGACATATCTCCCACGAAGGCGGTGAGGGACTCTCCGGGGATTACAGCCTGTATGCGAAGCTTCCGGGAACTCTGATCTTCCTTATGGGACTCTCAAACCTTGAGGAGATCGTGAAACGTCTCATAGATGGCGGAAAAGACGGGGAGACGCCTGCAGCCGTTGTGACGGACGGAACACTGTCCCGAATGCGTGTTGTCCGGGCATCCTTAAAGGATCTGCCTGAGGCTGTAAGAAAAGCGGGACTTACGCCTCCCGGAATCATCGCTGTGGGTGAGGTCTGTGCCTTCCACTTTACATCTATGGTGCCGGGCGTGCTTACCGGAATCACGGTGGGAGTCACCGGAACAGAGGCCGTTAGAGGACGGATCATAAGCCGCCTGTCCGATGAGGGTGCGAAGACGGTCCGCGCGGGGGAATCCCTTGTGGTACGGGAGTCCATGGAACGGCTGGATCAGGCGTTTGCGGACCTTTCCCGTTACAGATGGGTGATTTTTACGAGCCGGAATGCAGTCCGGATCTTCTTTGACCGGATGCGGGAGAAACATGTAGATATCAGAAAACTTGGCGGATTAAAATTTGCGGTTGTCGGGCGCGGAACAGGGGAGTATCTGGAGAGCGTCGGAATCACGCCGGACTTTATCCCGGAGGAATATACAACGAAGGCGCTGGCAGATGGACTTGTCAAATACCTGAAGGAGAATGGAGAGACTTTTGGGGCAAAAACTGCTGCCGCCAATATAGCCTACAGCATTTCCAGTTCAGAAAATGTCTGTCCGTGTGCTGAGTCAGGAAAATTTCTGATCCCGCGGGCAAAGCAGGGCTCGAAGGTCCTCACGGAGACACTGGCGGAACAGGGATATGCGTTTGATGATATTCCAATCTATGATATCCTGGTGGAGCAGACGGAGCTTGCGAGACTTAAAACTGCCGACTATGTCACGTTTGAGAGCGGCTCCGGCGTCCGAGGATTCTTCGCGGGACGTGAGGCGGAAGCGGTATCTCTGTTTGAGACGGTGAGACCAGTCTGCATCGGAAAGGTGACAGCGGCAGTCCTTGCGGAATACGGAGTGAAGAATGCCCTGACAGCTTCCGACTATACAGCGGACGGAATTTTAGAGGTGCTACTGACGGACAGAAACGAGATCACGAGGTAAACATGGATACCTTTGTATACAAAGACCATAAAAAGTTAAGATGCGGATACACCACAGGAACCTGCGCGGCTCTGGCGGCTCAGGGGGCGGTGCGATTTCTGCTCACAGGATCCTGGAAGGAGACGGAGGAGATCATGACCCCGAAGGGGATTCTGGTGTGCGTATCGCTGGAAGAGAAAACTTCCGGGGATAGTTGGGTGGAGTGCGCGGTCAGGAAGGACGCAGGGGACGATTATGATGTGACGAACGGGATCCTGGTGTATGCGCGGGTGGAGTTTGTGAAAGTTAAAAGTTTTTGTGAAAAAGCCCATATGCCGCGCCCGGAAAATTCTGTTTCCGGGTCTGTTCGAGAAAGATCAGAAAACTATTTGAAGTTGAATGTGGGAAAGAGGCAGGAAACAGAACGGCCTGTTCAGCGCAACGTGGAATCCCGGGAAGATCTCATCAGAATCGACGGCGGTATCGGTATTGGCCGCGTCACAAAACCCGGTCTCGACCAGCCGGTAGGCGCGGCAGCGATCAACTCTGTGCCGAGAAAGATGATCCGGGATGCCGTCTACGCCCTTTTGGAGGAAGCCGGGGAGCTTTTTCCGGTATCGATCACCATATCGATTCCTTCAGGCGTGGAAGCTGCAAAGAAAACATTCAATCCGGTTCTCGGCATCGAGGGTGGGATCTCCGTTCTCGGGACCAGCGGGATTGTGGAGCCCATGAGCGAGGAAGCGCTTGTCGAGACGATCCGCACCCATCTAAATGTCTTAAAGGCAGAGGGCAGAAAATGGGTGATCGCAGTGCCTGGAAATATGGGCGCGGGATTTTTAGAGAGGTATCTCGTAGAACATGGTAAATTCTGTACCGATGCTCATCAAGGGAGTAACGCGGCGGACACGGATGCTGCTGTTGAGGCAGAACAGATGGCTTATGGAGAATTATCAACGGGAACAGAACCATCACTTCTGGAAGGATTTATGAATTCCCTCGTCACCATGAGCAACTTCGTCGGCAAGACCATTGACCTTGCCGCGGAACTGGGCTTTTCCGGTATCCTGATCGCCGGTCACATGGGAAAACTCGTGAAGATCGGAAACGGGATCATGAACACCCACTCCAGGGAGGCGGATGGTCGCATGGACACGATGCTGTCCTGCGCGTTATCTGCCGGAACCGAGGACCTGGAACTCCTTAGAAAGATCCAGAGATCCAACACGACGGATGAGGCGATGGATCACTTAAAACAGGCGGGAATCATAGAGGACACGATAAACGTATTCTTAAAGCGTGCCGATTGGCACCTTACCCATCGATCCAGGGACGAGGTGAGGACGGGAATGATCGTCTTCGGGACAAAGGGGGAGTATCTGGGAGAGACGGAAGGCGCGGACGCGATTCTGCGGTCAGCGTTGAAAGAGCTGGATCAATAAGCTTCCACTTAGCGCTGAAAGAACTGAAACAATAAGTTTTGGAACAACGCATGAAAGTTACGGTCTCTGATCATTCATCGAAATTAAAGGAAACACTATGGAAAACAGGCAGAAAAATTACGGGAGCGTCCATGACACAAAGGCATCCATGATGTATAACCGCTTCCTGAAACAATACAACGAGTGGCTTTCCGGCGGACCGATCCCGGATACCGGAAATCAGGATATAAAGTATTTTCTGGGCCAGCAGCGGAAGCGGTTGGAAAAACGCGGACTTCACAGAGATTCATCCATAGAACTCCGGGGTCTTCTGGCCTCAGCTGGCGCGATCCCGCCGAAGGTCGGAAAGAAATATACGAATGTGACAGAATTCCGCACGGCGCAGAGAAATACGACATATTCCAGGGGTGGACGGATCATCGGAAAATTCCGGAAGAAAGAGATCTTATACCAGACGATCACCTTCGCGAATGAGGCGACGGTAGACGGAACGGAGCCATGTACCTGCCCGTCCTGCGGAGCGGTGAGCCAGATCAAGGCGCTGTTTGAAGGCTGCCCATACTGCCACACAAGATTTCTGATGCAGGATCTGTATCCGAAGGTCGCGAATTTTTATTCCATTGAAGACCTCAGCTATTCCACGGAAGAGATCAAGAGAACATTAACTCCCTGGTGCGGCGGAGGGGCAGTCATCTTCACGGTGTTCATGCTGGCATACCTGGCATGGGAGAGGGCAAAGACCGGTGATCCTCTGACACTATATTCCATGATCTGCCCGCTGATCGGGTATCCAGTAATCGGAGCCTTCGGCGGATATATGCTGTTTGCCTTAAAAACACTTGGGTATATTTTCTGGCGGGCGATGCAGAGCCTTGGACTTCTGTTTGCCACTTCTGGCAGCAAAAACAGGCTGATCCGGTTCATGAAGAATTACGAGCCGGATTTTGGCTATGAAAACTTTGCAAACCAGGTCATTGCTCTGGCAAAAAATATTATCTTTTCCGAGCCGGGAGAGGACCTTTCTATTATCCGCGGTCCCTGGGATGGGGAAAGTTTCCAGAACATCACGGACATTGTATACAGGGGAGCTATGTCGGTGGGGAACTGCTGGCAGGAAGGCCCGTATGTGTATGCGGATATCGATCTGTACTTCTGCGATACATATGACAGGGGAAGTTCGATGAAGGAGAAAAACGACAGGATCCGGATGATCGTCGGAAAGAATATCCAGATCCCGCAGGACCCGGGATACTCGATCCATCAGGTCTCCTGTGAAAGCTGCGGGGCAAGCTTTGACGCGATGAAGATCCGTCACTGCCCGTACTGCAAGTGGGAGTATGACATGAGAGACCATGCATGGACGGTCATGAAGATTCGAAAAACAGGAGGAAAACCATCATGATACATTTTGTTGGAGCCGGAAGCGGAGCGCCGGACTTGATCACGGTCCGGGGACAGAAATTCCTTCGGGAGGCGGACGTGGTGATCTATGCGGGATCCCTTGTGAATCCGGAGCTTTTAAAGGAGACGAAGCCGGGGTGTGAGATCTTAAACAGTGCCTACATGACTCTTGACGAGGTGATCCGTGCCATGGAGAAAGCGGAGCGTGAGGGAAAAATGACGGTGCGGCTTCATACCGGTGATCCGGCGCTCTACGGCGCGATCCGGGAGCAGATGGACCGGCTGGATGAGAAAAAGATTGCTTACGATGTATGCCCGGGGGTCAGCTCCTTCTGCGGCGCTGCATCGAGTCTCCATGCGGAACTCACGCTGCCTGGCGTGTCCCAGTCCGTGATCATCACGAGAATGGCGGGGCGGACCGGAGTCCCGGAGCGGGAGAGTTTCCGTTCCCTGGCGGCTCACCATGCGACCATGGCGGTGTTCTTAAGCACGGGACTGTTGTCACAGATGGAAAAGGAACTTGCGGAAGCCGGATATGAGTCGGACACTCCGGCGGTGATCATCTACAAGGCGACATGGCCGGAGGAGAAGATCGTCCGCTGCACCGTCTCTACGCTGGCGAAGTCCGCAGAGGAGAACGGAATTAAGAAGACGGCAATGATCTTTATCGGTGATGTATTCGGCACGAGAGAGGCAAACGGCTACGAGGAGTCAAGACTCTATGCGCCGGACTTCTCCACGGAATTCAGAAAGGGGACGGACATATGAAGAAGCTGACAGTGGTCGGCATGGGACCTGGAGAGTATGAATCCATGACGCTCCGTGCCGTGAAAGCGTTAAATACATGTGACGTGATCGTGGGTTATACGGTCTATGTGGAACTTGCGAAGCCATACTTTCCTGATAAGGAATTTCTGACGACCCCCATGAAACGGGAGATCGAGCGCTGCGAGATGGCTTTTGCGGAGGCGGAAAAAGGAAGATCTGTCGTGATGATCTGCAGCGGGGACGCAGGAATCTACGGAATGGCGGGACCGATCCTGGAACTCGGGGAGAAGCACCCGGAGGTGGAGATCGAGGTGATCCCGGGGATCACGGCGGCTCTCTCCGGCGGCGCTGTCCTCGGGGCACCGCTGATGCATGATTTTGCGGTGATCAGTTTAAGTGATCTTTTAACACCCTGGGAGACCATTGAGAACCGGCTCGATGCGGCGGCGAAGACTGATTTTTCCATCTGCCTCTATAATCCGTCCAGCAGGAAGCGGGCGGACTATTTAAAGCGTGCGTGTGAGATCTTTTTACGGTACAAGAGCTCGGATACCGTCTGCGGCATTGTAAAGAACATCGGAAGAGACGGGGAGACGAAGAAGGTCATGACTCTGGCGGAATTAAAAGATTACGAGGCGGACATGTTCACCACCGTGTTTATTGGAAACAGCCGGACCGAAAAGTCCGTCCTTGGCAGACAGAACTGGATGGTCACACCGAGAGGATACCGGATATGAAGATAGCGGAAGGGAAAATTGCGGTTTTTGCGGGGACAACGGAAGGACGGGTTCTGGCATCCCGCCTTGCCGGGAGTCGGGTAGCGGTCGATGTGTTTGTTGCGACGGAATATGGAAAAGAGGAGATCCCGAAGGCTGAGAATCTTCAGGTTCATGACGGGCGTGTCGATGAGATCCAGATGGAGAAACTGTTTCAGGAAAAGAAGTATGACTTGATCCTTGATGCAACCCATCCTTTTGCGGTGGTGGTCACGAAGAATATCAGGGAGGCGGCAGAGAAGACAGGAACCCCGCTTTTAAGGATCCTGCGGGATAAGAATAGTGAAAGAACAAATATTCGAATTGCTGAAACCGGTCCCCGGACTTTGGAAGATGACAACCAGAAAAACCGGAACACCGAATCAGATATGGAAATACCCGGAGAAACTGCGGGGGAAGAAATGGCAAGCATTTCAGACAGTTCAGACTGCCGGATCGTCACAGTGGAGAATATTAAGGCGGCAGTAGACTTTTTAAAGACCACGGAAGGCCCGGTATTCGTTACGACGGGAAGCAAGGAGTTCTCTGCGTTCTTAGATCTCCCGGACTGGGAGACGAGAGTCTACGCGAGAGTCCTCTCCATGCCGGAGGTGGTAAAGACCTGCGCCGATATGGGCTTTTACGGCAGTCATCTGATCGCCATGCAGGGGCCCTTTGCGAAAGACTTAAATGTTGCAATGATGAAAGCGGTCCATGCGAAGTGGATGGTGACGAAGGAGTCCGGGAAGGCGGGCGGATTCGAGGAAAAGGTCAGTGCGGCGAAAAAAGCAGGTGTCGGTCTTGTTGTGATCGGAAGACCGGTGGAAGAAGGAATCTCGTTAGAAGAAGGAATTGCTTATCTGGAGGAGCATTTTGCTCTGGGAAGGTCAGCTGAAAATTCTGGGAAACGACAGGTATTCCTTATCGGCACAGGACCCGGAAGCGAATCCTATCTAACCGGTGAGGCAAAAAAACGCCTCGACAAATGTGATCTGATCGTCGGCGCAAGCCGCTGTGTGAGACAGCTGGAAAGTTTCCACAAACCTGTATTTGAGGCATACCAGCCGGAAAAAATTGCGGACTATCTGGATGCCCACCCGGAGGTACAGGTGATCTGTGGAGCCATGTCCGGTGATACCGGATTTTACAGCGCAGCGGAAAAACTCGGTGCAGTGCTGGAACGCCGCGGAAACTATACCGTGGAAGTAATTCCGGGGATCTCTTCCGTTGGATATTTTTTCGCGAAGATCCGGCGTCCCTGGGATCACGCGAAACTCTTCAGCATGCACGGGCAGGCGGCAAACTTTGCCTCAGAGTTAAAGCGCTCTGGCAGTGCCTTTGTCTTAGGAGGCGGAGCGGATTTTTATGAAAAGATCTGCGGACAGCTCATCGATCTTGGGATGCAGGAGACAAAGCTCTTTGCCGGGGAAAACCTGACACTTGAAGACGAACAGATCTTCACCTCCACTCCAGAGGAAATAAAGGGCAGGAAAGCACCTTCACTGGCCGTCCTCTATGCGGAATGGACCGGGCCCCGAAGACCTTTATCCCACGGTATTGCCGATGAGGCGTTCACCCGCGGGAAGGTTCCGATGACGAAGATGGAAGTCCGCACCGTGTCCGTGGCAAAGCTGGAACTCACGGAAAATTCCGTTCTCTACGATGTCGGAGCCGGAACAGGATCCATCTCTGTGGAGTGCGCAGGCCTTTCCGATTCGGTGAAAGTCTATGCTATCGAGAAGAATTCGGAGGCCGTGGAGCTTCTCTATGAAAACCGGAAAAAATTCGCCCTCACAAATCTGGAGATCATAGCGGGAACAGCGCCGGAAGCGTTAGAAGATCTTCCGGCGCCAACCCATGTCTTCATTGGCGGAAGCGGAGGACAGATGGAAGAGGTTATCGCATTATGCCTTAAGAAAAATCCTAAAACACGATTTGTTGTAAACCTCATCACTCCTGAGTCTCTGGCAGCAGTCCTTGAAGCCGCAAAGACTCTCCCGGTGACAGAACCGGATCTTGTGACGCTTACTGCCGCAAGGTCCAAAAAAGTCGGTTCCAGCCATCTGATGATGGGGCAGAATCCGGTATGGATCGTGACGTTTGAGGGAAAAACCTGCATCAGCGGAATTTAATGATTATGAAGGAGCTGGAAATATGGATAAGGAGCGGATGAAGTGTTTGGTTCAGGATTCTCAGGCAGTTTCCGTCCGCTTTCCCCGGATCATGATTGCCGCGGAGAAGAGCGGTGGGGGGAAGACGTTGTTTACCTGTGCGCTGCTTTCTCTTTTGAAGGAGAAAATTCAGGAGGTTCGCGCGTTTAAGTGCGGGCCGGATTATATCGATCCGATGTTTCACCGGACGGTGCTGGAGATCCCGTCGAGAAATCTGGACAGCTTTTTTGCGGACGGGGATACGCTGAGATATCTGCTCGGCAGGGAAGTCCTCGAAATGGAGAAATTCCCGGAAAGCCGAATCGCTGTACTGGAGGGCGTCATGGGCTTTTACGATGGACTTGGCGGTGTCTCGGAGCGGTCCAGTGCCTGGGAGGTGGCGGATCTCACGGATACGCCGGTGATCCTTCTGGTGGATATGATGGGGCGGAGTCTTTCTGCTTTAGCATCGATCAAGGGATTTCTTGATTATAAGGAGAAGAGTCATGTGACAGGGGTGATCTTTAATCGGTTGTCGCCGATGCTGTATCCGGGATTAAAGGAGCGGGCAGAGCGGGAGCTTGGAATCCGGGTATTCGGGTATGTGCCGGAATTAAAGGATATGACGCTGGAGTCCCGCCATCTGGGGCTTGTGATGCCAGAGGAGATTTTGGGGATCCGGGAGCGGCTGGATCTGATCAAAGAAAAGGTTCGAGTGGGAATCAATCTGGATGGGATTATTGAGGAGGCTGGGAGAGCGGCAGAGATAGAAGTGAAATTGCCAGAAGCTGTAAGGCAGTTTTGTAATGTGGATTGCGGGACAGGTATTAAGAAAACAGTAGTTGCAGTCGCCAAAGATGAAGCTTTTTGCTTTTATTACGAGGATAATCTGGATATTCTGAGAAAACTTGGAGCGGAAATACAGTATTTTTCCCCGATCCACGACAGAAACCTTCCGGTGGAAACCTGCGCAGTCTATCTTGGCGGCGGTTATCCGGAGCTTCACGCGAAAGCACTTTCAGAAAATATCAGTATGCGGAATGCGATCCGTCAGGCGGTGATGGAAGAGATGCCGTGTATCGCGGAGTGTGGCGGATATCTGTACCTGAAGGATTCGATCGTGGATCCGGACGGCGTGGAATGGCCAATGGCAGGTGTGCTGCCGGGCAGCAGCCGTGACACGGGGAAGCTTGGTAGATTTGGGTATATTACTGTTACCTCAAAGAAAGAGGGACTGTTAGGACCTGCGGGAACTGAATTCCGCGCCCATGAATTCCACCACTGGGATTCGGAGGAGAACGGGACGGATTTCGCAGCAAAAAAGCCGGTGGGAACACGGGGCTGGGACTGCGGATATACGACGGAGAGCTTTTATGCAGGCTTTCCGCACTTGTATTTTTACAGTAATGTGAAAATTGCTGAGAACTTTATTAAATGTGCAGAAACGTGGAAAAAGAAAAATCTAGTAGTGAAATGAAATATGACAGCAGAATGAAAATAAATATGACAGAAAAAACTTCAGTAGAAAAGACCTGGAAAGCATATCTGAATAAGATTGAACCGGCAGACCGAACTGCCATGGAGCTTGCGAAAAAGCGTTGGAATTCTGTGGCAAAACCCATCGGAAGTCTCGGAATTCTGGAGGAGGATATTATAAAGATCGCGGGGATCCGCGGGAACGCATCGGGAATGAAACTGGACCGGTCCGCACTGGCAGTCATGTGCGCGGATCATGGTGTCGTTGCGGAAGGGGTTTCCCAGACAGGTAAAGATGTGACGAGGATCGTTGCGGAAAACTTCACGAAAGGCGAGACATCCACCTCCAAGATGTGCCGAATCTCTGGAACTGACCTCTATCCGGTGGATATGGGAATGGATTGTGAGCCGACCGGGCAGAAAGAGCCTGACATGCACCGGATTTTGGACCGGAAAGTGGCAAGAGGATCCGGAAATATCGCGAGGGAACCGGCGATGAGCAGAACCGGGTGTCTTCAGGCACTTCTTTCCGGCATAGATCTCGCATTCCGGTTGAAAGAGATGGGATACGAAATTCTTGCCGCCGGGGAGATGGGAATCGGAAATACGACCCCTGCTGCCGCCATGAGCGCGGTGCTCACGGGGCTCTCTCCTGAAGAGGCGACCGGCCGGGGCGCCGGACTCTCTGACGCAGGACTTGAGAAGAAAAAAAAGGCAGTGGAGATGGCAGTTTCCCGTTTCTATGAGAAATATCCGGAATACCGGAATGGAACAAAAGAACAATATGAGAGTGGAGAGCTGTCCGCTGCGACGGTGCTTGCAGAGCTTGGCGGTTTTGATCTCGCTGGAATGACGGGGCTATTCCTCGGCGGAGCGGCGGCAAAGATCCCGGTTTTGACGGATGGATTCCTCTCCACCGTCTCTGGCCTTCTGGCGGTTCTCATCAGGAAAGAGGCGAAGGACTATATGCTCGCGTCCCATATCTCCACAGAACCTGCCGGGGCGGCGGTCCTTCAGATGCTGGATCTTCCGGCACCTCTTCACATGGGAATGCATCTCGGCGAGGGAAGCGGGGCGGTTGCCATGATCCCGCTTCTCAGGATGGGTGCAAAGGTATATGAGGAGATGAGCACATTTTCTGATATCTCTGTGGAACAGTACGTGGACTATCAGGAGAAAGGAGAGCGGCCATGAGGGCGGCATTTATCGCCTTTTCCATGTATTCCAGAATACCGATGCCGATGTTCGAGTGGAAAGAGGAGGACATGAAATATGCCATGTGTTTCTTCCCGGCCATCGGCATGGTGATCGGGGCAGTATTTTACGGGATGTTCCTGCTGCTCTCATGGCTTCTTCCGGGAAGCTTTCTGGCAGCGGGAATTCTTCTCATTAATCAGATAAAAATCAACGGTCACCTTTCCCCCTGCGGCTGCAACCTGTTGCCTGGTCTTTACCG